>Ga0181603_10003597_pt1 | contig 11568 bp, 7 predicted proteins | sample 041ome_13_FD_148633 | JGI IMG/M metagenome (GOLD analysis project Ga0181603, IMG submission 148633) | Coastal salt marsh microbial communities from the Groves Creek Marsh, Skidaway Island, Georgia - 041409US metaG (spades assembly) | ecosystem: Environmental > Aquatic > Marine > Intertidal zone...
TCTTTCAGTTTTGCATCTTTGTATACTTTCGCGCACGTTTTCGAAACGTCCACCAACGCGGCGCTTTCGTGTAAAACTTTCGCAGCGGCAGATCTTCGCGTCGTCGAAGTCGTCGTCGTTTCCGTTTCCGTTCCTTCAAAACCAACTCGAGCGAAGTTATCGTAAATCGACGTCGCCGATTTTGATTCTCGATCGTCAATCTTGGCGAATTCATCGAACGATGCGTTCGCGAACCCGTCGCCGGAATCCATGGACGCTTCTTCAAAAATTAAACCCGCGGTTTGTTGCGTGTCGAACCAAGCGTCGGCGGATTTCACCGCCCAGCTCGCCACACCAACTGTTCCCATGAGCGGTAAAATAATTTTCGCGTTCCCGGTCAACTCAAACAACAACAAAATTGCCGTCAAAGGCACGCGACACACGGATGCCAACACGCCAGCCATCCCGACCAACGCGTACGCCTGCGGCGGTGCGACTTCAATCAAATTGGACATCGAGTCCATGTGCGCGAGAAATCCACCATAAGATGCGCCTAAAGCGGCGCCCATAAACAAAGACGGGGCGTACACCCCACCGACTAACCCGCTCGATCGACATAAACTCGTCGCTAGCAGTTTTGCCGCGATCAACTGCACCAACAACTCTGGTTTATAAATTTGTAACACGTCCGTCGTTAACAACGCGTTGACGTTATCGAACCCGTTGTAGGACACTTCGGGGTAAAATATGGAAAAGATGCCCAAGGCGAACCCACCTAACGGTGCTTGCGCGTATCTCGGTATCCCAAATCCACTCTTTGCGTGCGAATCGCTCAAAAAACCGGCTAAATCCGTGGTGCGATTGGAGACGCCTCGGAAAATAATCGCCGTCGCGCCGCACAACAACCCGAGCGGCAAATACAACGGTAACTCTGCTAAAGTCAACAATTCAAACGGTGGCACGTTGAAACTCGGAGACTCCCCCAACAACAAATTCGTCATCGTCCCCGCTAAAACAGCGGCCACGATGACCATCTCCGTCGTCGACGCGTTGTTAAACTGCTGCTGACCAAACGTATACGTCGAATTCCGAGCTAACACGCTTTCGAACCCGAAAAAGAGACCGGCTATGGGCGCCCCGAACCCCGCGGACAAGCCCGCCGCCGCTCCCGCCGCGAGCAACCCAACGTTTCCGACGCTACTACTAATATTACTATTTCCGTTACTGTTGTTGTTGTTGTTGTTGTTGTTGTTTAAGCTTTTCTTTTCGTCGACGCCAAACGCTTTCAATTCGAAATAACTCGCCACTCTCCCGACGCCGCTACTCACCGCCGCGCCAATCTCCACGCTCGGTCCTTCCGGTCCTAAACTCGCCCCCGTGCCTAAAGTTACCACCGCGGCGACTGTTTTCAACACCGTTTTCTTCACATCTTCTACTACCACACTCGATGTCTTCGTCGCGTTTTTGTTCTCTTCCTCCCTCGTCGAAACCGCCGCCGCCGCCGTCGCCGCTCGAGACGTCGCGGTACCAACCGCCTCCTCCCCGAGAAACGAACCCCCGGCGACGTCCCTCAACGCCGAAACCACGCACCCGCCTAACGTAGGCACGATCACTTGTAACGAGTGGCTCACGAACGACGCGTTTCCGCTGTTTTGACTCAACGTTTGAAACTTATTCAGCACGAGGACATCCGTGGTCGGTGTCGTCTGCTCGACGATCGTTTCCGACGTCGACGATGGCACCAAGAACGTTTGAAACGTAAAATCAAACACCGACCTGTGCACGTGACTCTCGGCTAAGTTGAACGCGCTCACCGCGAGACCGGTCGTCACGCCAACCGCCACGGCGACGAGGAGAAGTTCCGAATTGTTCGGGTCGGTTTCCCTTCGCGTCGTCGATGAATTTACGACGACGACGAACGAGCGTTGTTGTTGCGTGCGATGACGACGACTTTGAGGACGAGAATGATGCGTTTCAAGTAAAAAGGATGATGATCGAGAGAAGAGACGACGATGCTTTTGCTTTTGCGGATGGAAACAGGACGCGCGCGACGACCTCGACGATGTCGTCGTCATCCTTCTTCTCGGTGTTCCTTTGTCTCAAAAAGTGAGGGAAAATGGTCCCCTCTGAGGTACTCCTCTTGGGAAATCCAACGCATCTGCAATAATGGTACGTGAATACAGCGCGCTATGACTACTCGTATTATTACTACTGCTCTAAAACTATTACTGCTCGTATTGCGCGAACAAAAATGCGATATATTTTAAGGTCTGGGAACGTCTTTCATTTCCATCCGCGCGACTCGAATGCCGAAGCACGTCAGCTGACCTCTCGCGCCGTACATGACGGAATACGCGACGAGTAAATATTTCCCGTCCTTGGTCCAGTGGACGGTCGGGTAGGCGTATTGCATCGCGCCTGGCTTTAACAAGGATTTGTCCAACTCTGGTTTGATGATTTCTCGCATACCGCCGGGTTCGATTTTCGCGAACGGTTTCCAAGAGTCGACGCCGTCGGTGGATTTGCTGACGGCGAGGACGAGCGGGTCTCGGGTGCGCGGGTGGTGGTTGTACGCTGCGACGAAGAAGGATTTTGAAGGGGAAGAGGAAGAAGAGGAAGAAGTTTTTTCGTCGACGTTGTCGTCGGCGTCGTAAGTATCGCCATCGTCGATGCGAATGGTGTGCATTTTCGAGTTTGGATTCGGCAACGTCGTCTCGGAAGCTTCGGTCCAGGTTTTGCCGTTGTCTCTCGAAATACTGACGAACGCGACGCCAGATTTGGTTCGAAAATGTTGCACCAACACGTTGTTCGTCCTTCCTCCTTTGTTGTTGTTGTTCTCTTTCTTCTTCGTCGTCTTCCTTCTTTCACTCTTTCTCTCGACGACGGTATTTTCAATCAACCACGACTCGCCTTTCGTAGCTGTTAAATTCCCAAACACTTCCCACGTCAACCCTTGATCCATAGATCGTATAACTCCCGCGCTACCTTTCCTCAACAGACTCGCATCTTTCACCTCGCTCTTCATCTGTGGACACGTCTTCCCGGGCTCTCTCCAAAAAGGCAACACCCACGACCCGTCTTCCAACTCCACCAACGTATTCGCTATAACTTTCGGCATCCCGTCTTCGCTTCCGTAGGATAAAATAACCTGTCCACTCGACCACGTCTTCCCGTTATCGTCGCTCACTTTATACACGACGTCCCCGCCCGGTGAGTGCCTCAACGCGTTTCTCGACTGGTCGTAATACCGACACTTCCGCGAACTCACCGTGTATAACAAAAACACTCTCTGTCCGCTCACTTTCAGAACCGGCGTCCAAACAGGGAGCTGATCGTCCTTCGCGATCATTTCCGGTCTCGAAAACGAAACGCCGTTATCTCTCGATATCGCCCAATAAAGCGCTTGCCGGATGGACCCTTCGTATTCCGTCGGTGACGCTTGAAACGCAACCGCGATGGATCCGTCCGGTAACTCACTCGGCATCGCCATGTGCATGTATTTGAATTCAGATTCACTTTCAAAATTCTTTTTACTGCTCTTCGAACCTGTGAAAGTCGTCTCGGACGGTAACTCGTGTCCTTTCGCGACCCAGGAGTACGCGATTTTACCGTTCGTCGGCGTGAACGCGTATTTACGATGGCTTTGATGCGCATCGACTTTCGCATTCGCATTCAAAGCGTCGTTCGAAACACCGACCCGATGCACGTCGTTTCTGATGACCAGAACGGCCAAGGAAACGATCAGAGAAGAAACCACGACATCGAGACCACGCAAAAACCAATACCACCATTTCCATCTGCGACGAAATCGTTGTTTTTTTACGTCATTTTTTTCTTCCTCCTCCTCCTCGTCGTCGTCGAAGCGCTCGTTGAACATCTTCTTCGACTCGCCTCTTTGGAGAGACGCGTTCGTTGCTTTTCCCCGAACGAAGAAGAAGGAACCCTTCAAATTTAGGGTATCATATAAAACCCTAAATAGAATGTGTGCTCGAAGCAAAAGTGGATAAATTGGAGAAAGAATATCTCTGACTCTCTCTCTCTCTCTTTCTTTCTTTCCTTTGCGACTGTCTGTCTGTCTGGTTTTACTACCAAACGCGGATTGTGTTGAAAGAGAGAGCTCGAAGTGATTATGACGACGACGACCATGCTTTCGACCGCGAGAACCGGGGGGGGTGTTTGCAGGACGACGACGACTGCGGTTGTTCGAAGAAGTTTAAGAAAATCATCATCGTCATCATCATCATCACGACGTCATTCACATTACGTCCAAAAGTTTTCGAGAGCGACGAGCGCTTCTTCGACGAACACGAGTTCAGGCGAGTGCGACCTCGTCGAGTGCGAGGCGAATTTCGGTGAAGAAGGAGGAGGAGTTAAAGGCGCGAAAATCAACGGCAAAGAAATCTCCGCATCTGCGATGCGACGTTTAACACTCACGAACCAATTTAACGAACAAGTCGTTTTACCTCAAACCGAGAATAAGAAAGACGTCGTTGTGTATTTGCGCCACCTCGGGTGACTGTTCTGTTGGTCTTTTGCGAACAGCATGAGTTCAAAAAGACCGGAGATTCAAAAATTAGGCGGCGATATTACGTTCATTTCGGTATCGCCGACGGCGGAGAAGCTGCGAAAGTTTCTCGAACTCAATCCGGAGGTGCCGGCGGATCGCGTCTTCGTCGACACGTCGAAGACGTTCGAGGCGTATAAAGCGGCCGGGTTTGGGAATTTAACAGACGTGGATAAATCGACGAAACCGGAGATGAAACCTCCCGGGTTTAGTTTGCAAGACTGGTGGAAGTACATCACCAACGTCATCGCGTTGTCTCCCGTCGACCCGAACGAAAAACTCACTGGTCCTCCCGAAGGCGTTTTGCGTCTCGGCGGGACCTTCGTTTTGAACGGCGACGACATCGCATTCGCTTGGGCGGACGCGGTCCCTGGCGCGCACCCTGAACCCGAAGACGTCGTCAAAGCCGCCAGAGACGCGTGGGGGTCCTCGTCCGCTTAAAGCTTAAATCGCGCTCTTTTTAAAAGAAATACATTAAACAACAACAACAACAACAACAACAACATCAACAACCGGGGCGGCGTGCGACGACATCCGCGCTTCCCAGAATCCATCGCGACGAAGAAAACCGTGACGCTTAAACTATAAACGACTACTTATGTGTACTATAGTTTTAGCCGATATACTAAACGTCGTATAATACACCGTGTAATATAACTTGCTTACATCCCAATTTTAACCACCCTAAATCGATGTCTTAGGGAAACTTTTTTACGGTTGAGTTGAAACCACACACAAAAGACGACGTACGTAAACGCGGAGAGAGAGAGCACGCAGAGAAGAGAGAGATCATCGAGAGTGCTGGTGGTGCGTTATTCTGTTCTGTTTACCGTTGACGACGACGACGACTAAACTTCTTCGATGATGATGACGATGTTTAAGACGTACGCGACGAATACAAATCCTCATTTTGTTGGGAGCAACACAAAAAGCGGTTTTGAACGAAGGAAAAATCGGATAATGCTGCTCAAAAACGCCTCCTCGTCTCTTCTTTTCGGAAGATCAGCGACAACGAAATCGGCCTCTTTTTGCGCGTTATCGAAGTCTTTTTCAGACGTTGGTAACGGTGGAAGTTTTGATCGCCGTTTTCTTCGTCGTCGTTTACATCGTCGACGTAAAAGCGATTCTTCTTGGTTTTCCCTCAACTCGTCGTTGGCGTCTGGGGCATTGGTGCCTCAGAAAAAGACCATGGACGCGTGCGACGAGATGAAGAGTAGAGCGAATAATAATAATACCAATAATAAATATACTATTAGTAGAGTACTGCGACGAGGCGAAAACGAGAGGCGAAAACGAGCAGCACTCTTTTTGAGGGCTTCTGCGGGAGGAGACGAAGGCGAGGAGAACGCGAGTCTTTCGGCGGGAGAAGAACAAGAGAGCGCGGAGGTCGTCGTCCCGGCGAGGAACTACGACGACGACGTGGACGACGACGAGGAGCCAAACTTTGGGGTGAAACCACCCGAGTTGGCGACTTTTCACCGAAAGACGGCGTTGTTTGCCATTTCGGTTGGATTCGCTGTTTTTTACGGATTTCCTAAACCGGACGTGTTGACCTCGGAAGCGTGGCAACTGTTGGCGATCTTTTCGGCGACTATTTGCGGGTTGGTTTTGAAGCCGCTGCCAGTTGGCGCGTGGGCGTTCGGGGCGATGACGGTCAGTTTGTTGACGAAAACGTTGACGTTTGATCAAGCGCTATCGTCGGTATCGAACCAGGTTGTTTGGTTGATTTTAGTCACCGCGTTTTTTGCTCGAGCGTTTGTCAAGACTGGCTTTGGCGATCGATTGGCGCTGTTGTTCGTCTCGGTCGCCGGGCAATCGAGTTTGAGGTTAGCGTATGGATTTCAATTAGCGGAGGCGTTGTTGTCACCCGCGATGCCGTCGACGACAGCCAGAGCGGCTGGCGTATTCATTCCAGTCATTAAGTCTTTAGATCCGAGGACGCAGGAGTTTTTAATCGGGCAGCAGTTGCAAGGCACCGGGGCCACGTCGGCATTTTTAATGTCCGGCGCCGCGCAGAATTTCTTGTGCATGCAAATTGCCATCGGTATGGGCATTCCATTCGTCAACCCATTCAACGAGTGGGCAGTTGCGGCATTCGTTCCCGCGTTTATATGCATGATGGTCACTCCGTTGATCGTGTTTATCGTCGATCCGCCTTTGTTGAACGCGACGCCGAAAGCGCCCATGGAAGCGGCGAAGAAGTTACAAGCCATGGGTCCGTTAGCCGAGATTGAGAAGCGCATGTGTTTGTCCTTAGGGACGACTGTATTTTTATGGATCTTTGGTGCTCCGCTCGGGATCGCCGCGGTCGTGGCTGCCATGACTGGTTTATGTTTGATGCTCATCAGCGGCGTTTTATCCTGGGACGACGCTTTAGAGCAAAAAGGCGCGTGGGACACGTTGATTTGGTTTGCCATCTTGATTGGCATGTCGCAACAGTTGAACGATTTAGGCGTCATCGAATGGCTCTCTGGATTTGTTCGCGATTTTCTCATCTCGTGGAACTTAGTCGGTACTTCCGCTTTTGTCGCGTTGCACTTGGCGTACTTTTTAAGCCACTACATGTTCGCTTCGCAATCCGCGCACGTCGGCGCTTTGTACGGCGCCTTTTTGACCATGATGATTGCCGGAGGTGTGCCTCCTAAATTAGCAGCCATCTCATTAGCTATGAATACGAACACTTTTGGTGGCTTAACGCACTACGCGAGTGGTCAAGCCGCTGTATATTACGGGTCCGGTAAGATTGGATTGGAGAAATTATGGAAGCAAGGCTTATACGTCAGTTGCGTCCACGCGTTTATTTGGAGCACGGTGGGTATGGCCTGGTGGTCCGTCTGCGGCATATTTTGATTAGAGAATTATTATATTAAGAAGAGGAGGGGAAAACGTATATAAAATTAGAGCGAGAAGGAACATTTATATAATAGAGTCATCGGCGAAAGAAAAATACCAGGTACACACACACATAAACACACTAACAATTACGCCAGTGGATCGTCCGGACACCCCGGCGCTGTCGTATCCAAATCGCAATCCCCGAGCGGCACGAACCTCTTGTTAATCGCCGCGTTCGCTTCCACCGCTTTGAACCCTTTCAACTTAAACTTCCCTTTGTTATACGACTCTTTGAATACCGTCACCACAAATGTCACCTCGCTCGTGCCTTCAGGAATCTCCTCGTCGATTTGCGCCAACACAACCCTCGACGTTCCGGTTTCGTTATTCGTCGCCGCGGAGTTCCCGTCGTAATCGTCGATGAATCCAAACACGTTCGCCGCGGAGACTTTTTTCTTGCTCTTTGCTGTTGCAGTGAATAACACGCACATGGCAGATTTCTTCGAGGGTAAGTATTGATTCGGCGGGCACTCCGCGGGTGTGTACGATAGATTCGTCAGTTCAATTTCCGATTGAATCGCGAGTGCAGGGTTGGTGTCTCCGTAGTGTTTGAGGAACATGGACGTCGATGCAACGCCGAGGAGTGCGGTTCTTCTTCTTCTTCTTTGTTGACTGTTGTTGTTGGCAGTTACATTTTCATCATCATCATCCTTCTTCTTCGCGCGGCAGCACGGTCTGCTCGAACCATTTTTCCGTCGCGTGCTCTCGAGACACCGTCGTTTAAACACCGAAGCGACAGATGATGATGACACTGATGGTGATACTAATTGAGCATGCATACTCTCTTTCGTAGGAGATAGAGAAAGAGAGGTTAAAGTCTGAGGGAAAAAGATATCCATTATATCCATTACGCAACACTCTTCGAACACGTTTCTGCTCTCGTCGAAAGAGTGTACACACGATGCCTGTTTGTACCACCGTTTACTCTGCCACCGCGCGAACGAGCGAGTTTTCGTCTTTTTCGTTCTTTAATACTAAGGATGATACGTTTAGGAGGAGTAGTAGTAAAGCGAAGCATCATCATCACATTCAACAGAAGCATCAAGAACGGATGAGCGCAAAGAAGAAGAAGAAACTATCGACGACTGCGATGACTTCGAGAAGGACGGGACACCAATTTTCTCCTCTGGAAGAGGAAAAGGAGATTGGAAAGAGTAGATGTTATTTTATTACGACGACGAATTGCCCAAGCGCGTTGGAGGCAAAGTCTCATTCAACGACGAGAAACGACGAAGATTCCTCGGCAGAAGCGAAGAGCTGCTTCGTCTCCGAGAATACGAGAGGACGATGTTTACGGAAACGACGACGGTCGATCGTTCTTCTCCAAATAACTTCCTCGATGGCTGCACTCATGAGCAACATTTCAGAGGAGAAGGTGTTTGCGGCTTCCTCTTCTCCCGAGGATGTGCCGAAGGAGTACGCGGAGAAACTTCGCTCGGCGTGCGAACTTCTCTTAAAATCCATCGAGTATGAACGCGCGCACCCGTCCGCGAGCGTTTCCGAACGCTTCGCCGCCGCCGACCCGGCGAAGCAAGCGGTGAAAGAGTACATCCAAACTTGGCAAGGACGACCGGAGACGAGAGATTTAGAGACGAGCGTTATTACCGGAGAAGTTTTGAGAGAGTTGGCGAGGTATTATAAGAAAAACGGCAGTCAAGTCGCTTTAGACGCCGAGTTGAGAGACGACGTCGTCGTGCCAAAGTTAAACGAGGTTCTGAACATGTTACCGGCGAAAGCGCCGACGCTCGCGGAGAGAGTTTTAGGGATTTCGACGAATTCGTCTAATAAGGCGAATTAGAGTACTACTGCTCCTCGTTAACGACGAATGTAAGTCGGCCGCTCGCTCTTCGCTCCCCTCGTAAAGAGGCAACTGCATCTCTTTGGAAGCCACACAATTTACTACTCGAAAGAGAAATAAATGCCGGCGCCTGGCCCGAAGGACGGCCACGCCTCTCGAGCGTCGAGGGATTTAAAGCTCACCCGTGGCGCGTCTGCAAAATCGAACGGGTTTAAATACGGCGGCGGGGGTCGTGATTTGGACCACGGAGGAGGACAAGGAGCAGGAGGCGTAAGAACGGGAATTTCCAACTCTCTTCGTGACCAACGGAGTCGGAAAGCGTTACAGAGGAAGTTCTTCGAGCGGAAACGGAAGCGAGAGGAAGAAGAAGAAGACAAAGAAGAAGAAGAAGAAAGAAAAGACCGTTTTACTACGCGCGACGACGACGAAAACTTCGACGACGAAACGAAGACGAAGAAGAAACGACGGAGATTGGACGAGGAAAGTGAAGGGGAGAAAAGAGAGGAGAAAGAGGAGGAGGCAAAAGAGGAAGCGGACGCGGTGACGAGTTCGGATCCGATTTCAACGAAAAAAGAGAGTAAAATACTAATAACGTTTCCGTGGTTGTGCGACGTTTGTTTTGAAGGAGAAGGAAGGAAAGTCGTCGCGCAATCGGAGCATCAGAGGAACGATCATTTGAATTCGAAGAAGCATAAGAAGAATTGCGAGAAGCGACGCGGGAGGGAGTTGTTGCGAACGATGTTCTTCGCGGAGAAGAAGGAGACGACTTTAGGGACTTGATGATACGGTTTGTTTGTTAGAGAGATGTGTATTATTATTATATGCGCTGCAATTACTATATACTATTATTACATAGGCTATGAAACGAGTCACTACGGATCACCGTCTCCGTCTCCAAATCCTTCATCTTCTCGTTGGAACGTTTTCGCCTTCGCGATACATTTTTCGGCGTTTCCAACGTCGCACCACTCGACGCTCGCATCTTCTGCGTCTAAAGCCACGTTTCTGAGTAGAGCGTATTCAAAGTCCCTTTTCCCGTTTTCGTACGCGTTGGGTTCGAACGCCGGAGACGAAAAATAGCTGAAACTTTCCCCGGTTTGCGCTCGGTAACTGTAACTCGTGAAATCGAAGCCCCAGACTTGGATGTATTTACACGTTCGTTTGGCCAACGCTAACGTGAGCAACGCGGATGGGGGCGCTTGGTGACGCTGCAAGTGATGTTCATCCGCGGTTGAAGAATGCGAAGAAGATAACAACTCCTTCTTCACGTCGTTATACTTTTCGATAAACGGCGCGATGATATCGGGACTCATGATATCCCAGTCGTCCTCGGGGAACTTGGTCTTCAACAACGGAAAAAGTTCGTAACTTTCCGCGCGCCAAAGTAACAACTTAGTGTCTTTGAACTTCCTCAAGCGCGGATTTTTCGGGTCGACTAAATCCTTTCTTTCGATTAAAGTCTCCGCGGCGTCGCGGTCCAGCACGCGAAAGGTTGTGCGCAAACCCGCGACGTCTTTATACTTCGCGCCAGTCGGCGCCAAGTCTATGCGGAATATCTGGTCGATGTGCTCATCGAGCACCTCGCCAGGCTTCGTTCTTTGCATGCTCCCAGAAGATCCAACAATAGCGCACGTGTTAAACATCATCTCCCCGTTTGTGTTGCGATCCATCCCGAGTTCGTCCACCTCCGGCAGCGGTAGTTTCGAGATGAACGAACGTTTAATCAAAGGCTGATCGCCTTTTTCATCCTTCACGTGCGAGGTCCATTTTTGCACGTTTCTCCATCCCTTTTCATCTTCAACGACGTCTTTCGATAACGTCAAAGCCGCCACGGTTCCCCCCGCGTTCATCAAACTATATCTATCTTTGCTCTCAAACGAACTCAAATCATCCCTCTCGCACATTTTCCCGCTAAACCCAAACTTACACTCGCACACGTCCGGTTTCACGCACTCCCCGTGAAACGAACACTCCTGTTCACACGTCGCCCACTCGCACGCCTCTCCCACCCACTTCTCGCTCTCGCACACGCACTTTTGCTCTAAAAATCTAAACTCGCCTCGCTCGCACCGCACGTCGCACGTCTGTCCGTACCACCCCTCGTCGCACAGGCAAAAGTTCGGATTCGTGCACTTCCCGTGTTCTGCGTTGCACTTCACCCCATCCTCTTCCTCGCACACCGGTACGTCGCACGTTTCGCCTTTCCACCCGTTCTCGCACAAGCAGTACCCGTATTGGCACACGCCGTGCGGGGCGCACTGGCGCGCGCACATCGCGTCTCGGCATTTGGCACCTCCGTAGCCTCTTTCGCACGTGCATTTCGTCGGGGAAG
>Ga0181603_10003626_pt1 | contig 11501 bp, 10 predicted proteins | sample 041ome_13_FD_148633 | JGI IMG/M metagenome (GOLD analysis project Ga0181603, IMG submission 148633) | Coastal salt marsh microbial communities from the Groves Creek Marsh, Skidaway Island, Georgia - 041409US metaG (spades assembly) | ecosystem: Environmental > Aquatic > Marine > Intertidal zone...
TGATGTATTTAATTTTTACAAGGAAACGTGCGATTGCTACACTTAAAGCATTGGCTTTGTATACGACTACTTGTGGTGTTCCTATTAAGGCAGTTTCTAGGGTAGCTGTGCCAGAAGTAACAATGGCAGCTTCTGAAGCTTTTAAAAGTTCATATGTCCTGCCCTCAAGTAAGCAAACTGATTCAGGCAGTGAATCATACAAATGCTTGGGTTGCCAAGCTACTTTAGATACAACGAACTGATAATTGGGAAAGTCTGTTACAATCTTTGATATTGGTTCGAGGAGAAGTTTGATTTCTTGAGTTCTACTTCCGGGCAATAGAGCAATGATTGGCTTATCGTTTTTGATCCCAAGATCTTGTCTGAATCTGCTATCTTCAAGATGAATTTGTTTAATTTCATCTAGTAATGGGTGTCCTACATATTCGGCATTAACTCCGTGTTTGCCATAAAATTCTTTTTCAAAGGGAAGGATCACAAAAACATGATCAACATATCGTTTAATCTTTTCCACCCTTGATTCCTTCCATGCCCAAATTTGAGGGGAAATGTAATAGGCCACTGGTATTGACATGGCATTGATATGTTTTGCCATTCGAAGATTGAAACCCGGATAATCAATGAGTACAACGAGATCGGGTCTGAAGGCATCAATTTGCTGACGACAGGTTTTGAAATTTTTTAGAACAGTGCTCAAGTTCGCAACAACTTCTACAAACCCCATGAACGCCAAATCGTCCACGTGCTTCATGACCTTCGCTCCCGCAGCTTGCATTTTATCACCACCCCAGCATTGGATTTCAAGGTCTGGTTCACTTGCGATTAGGGCTTTTACAAGGTTTGCACCATGCAAGTCGCCACTTGGCTCACCGGTTATAATGAAAATTTTATGCGACATACTTAAAGTAAACCACAAAAGGAGCGTAGATAAAAGTCGCCATGATCACGCCTTGAGCGGCCCGGTAAAAATCTTTCCGAAGGAATAGGAAAAAGAAAACAAGATTGAATATCAAGCAAATAGAAATAATTCCACTGTGGGTAGATGAATTCTCGCCAATCATCTTAACAAATCCAAAAAAAGTCCTGTCGAATGCAGCAATAAGGTAGAATGCAAAGAATCCGAATATGGGGCCAATTAACCCTGCGATCAGTCCTATCCAAAGTTTGTTTATTTGATCTGGTGCTACATCCATGTCTTCAACTCGTCTAATATACTGTAATTGGTGAAGTCATATGAAACTGGTACGATGCTTACGTAGCCATTTTGTAAGGCGTATAAATCAGTGCCTTCTTTATGCTCTTCAAATGGAACAAAGTGGCCTGTAAGCCAGTAATAGTCGTTACCTGAAGGGTCTTTGCGTTTGTCAAACTCTTCTTGCCATTTGGCATGAGCTTGACGGCAGAATTTCAGCCCTTGTATCATTTCAAGAGGAAGTTTTGGAATATTCACATTTAAGCAAAAGTTGGTTTTAGGCCGAGATAGGACCATGGAAAGTATTTTTCTCACATAATGTTTTGCAGGCTCAAAATCAGCGTCAACACTATGATCTAACAAAGAGAATCCTATCGAGGGAACGCCTTCGATATATCCTTCCAAAGCAGCACTCATCGTGCCTGAATAAATGACATTGATGCTGGCATTTGAGCCATGATTAATTCCAGAGATAACCAAATCGGGCGTCTCATCTAGAATAACATCCAATGCCATTTTTACACAATCTACAGGAGTGCCAGAACATTCAAAACCATCAAAATCACCTTCAGTGGGCATTTTGTCTATTCTTAACGTAGAGTTTATGGTGATAGCATGTCCCATTCCACTTTGTGGTTTGTTGGGAGCAATTTTTAGAACTCGACCAAATTCCAGGGCAACTTCGGTAAGTGCACGAATCCCTGGGGCGTGATAGCCATCGTCATTGGTAACCAGAATCAAGGGTTTTTTCGCCATATGAAATTTAAAGTGAGTTTACGAAGCTAGAAAATGAGCTTAGACAGATTGAATATCCAATGAATTTAATGCAATTAAAATTGTTTGTTTGACATTCAGAATACTCAGACTCCCGTTTATTGCCTTGCAAGATTACTCCTTTCCAATTGGAACTAAATTGCATTCAGGTTGGGTAAGCTCAACTTTTCGTCACCTTGAAGGCTTTGAATTCTGATTATGAATAATTTATATGAATGCAGTGTAAATGATGTCGAATCTTTTTCTAATATTGATATTAGCTAATTCGCACTTTATGAAAACAACTTTTACTCTACTATTTTCTTGTTTGATTACTTCAGGATTATTCGCTCAAGCCGAGTGGAATGTGCCTAAAGAAAACACAGGGTTTATAACTAAAATTACAGCTACTTGGTGCGGGCCTTGCGGACTTTGGGGTTGGGAAGCGATGGAAGACATAATGGCAACACATGGTGATGATCATATTGTGACTGCATTGTATGCTCCTTCTTCAAGCAAGTTATATAATGCCGGTGCGGAAGAGTTGGCTCAAGAGATTGGTTATGGTGGAACTCCAAATTTTGCTGGTAATGGATTGGATCAAGGAACCGCTGCTGCTATGACCAAGCCAATAGTCGACACTTTTGCAAATGAAGCTCCGGTTATCGCGAATTCTGCATTTGAGATTCAGAAGGTAGATAACGATACGTTGATTATTTTGGTTAAAACGAAATTTTTTGAGAACGTAGATGGTACGTTTATCTTGAAACCGATTTTAGTGGAGAATCATGTCATGGAAGAGCAAACAGGTCATACTGGAGACGCAAGTCATCACAACGTTCATCGCGGAATCTTTTCGCCCTTAACGGATTCTACCAATATTATTTTAGCGGGCTCTGCTTCTGCTGGAGATATAATCTCCAAGAAGTATATCATGGAATATGACCCTTCTTGGGATTTAGACGAAATGTTTATCGCCACCACACTTTGGATGAAGAGCCCAATTGATCCCTTGGATTTGCTGTATGTAAATGGATCCAAAGTCCCTCAAGCTGGAGAATTGGCTTTTGGTATGGGCACGTTGGATGAAGAACAGCCAATAGTTGTTGATCCTGGTATGTGGCCTGTAGGTATAAACGAGGTGAGTGAATTGAACTTTGCTGTATTTCCGAATCCTGCGACAGATTTGTTGAATGTTAAGTTCTCTTCAAACGTTGATTTTACTATTACCATCTCAGATATCTTAGGTAAGCAAATTTTTGCTGAATCTTATACATCTCTTTCTAATGCATCGATTAGTGTGGTTGATTTTCCTGAAGGGATTTATATGCTTCAGGCAAAAGCTGATAACATAAGCTACTACGAAAGAGTTATTGTAAAGTAGTCTTTGCGAATAATAAAACAAGAGCCTCTGTCTATACAGAGGCTTTTTTAATGCCGAATTTTCATGTTCGAAGGTTTCGGCATAAGGCTTGATATGAAGTAAAAAAAAGTAAAATGTATTGGATAATATTAATAGGATTCGGATTGTTGAGTTGGTGGGTGAGCAGTACACTCAAGAGAAGGTTTAGAGAATATTCTGAAATACCAACTTCAAGTGGACTATCAGGTGCCGAAGTGGCAGAGCGTATGTTGCGGGACAATAACATTCATGACGTCAGGGTTATTAGTGTTGAGGGAGAATTAACAGATCATTATAACCCGAAGGACAAGACCATAAATTTAAGTAGAGCAGTGTATCACGGACGAAATGTTTCGGCAGCGGCCGTAGCTGCGCATGAAACGGGTCACGCGGTGCAACATGCAACAGCTTATGCTATGCTAAACCTGAGGTCGGCAATGGTGCCTATGGTAAATCTAAGTTCGAAAATGATGAACGTGATTTTTATAATGGCCATACTCGGAGGAGCAGTGTTCGGACTAATGTCACAAATGTTTTTGTTAGTCATTGTGGCCCAGGCTATCATCACTGCATTTAGTTTGGTGACTCTTCCAGTGGAATTTGATGCATCTGCACGAGCACTACAATGGCTGAATATGAGTAAGATTACAGTTGGAACGGAACACGAAAAGGCCAAAAATGCTTTACAATGGGCGGCAAGTACGTATGTAGTAGCTACTTTGGCAGCCATTGCTCAATTGCTCTATTTTATCATGGCCTTTGGAGGTGATAGAGATTAACAAAACATCCAATGAGAATATATTCTTTCCTTTCGCTTTTCATCGTTTCTAATGTATTATTTGCCCAAACAACAGTTAGTGTAAGCTCTAAAATAAAGTCCGCTGTTGTATATCCAAGAGGCGCACAAGTAGAACATGAAGCTTCTAAATTCTTAACCGCGGGCCGGCAGCTCATCACATTCACGGGTCTCGCCTCTGAATTGGATCCATCCAGTATAAGTGTTTCAACGTCTGGTGATGTCAGGGTATTAAGTGTTTCTTCTCAGGTTAACCATTTGAAGGAAAGCGCAAAACCAAAACGTGTGGTGATGCTTGAAGACAGTATCGAAACATTCGAATTTGATTTAAAGTTTAATCAGAACATGCTTGGTGTATTTGGAGAGGAGCGTAAAATGATCATTGCAAATCAGAAGGTAGGTTGGGAAAAGACCGCTTTTGCAATTGAGGATTTGGAGGATTTGTCGGATTTTTATCGTGATCGATTGGCCGACATCATGCTTAAAGAAATGGAATTACAAAGCAAGGAACAAAAGCTTAAAGATAGATTAGCTAGAATGAAAGCCCAACTTTCAGAGTACAATTCAAAATTGGGTCGATCTACAGGCGAAATACTTGTTGAGGTTCAAGTTCCATCGAATGGTAATATAGATTTTGTGTTTAAGTACATGGTAAGGAATGCGGGTTGGGTTCCTTCATACAATGTCAATGTAGCTGAGGTAGATCAGCCATTGCAAGTGAGCTATAATGCAAAGGTTTTTCAGAATACAGGACTCGACTGGGATGGAGTGCAGCTTACACTGACCAATGCCAATCCTAACTTGAATGGTACTAAGCCTGAAATTCACCCATGGAGACTTTATTTTATTGAGACACCACAATTGTATGGTGAAGCGAGGGGTTATATGAGCAATAAGATGCTTGAAATGGCTGCACCTCAAAGTGCAATGGCCATGGACGATGAAATGGAAGACGCCATGATTGGTGCGGAAGTGAATTACCCAGCCAACGAAGCTGTTACCCAATTCAAGATTAAGACGAAGCACAACATTCCTTCGAACGGTAAGCCACAGGCGATCAGCATTGATGTATTTACTGTTCCTGCCAAGTATGAGTATTACACCGCACCAAAGTTTGATCCTACGGCATTTCTTATAGCGAAGGTTACCGGATTTGAGACCTATGATCTATTGCCTGGAGAAGCCAATTTATTTTTAAGCAATACATATGTGGGTCAAGCATTTATCAATCCAAAGATCACATCAGACACACTGGAATTATCGCTTGGTCGTGATCAAAGTATAGTGGTGAAACGTGAGAAAATCAAGGATTTTTCCTCCAGCAAGAAAATCGGTAACTCAACAAAAGAGTCCCTCGGAATCGAGTTGAGTATCCGAAATACCAAGGGAACGAAAATTCAATTGGTAATTGAAGATCAGATTCCTATTTCTACCGATAATGATATCGAGGTTAGTTTGCAGAATGGAGGGGGAGCAAAAGTCAATAGCAATACAGGTAAGCTTACTTGGACGAAAGTGATTTTAGGTAACTCAACGGAGAGCGTAACATTCAAATACGATGTTAAGTATCCTGCTGAAAGAAAAATTAATCTATAGGTTAATCTACTCGAAAACAATATTTTATACTGTTTTACTGATTTTTTTAAAATTTTTCGAAACCTTTTGAAACCGAATAAGGTATAAAGCGCTGTTTGTGGTTCAAACTATTCGAAAGAAAGTTTAAGGGGAAAAAGCGGCTTCGGCCGATTTTTATTTTTTCATATTCGTTGAAAGAATTTATTCATGCATCCTGAACTTATCAATCTTGTAAAGGCATCCTATTTCGATACGTACTTAAAAACGCTTGATTCTTCGGATCCAACCGAATGTCTCGAGCTATCAAAGCGGAAGTTTCTTGAAGTAGTTTCTGAAATTCCTGAGCACAGGCTAGACCATCGCTATGAGCAAAATAAATGGTCAATCAAAGAATTGATTATGCATTTGTTAGATACTGAGATGATATTTAATTATCGCGCCCTGCGCATAGGCAGAGAAGAGGCTGCCCAAAATCTTGAAGGATTTGATGAGAATGCATATGCCAATCAGGCTAGGGTTGATGGATTGAGCAAGGCAGAGTTGTTGCATTTTTTTTCAACACTGCGCGATAGTACCATATTGCTTTATAAATCCTTTTCAGAAGATCAGTTGAAAAAAGTAGGCATCGCCAGTAAACACGAGGTAGAGGTTCGAGCCCTGTTTTTAATAAATGCTGGTCACACATTACATCATCTTCATGTGATTAAAGAACGATATTTGAATTGATGCAAAAAATTCAAGAAAATCTGCTTCGATTCCTCTATTTCATAATTACATCATTGGTAATTGTGGCGCCTGCGCTTTATAACCGATATCCATTAATGTATTTTGACAGCGGTGCCTACATGGAAATGGCAGTGAATTTTGAGCCTAGTTTTCACAGGGCCATGGGGTATCCACTTTTGATAAAGCTTACCGGTTTGCTTGTGAGCAACTGGCCTTTGATCTTTGTTCAAGGTATTGTTTTGTCGATTCTTATTTATAAGATTTTGCAACCCTTGGTGGATCGATCAAAGCTCATGTGGTTGCATTTTGCGGGAGTAGTTGTTCTCAGTTTTTCATCAGCGATGTCATGGTACGCCTCCCAGTTGATGCCTGATATTTGGACCTTGATAATCGTCCTGACCGTAGCAGGAATAGTCGTCAATAGGACGTTGAGCCCGAGATTGATATTGATTTATGGTGCGTTGTTGTTCTTTGGTCTATTGACGCATTTGAGTCATATTCCACTTTTCTTACTCTTATTGCTGAGTATTGGAGCTATTTCATTTTTTACCACTGGGCAACTCTTCACTATGTCAAAGAGGCATTGGCTAATCCTTTTCGTTCCTTTCTTACTTGCGACTATTACTGTCCCGACATTCAACGCCATTTATGGTTATGGATTTCGATTCAGTTTAGCTTCAAATGCATTTATAACCGCAAACCTTGGTGAGATGGGCATTCTCAAGCTATATCTCGATGAGAATTGCGACCGAATGCATCTTAATTTGTGTGATATAAAGGATGAGCTTCCCAAGGAAACCTCAGGCTATTTATGGGATCCTTCTGGTCCGGTGCAATTGCATCCTGGAGGATGGTCTGGTGTCAATGAAGACTATGCAATCATTGTAAAGGATTTTACGTCTAAGCCCAGATATATGAAGTGGTTTGCTTTTTCAGCGATAAAAGCCACGTTCAAACAAATGTTTCAGATTGAGATCGGAAGTGGATTGCAATATGCTTATGGAGAAGGCTCATCACCTTATTGGCCAATGAAGTCACACTTCAAACAAGAATTAAATGAATACCTTATTAGTGTGCAAAACAAGGGGGACAAGCTTCCTCTTGATTTTTTCCGTTTGGTCAATTATTTGAGTCTGTTGTTTTCAGTTCTTATCATAGGCTGGTCAATATTGAATCGTAAATTAAGTACAGAGCTTGCAACTCTTCTGGTGCTTTTTATTTTGGCATACATCTTCAATGCGGCTATCACAGGAGTGTTAGCTAATGTTTACGAGCGCCTTCAAGTTCGACTATTGCCTTTGATTCAGCTTTTTGCTATTTTGGTCTTTATCAAGTTGATAAGACCAAGGATAGGTGCTACGGAAGGCTAAATATGTTTGGAATCAGATTCCCCTTTTTAGGTTTGTATGGCCATTTGTTGCCGGAATAATCTTAGCCATTTTTCGACCTGATTTTTGCGCATTGATTACAGCCATGGCTGTTGCAATCCTTCTCGCAATATCTTATTTCCTGTTCCATAAGCAGCATCCAAGGTCTAGTGCTGTGCTTATGTCGGTTGTCTTTTTGCTGGGGTACGTGCACACCGCGTTATTGACAGATCGTTTGTTTGATAATCACTATTCAAAACTTCATTCCTCTGGGACAATGACTACCTTTCTAGGTGAGATTGTTTCGGATCCCATTCAACGCACAAAGAGTTTGAAAGCAGAGGTTTCGCTTATCCAAATCGCTGACAGCGGATCATTAATCCCTACCAACGGAAAGATTTTACTTTACCTAGAGAGTGACTTGCTAACTGAACTCCTTAAACAAGGCGATATTCTTGTGTTTAATACGCGATTGAAGCCAATTGCTGCTCCACAAAATCCGGCTGAGTTCAACTATCAGCGCTATATGCATTTTCATCAAATATCGCATCAGGCATATGCATCTTCTGGTAACTGGAAATGTGTTAAAGTAGGTGACGGGATTTTGAGGCATGCGCATCGTTTGCAAAAGGGCATCATGAAAGTGCTTAAGGAGCGAGGAATCAATGATCGAGAGTTGGCCATTGTTTCGGCTTTGTTGGTAGGGTATAAACATCATTTGTCGACCGATCAAGTAAGTGCGTTTGCGAGCGCTGGTGCTATGCATGTTTTAGCGGTAAGTGGTTTGCATGTGGGCATTATTTTTCTAATACTCAATGTGCTTTTTAAACCATTATTAAGGCTGCGTTTTGGAAAGTATGCGAAGGCTATAATTCTTTTGTTGGCACTTTGGAGCTACGTTGCTATAACCGGGCTTTCACCATCTGTTACTCGCGCTTGTACCATGTTCAGTTTTGTGATTATAGCACAACTAATACATAGACATACATCCATTTTTAATACCATAGCTACTAGTGCAGTGTTTTTGTTGATCCTCAATCCATTTTATATTGTTGAAGTGGGGTTTCAACTTTCATATTTGGCCGTTTTGGGCATTGTCTTGATTCAACCTCGTATTTATGAATTATGGAAACCAAAGTTTTGGTTGGTGCAGAAAGTATGGGCGATTACTGCAGTATCATTGGCTGCTCAACTCGCTACCTTTCCGTTAGGATTACTTTATTTTCATCAATTTCCTAATTACTTTCTGTTGAGCAACTTGGTTGTTATTCCTGCTGCAACGATTATTCTGACTGCTGGAATTGCTCTTGTTGCTTTTCAATGGATACCAATTGTTTCAGCATGGTTAGGATATTTTCTTTATACAGTAGTTCATGGTTTGGATCTTTTTATTGCTTGGGTGGAGCGTCTGCCAATGGCGTTGATTCAAGGTGTTGATATTGGCATTGCAGAGACTTACTTGCTGTATTTTCTCGTATGTACGATCACCTTATTCATCATTTCTAAACGGTATTATTGGTTGCCTATGACACTGGTTGTTCTCTGTTGCATTGAAGCAGTTAATGTCTACGAAGTATTTTCTCAAAGGAACCAGTCCAAAATGATAATATACAGCGTGCGTGGTCATTTTGCCCTAGACTTTATAAAAGGAACGAATCATGTTTTCAAAGTTGATACAGTTCTATTGAACGACTTTGATAAAATGCGTTTTCACATTCACCATAATTGGTGGAAACATGACCTAAATAGTCCGATGGATTCCATACCTCGACTAAAGGAATACGACAATTTGTATCTCTTTAATGGAAATACTTTACTTGTTTTAATGGATTCAACTGAGATAATGGAAAATCTTAAGGTGGACTATTTACTGGTTCAAGAGCAGACGGTTCAGCACCCTATTGAGCTACTCAATAAGGTAGATGTGGGAATGGTTGTATTATCCCAAAATTTAAATTGGAAAACCATGAATTATTGGGAGAATACTTTAGAAAATGCGGGTGTAGCCCATTGGAATATGCGTGATGCTGGCGCTTTTGTGGTAGAATTTTAATTTTATAAGGTTTCTTAAATCTAGAAGGGGCATATTTGCTTTTCAAAATTTTAAAGAATGAATAAGGGTCTGTTTTTTGCTTCTATAATTGCCTTTGCTAGCGCAATTGTTTTGACGTCATGCAACAAGGATTTTGATTGCAACTGTTCGGTTGATTTGCCTGATCCAGTTGGGATTTCTTTGGATTTTGACACCACCTTTACTTTTGAGAAAACAACGGAGGAGGTTGCAACAACACAATGTAATGCTTACGAGAGTGCAAGTTCAGTATTGATTCCGAGTGGAGTGAGTTCTGCAGACGCAGAAATCACTTGCGCGATTCAATAAGTTAAACTTCAGAAAGGGAGAAGGTTTCACCAAGTCGAACACCCTTTTCTGTGTGAATTACATTGCAACATTCGTTGGAAGCATCATGTTCTAGAAAGAGGACGTATTGGTTATTTGCAGCTTCATTTAAAAAGCTTTCTTTTTCAGTCATAGTAAGTAATGGTCGTGTGTCGTAACCCATTACGTAAGGAAGAGGAACATGACCTGTGCTCGGCAACAGATCGGCCATAAATGCAATCTTTTTTCCCTTGTAGTTAATGATCGGTATCATCTGCTTGTCTGTATGACCATCCGCAAAGAACACGTCTATATTTGGAAAAGCATTTTCGGTTCGATTTCCATTTACATCAATCCATTTTAATTGTCCGCTCTCTTCAATAGGAAGTATGTTTTCTTTTAGGAAAGATACTTTCTCTCGGGGATTGGGTTGTGTTGCCCACTTCCAATGATCTTTATTGCTCCAAAATGTTGCATTGGTAAATGCGGGTCTGAACGCATCTTTTGTAGCGTCAAATTCTATGGCACCACCGCAATGATCAAAGTGTAAATGGGTGAGAAAGACATCAGAAATATCATCTCTATGAAATCCCAATTTTTTCAAATTACCATCGAGTGAATCATCACCGTGCAGGTAATAATGGCTGAAGAATTTTTCGCTTTGTTTGTTGCCGATTCCTGTATCAATCAAAATTAACCGATCTCCATCCTCAATGAGTAATGACCTCATAGCCCAAGTGCAAAGGTTGTTTTCATCAGGTTGATTGGTTCTAGACCAAAGACTTTTTGGAACAACACCAAACATGGCGCCTCCATCAAGCTTGAAAAAACCAGTGTTCAGGGAATGAAGATTCATAGGTATTGCGGGTTTTTATACTTTCCAAAATTTATTTGCATCGATGCAATTAAGGTCATTGCATGCACTTAGCAATCGCTTCACGGTGGATTTTTCACCTTCGCGAAGCCATTTTCTTGGGTCGTAGTATTTTTTGTTTGGTTTTTCTTCACCTTCAGGATTGCCGAGTTGTCCTTGCAAATAATCGTGGTATTTGGCTTCAAATGCGCGAACACCATCCCAAAAAGCCCACTGTGTATCCGTGTCAATATTCATTTTGATAACTCCGTAACCTAGCGATTCGCGAATTTCTTCGTGTGTAGAGCCTGATCCTCCATGAAATACAAAATTTACTGGATTGTTTCGTTCAATATTGAATTTCTCGCGAATGAACTCTTGGCTATTCTTTAAAATGACAGGCGTTAATTGTACGTTGCCTGGCTTATACACCCCATGAACATTGCCAAATGCTGCAGCT
>Ga0181603_10003638_pt1 | contig 11473 bp, 4 predicted proteins | sample 041ome_13_FD_148633 | JGI IMG/M metagenome (GOLD analysis project Ga0181603, IMG submission 148633) | Coastal salt marsh microbial communities from the Groves Creek Marsh, Skidaway Island, Georgia - 041409US metaG (spades assembly) | ecosystem: Environmental > Aquatic > Marine > Intertidal zone...
CGCTTTCACTATGGCTTCCATCTGCGCCGACTTCGCCACGCTCGCTTTCATTTGATTCGATTCCGTCGTCAAGTTCAGCACGTGCTTCTCCAACCCACCGACGATTGTTTCGCACTCGTTTCGAAAAGTCGCGTGCTCCTTCTCCAAACTCGACAATCGTTCCACCAATCGCGCGTTCTCCTCTCGCTCCGCGTCTAAACCGTTGAGCAAAATCTGGCACCTTCGCTCCACATCCCCGAGACGTTTTTCCGCCGCCTCTAACCTCGAGTCTCGAATCTCGTTGTTTGCATTTTCTCGGTCAAAGATGAACCCGACGCGTAAAAAAGCTCTCCGAACGGTCGAAGTCACGTTCGACCAATCTCTGACGCCTTTTTCGATGTCCTCTTTCAGCGTGTGTGCGTTTCGGCTGAAGAATCCAACCGCAGTGGTAGTGCTCTTATTTTCCAATGAAGAAGAAGGTTGTTTCGAGGACGTTTTCATTCTCGTATTCACGAACCAACGATCGAGAGAGAATTAAAACAAAAGTTATCTCTGTCGTCGTTTCGCAAACCCAAAACGGGACAACAGAACGGGACAAAGAAAGGCTCACTCGCGCGCTGCTTCTTCGTGTCACTCTTCGGTAAACTCCTCTCTCTCTCTGCGTTTTATTTCTTTTCCTGTTATTCCCCCCCCAACAAAAACCAAAAAAACAAAGTTTAGGGTTTTGGTCATTTTTTCTGTTTTTTTGCCTCTTTTAAAATATTTTTTCCCTTTTTCGTCTGTTCGTGTGTTGTTTTGGATAGAGTTTTCCATCAAAAACAAACCAAAAAGCGCTCTTGCTCGCGTTCGTTTTGGGGGAAGAAGAAGAAGAAGAAGAATGTTTAGCAGCGCGCGTTCTGCCTCGTCTCCTCTTCCTCTCGCCAGCAAGAGCAGCAGGACTTCACCTTCTTTTGATATTACTACCTCTGTTACCGCGATTAACGGAAGATTGGCGTCGGCAAAAAAGGGTAACCACCACCGAGGGAAGAAGAACAAAACGCGCGGGGGATTCTTCCTCGCGATGGCGGCGGCGTCGTCTTCCGAAGAAGAGGAAAGCGACGAGATGAAGCTTCGCAAAAGTTTGAACATCGCGACGAAGTTGGTGCACCCGAAAACGTCCGTGGAGGACCCGTACGCGGCGTCGGCGCCTCCTTTGTACCAAACGGCGACGTTTGCGCAGCCGAACGCGACGGAAAACGGGCGGTACGATTACACCAGATCTGGGAACCCGACGCGAGATCAGTTGGAGGAGCAATTCGCGGACATCGAAGGTGCGACGAGAGCGTTCGCGTTTAGCTCGGGGATGAGCGCTTTGGCGACGGTGACGAGGTTGGTGAAGAACGGCGAGCGCATAGTCACCGGCGACGATATTTACGGCGGGACGAGTCGGTTGTTAGCGCAAGTCGTCCCGGAAGTTGGGATTGAAGTCGTCAACGTGGACTGCACGGATTTGAAGGCGGTCGAAGATGCCATTAACGGTGGGCCAACGACGATGGTTATGCTCGAATCGCCGACGAATCCGAGATTGCAATGCATCGACGTGCGCAAAATTTGCGAGATGGCCAAAAGGAAGGGCGCTTTGGTGTGCGTGGACAACTCCATCATGACCGCGACGTTTCAAAACCCGTTAGAGTTAGGAGCAGATATTAGCATGGTTTCCGCGACAAAGTTCATCGCAGGACATTCGGACGTTACAGGAGGTTTGCTCGCAGTCAAAGGTGAGGAGTTAGCCAAACGCGTATACTTTTTCCAAAACGCCTGCGGCACGCTGTTGGGACCGTTCGATTGTTGGTTGGCTTTGAGAGGGATCAAAACCATGGACTTGCGAATGAAAAAACAGCAAGAAAACGCGATGAAGTTAGCCGAATGGATCGAGAGTCACCCAAAAGTCGAAAGAGTAAACTACCCGGGTCTGAAATCGAGCCCGTTCCACGACTTGCACTTTTCCCAAGCCACTGGCGCGGGAAGCATCCTCTCCTTCACCACGGGCGACGTCAACTTTTCCAAAACCATAGTCGAAGAAACGAAACTGTTCAAAATTACCGTCTCCTTCGGCGGCGTGACGAGTTTAATTTCCTTGCCGTGCTTCATGTCTCACGCGAGTATCCCCGCGGAAGTCAGAGCCGCGCGAGGCTTGCCCGACGACTTGGTCCGCATCAGTTGCGGCATCGAAGACGCCGAGGATTTATTAAACGACTTGAAAAGAGCGTTCGAGAAAGCCGAGAAGAACAACGCGTGATGATGATAGCGCGCCATTCATAACACGAAACAAACTACCTAAACCAATTGATGTCACGAAGCATTTTTTCTGCGTAAATGTATACATCTTGCGAACGCTTTTCGTCATCCACACGTCACTTTTTTTGTGCCCAACAACCTCTTCACCAACACACGTCTCTCTTCGCCGGCCTCCCCACGCGCGCAAAGCACGGAGTTGACGACTCGCGACAGCAAACCTAAGAGTCGAAGAGAACAAACTCTCTCTCTCATGCGTCTTCTCTTCGCCAACGTCCCTGCGCGGCAAGGAGGACGGCTCCCGGGAAAACCAGAAAAATCGAGAGTTGAAAAGCGTTCCTCCACCGCCGTCGGCCTCCTTCCTCGACGACGCGCGATATCCAATCCCGAGTCTTCTTCGGTTTTAACGACCGTTAAAGAAGGAGAAGAAGAAAAAGAAGATTATTATCGGCGTTTGCTCGAGCCGTCGACTGAATTCACGGAGAGTTGTTACGGCGAGGAAGAGCACACCTCGGTGCTTCTTCACGCTATGCGAATGCAATGGAAACACGGATACACGCACGTGCCGAGTGGATTTCGTCGAGTGACGCATGGTTTCGGGGAAATTTTAGCCGGCATGCAACCGGCGGCGGCCGAGAGATGCGTGGAACTTCTTCTCGGAGGCGATGGAAAAAGAAGAAGAAGAAAAAGCGGAATAAGACGTGGCGGTTCGTCCGAGAACGCGTCGAGCGAAGAAGACGACGAAGAAGAGGAGCTCAGTATTTTGGACCCGTTTTGTGGCGGAGGAACGGTACCGGTCGTGGCGATGACGAATAACGTGACCGCATACGGGACAGATGTCAGTCCGCTGGCGTTGCACGTGTGCGGGCACAGAGTTTGGGTGCCGGAAAACGTACAGAAAGAAGAGGAGTGGTTGAGAGCGCGGATGTCGAGGATTGAAGCGATTATTATTGCGCAGAGCGAAGAACAAGAGAACGAGGATGATAGTAACACGCAGCAGGAGGAACAACAACAACAACAACAACAACAACAACAACAACGGCGGCGCGATTTGCCTGGAAGTTTTGCAAGTATTGCCGTGGCGGTGGAGAAGGCGATTTTAGAGAGCGATGAAGAAGACGGTGCCGGGAGTAGCCGCGGTAGCGATAGTAGCGATAGAAATAATAATAGCGTAGACGCGACGACGCGGAAAACAGCGCTTTTCTTCTGTCTAACTGAAGCTGAACGAAGACATTTCGTGCGACAGAAACGAAATAAGAGAAAGAAAAGGTTCGGAAAGCGCCGAGCGAGCAATGGTAACGGCGATAGAGACGACTCGTATTATTCGCCGCTGAGCTTTTACCAAAGGTGCGTGGACGAGTACATATTTCGCGTGAAGGATTTGCACGACGCCGTGAATGGAAAGGCAGACGTGTGCATTCGGAAAGGCGACGCACGATTCGATGATCTAGTTCCCAAGGATAAGATTGGAACAATTTCGGGAATACTGACGAGTCCGCCGTACCCCGGCGTGTACGACTACGTCTCATTTGCGAGAAAGCAAAGGTCGAGATTTCGCGGAGTCGGGACAACTACTGCTACATCAACGACGACGACGACGACGACGACGACGGGTAGTGGTGACAGCTCGGGAACGACAAAACCTGAAGAAGAGTCACAACTTAAACCACCCACGTCGTACTACGTCGACGCGAAAGTCCCAAGCTCGAACGAACTGGATGAAAACGGCAACCGCGCTTCGTGGAGCGACGATTTTAGCTCCGTCAACGAGTTCGGCGCCAAGCGAGAGTTACGCAAAGACCCGTCCACTTTCAACGACAAATGGACGCAATCCCAAAACCAATGGTTATGTAACGCCTACAGAACCTTGAAACCATCCGGTCGAATGCTCGTCATGATTGGCGACGGCGCGAACGTGGACGCGTTGAAAAGTACCGTCGCGTGCGCCGAAACCGCCGGTTTTACGCTCCTCGCCAGTTGTTCCTTGGCGCTTTTACGAACCATGGAAAGTACTGGAACCGTGTACAACGGCGCGAGGAAAGAGCACTTGATTTTGTTCGAGAAATAGTAGCATAAGAAGAAGAACGTGTAAAATACTACTATATGGCGTGACGATACGCAACAACAACACTTGAGCCTCTCTCTCTCTCTCGTCTGGGGGGAGCTTTTTTCGTTTCGTTCGTACTTTTTTTCTTGAAAAAAAGGTAGAAAAAAAATCTTTTTTCACTACACCCTAAATGCCTTTTTTTTCGAACTTTTTCTCCCGAGAATCTCCAAAGAAGAAAGCGCGCGTTCCTTGGAGTAAGTAAGCAGAGCGCGAGCAAATACCATCGAAAAGCTTTTAACGCGGTCGTCGGTTTCGAGAGAGATCTCTTGACTTCCCTCTCGACGAGAGAGAGTACTTTTTTGTTCTGAAACAACGCGCTGCTCGGAGGAGAAGAAGAAGAAGAAGAGTTTGTCGATACAAAAATGCAGGCGGAAGAGCAAAGCCTTCTGCGGCCCGCGGCTGCATCATCGTCATCGTCGAATCAGCGCGGCTCCTCCTCGTCGTGGACGAAAGTCCTCGCCGGTTCTGGGGTGATGGTGCTCGCGACGACTCTCGCTTTGAGCAGCGGTAACAACAACAGCAATAACGGTCGATCGTTTGCGATGATGTCGTCTTCGGGCGCATCGTCATCGTCCCGACTCGGGGACGCGCCATTGGAGCCGCAGCACGCGTCCAAAACGATTAAACTGCACACGGCGTGCGCTCCTTTGCACGTGCTCGATTTCCACCCGGACCCGACGACGTGGAAGAAAAACTTGGGCGCGAGAGTGATCGTTCGGTCGCAACAGAACCCAGAGTTGGCGTTCGACCGCGGGATTGAGATGACGGCGACGCATTGCGGGGCGTTCGAAGTGGATGCGTCGGTGTTGGAGCCCGGGGACGAGTTTACGTTCGCGCTGTACGAGAAGAACGGGCCGAACGGGCCGGCGTATCGGAAGGACGCCGGCTGCTTGTCGTCGGCGACTAATCCAGATTCGTGCGTGCCGGAGAATAATCTCGGGCGTAACCCGAACAAGATGTTCAACATGAACGAGTGCACGTCGTCGACGTTTTCGGATTCTACCAAGACGTTTTACGATCGCGTGTACAAAGAAGGTGACGGGAGGTCGTTCGTTTGGGGCAGTTGCCACTCGGATTGCGCGTTCTCCGTGCAGTCGGAGTTGGCCTTGTGCGAGTTGGACGCGCAGCAAGAATCGGAAGACGGAACACAGCAGCAGCAAATCCAAGTTGGAGGCGCCACTGACGACGACGAACCGTCGGACGACGGGAGCTTGAGCGGTCTTTTGAACACGGCCATGTCCGCGCAAAAAGTGTTCGTTCCGGCGATTACGGACTCGGATCACACAAAAGCCTCGGCTGCATCCGCGCAGGCGTCGAACGAGATGACTCCGGAGGAAATTTTGGCTATGGAAGAAGCCGATTTGAATGGTGCCACGGACGAGGAGAAAGAGGAAGAAAAAGCAAGTGTTCCAGAACCGACGGAAAGTACCACGGCTTCTGAACCTGCCACGGCAGTTGTTCCGGAACCGACGGAAAGTACCACGGCTTCTGAACCTGCCACGGCAGTTGTTCCGGAACCGACGGAAAGTACCACGGCTTCTGAACCTGCCACGGCAGTTGTTCCAGAACCGACGGAAAGTACCACGGCTTCCGAACCTGCCACGGCAGTTGTTCCGGAAAACGAAACTACGGCGCAAAAGATTGAGCGGTTGCAAAAAGAACTCAAGGCGGCCAGCGAAAAAGCACAAATGGACGCAGAGAAAGCAGCAGAAGTAGAGAAACAGGCGTTTGACGAAGTCGCGAAGCAATATGAAGCGGAGCAATCGGCAGCGACGACGATTACAACTGGTGCTGCAGCTCAAGCGCAAGCTGAGCAAACCCAAGAGGTTGCTACCCCGACTGTCGAACAATTGAACGACTTGCAAGGGCAATCTCAACCACAACCACAAGAAGCACAGTCGGAAGCTGATGCGGCCAAGGTTACCGCTCCGGAAGCGACGACGGGTTCTGTGGATGTAGCGTCTGCTACTCCCGTTACTACCACCGCCACTGCAAATGGTGGATGGACGAACGAAGCTGCCGTCACGCTTCAAGCGGAAAGGGAAGGCCGAAAAGACGGACCATGCAACTACGACGGGTGTCCGCTTGAGGAAATCATCGCGGCACAACAAGCAGCCATCAGAGAGCAAGAGGAGGCGACTCGTAAAGCGAAAGAAGCGGAAGAAGAAGCAGCCAAAGCGAAGATTCAAGAAGAAAAAGACCGCAAGGCAGAAATTGCAAGAATCCAAGCGGAGAGCCAAGCGCAAATCGATCGCCAAACCAAGCTCGAGAAAAATGAAATCAAGGCGGCGAAGAAAGCGATGCAGCCGTTAGGTAAGAAATCTTCGCACAAGAGCAAGTCACGAAAGTTTATCTCCGATACCGCCGGCGAGGAGCACGACGAGGATGAAGCGCCTGCGGAGACGGAAGAGGAGCCTGAGGGAGGAGAAGAAGAAGCGCCCGCTGAAACTGAAGAGGAGTCCGAAGATGAAGCACCTGCGGAGACGGAAGAGGAGCCTGAAGAGGAGTCCGAAGATGAAGCGCCTGCGGAGACGGAAGAGGAGCCTGAAGAAGAAGCAGGAGAAGAAGAAGCGCCCGCTGAAACTGAAGAGGAGTCCGAAGATGAAGCACCTGCGGAGACGGAAGAGGAGCCTGAAGAGGAGTCCGAAGATGAAGCACCTGCGGAGACGGAAGAGGAGTCTGAGGGAGAAGAAGAAGAAGAAGAAGAAGTTGAGCGCAAAAACGTCTCAGACCAGCCGGAGCCTTTGACGGAGGAAGAAGAAGCCTCGGCCAACAAGCAACTCGACGAGATTGACGAGATCTTGGCGCATGCTGATGACGAGAAAGTCTTGGAAAAAGAACGAAAAGAAGCCGCGAAGAAGAAATCTTCGTCCTCGGACGAAGGAGAAGAGATAGACTTTGAGGAGGCCAAGAAGAAATTGGCCGAGGCGGAGAAGATTGAAGAGCACAAGAGGGCAGTGGAACGAAAACGCCAAGAAGAGGAGGAAGCTCGAGAAGCCGCGAAAGCGAAAAAAGAGAAAGAAGCTCGGGAAAGAAGAGCTGCAAGAGCAAAGGCAAAGGCTGATGCCATTCGATTCGCCGGCAAAACCCCGGAGGAGATCGAACTGATGAAACGCATGGACGCCTTGGACGAGATGAGCGCGGAGATTAGCAGAGATGAAGCGAAGTCTCGGAAAAAGGAAGGGAAAGCGAACAAGAACGTGGCTATTGGCGTCTCGCCGGAAGAACAGCTCATGTTGGACCAACTCAACGGTTCCGTGGACGAAGAAGGAGCCAAAGAAGCCGCGGATGCTTTGGCGTCTGTTGAATTTGACGACTCCGTGTTTGCCTCCAACGGCGACGACGACGACAACGACAACGTCACCGAGGGAGAGGAAGCGACGGAAAACGATGTCGTTGAACCTTCCATTGGTGAGTCTGAAGAAGAATCTTTCGGCGTTGCTCTCGAAGGCTCTCTTGAGAGCTCTTACGAAGAGCCGGCACCGAACGTGGACCCGATGAGCTTGAAACCGCGCAAATGGAAGAAAGTTGCAACGACTGTGCCTCTGTCCGAAGGCACGGATACGGGTGCCATGGAAGCCAAGTTAGCCAGAAAGAAACATCTGGAAAAGCTTCGAAATAAAGTTGATCCGGAGACTGGGTTAACAAAGGAAGAACAAAAGTTGATTGATTCTTTAAACTTTAATTCCCCAGCGGAGGATGACTCCTTCGCGAACGGTGGTGATGAAGCCGGAGAGGCTGCGCTTGGGGAACGCAAGACTTTTGACGCGCCTGTTGAGGAGGAAGATGTAGCTTTGCTTGGTGTGAGCCCGCAAGCTTTGGCGCAGTTTAACAGAAATAGAATGTACAACGAAGCAATGGCGAGTTTAGGCAACGACGCGACGGTTGCGAGCAAGTTTGAGATGGCAGCGCAGCAAGCGAGAGCTTTGACTAAACTTGGACAGAGTGAAGACGACGCGAAAGCGAGTTTGGAGGAACGAATGCGTCAGTTAGAATCTGGAGAAGTTTCAAAACAAGCTGTGGAGGCAGATGATGGAGCGACTTCGGAAGTTTCAACGGAAACGCCATCGTTGATCGATCCGATCGCCGCACAATACATGCCAAAAGGCATCGAAACGAACGGTATGACGAAGGAAGAAATGGAGCTCATCGCAAATATCAACGTCGACGAAGAAGAAGAAAAGAAAAAGAAAGCGGCTGCTAAAGCTGCCGCCATTGCCGCGGCGAAAGCTGAGGCGGAAGCGAAAGCTAACGCGCCAAAACCGTATCATGAGAAGGGCATGATTGTCATCCAAAACGTCAAAGTTCCGCACACATTCAAGTTGGATCCGTACAAAAACGTCGCGTGCAATCCTTGGCCGAAGTGCATCGCCGGTGTACCGATTCCTGGTATTGGATGCTGCCCAGCGGAACTCGTCGACAAAGAAGAGCCGGCGAAAGATGACGAAAAGGAGGAGGAAGAAAAATCTACCTCCGATGAACCTTCGCTGAAGCACCGCTACCAACGATACGATGATGATGACGAAGACGACAGAAAGGAAAAAGAAGAAAGATTCAAACGTCAACCAGAGCACGATTCTTCTTCTTCTTCTTCTTCTTCTTCTTCCGTGTATGCTGAAAAGCGCGACCCACCACGAGAGTCGTCTTATCCGTATTTTTCGCAAAGAGACCTTGACGAACGCCGAGCGCCGAGGGAAGAAGTCGAGGAAGAGTTGGCGACGACGTCGTTCGACTTCGCGCCAGAAGCGAAAGAACGCAGCAGGCACCACGCGTATCATTCTTCATCGTCGTTTTCTTCAATGGGAGATGAGGAGACGAAGGTTGTCGAGGCCGATGATGATGTTGTCGAAGCTTCCTCTTCGAAGTCTTTGCCTAGAAAATCGACGTCTTTAAAGAAATCGAAGGAGGAGAAGGATGCGGAAACGCCCTCGACTCCGAAGTACTCTCAGTCGAAATACGCAGAGGCGATGACCGAGAAACAAAAAGCTGAGGCTGCAGCTGAAAAAGCTCGCGAAAATCGCATCAAAGCGGAAGAAATTGCCGCTGCTGCAAAGAAAGCGTACGAAGATGCCATGAAAGCAGTCAAGAAGGATGTAAAGAAGGAGGAAAAGAAAGCTGCGCAAGCTTACATCGCTCAACAAAGAGTAAACCATTTAAACGATGAGTCCCGGTTTGGTGAATCACGCCTCGCCAAGGCTCCGGGTAAAAGAGCGCGAAAGGTGTGTCAAGCCTCGAAATGGAAAGATCTCGATTGGCCTTTCCACGTCGGGAACACGACGCACCCTTCGTGTCAGTCGCAAAATGGAGGCGTGAACGATATGGGAAATGTACCGGAGATGTGCGACGATGATTTAGCTTCGGTGAGAATTTCCGTGTCAAAAGGAAAAGCTGAGTGCATGTTAGCGCACGCGAGAGAATGTAAAATCCCCATGCACGACTTCAAGTCGTTAAATTACGATTGGACCATGTCTCGATGCCGAGGCGTCTGGGCGGCGCCGTTGTGGATGAGTCCAGACACTTGGAAATGGGGCCCGGGCTCTGGGGAAATCGACGGCTCTGAATTATGTTTGCGCAAAAAAATGCAAATGAATTTCGCTGGCGGAGGCCACGAAGTCGAACTCGACCCGTACGACATCGACGAAGCCTGGGGACACACGACTATTCGTAAAGACGACGCTGGAATCATTACGGTGACCACCTGTAAAGCGTCGGAGGCGGAAGCGAACGGCGGCGAATGTTTCAAACCGAAATACAAAGACTGCAAAGACTGCGAATTCGGCGAACGCGGGCCGGACAAAGAGTACGCGTGCTGGTGCAACGAAGACCCGAACCAAAAGCAAATGAACATTTACGGTTCCGGTGGCTGTGCCGAAGGCGCCAACTGCGAGTGGACTTTACTCTCCGACGTCTGGAACGGCGTCGGCGGCGACCAGAGTTACCACGGTTGCATGGGCGAAGTCCCCAGCTTAGGCGTAGACGAGAACGAGCCAAACTACAACTCGCACTGCGAGTTTAGCGTCGAGAATATCCTAGTCAAAGGTCACGGATTGAACGGTGCCTTGCAATGGGGGAAAGGAAGTCCAAATTATTGCCGACACCTGACGGTTCAAAACCAGCGCTCCGCGGCGCAATAGCCGTCGTCCTCCGACGAGAGAAGTACATCACTAGCAAACCCAAAAAAAACAAAAGAGCAAGAATCAACAACAACAACAACAAAATGGAACGACAAAGAGAAACAATTATACAAAATGTACACTGTTTTATTAATACTATCGAGAGAGAGAGAGGGAAGAGGGAGAGAGAAGAAAGAGAAGAAAGAGTTTTATTATATGAGAAGTTTTTAATCGAAAAGAAGAAGAAAAAAAGAAAAAATCTTATTGAAACCCTAAGCACGCACGAATGGACGGCTCTAAAGCGCTCCCAAAGCACCTCTCGACGCCTCACTTTACGCAACTTACTACACTCACTCACATCTAAAAAACACAAGAAAACATGGCTTCTAAACCAACTGAAATGTGCGTCGTCGAAACGACCGGCGCCCGCGAATACAAGGTACGAGTTTATGCATCGTCTTCTTTCTTTTTTATATTCGTATTCCTCTCTCTCGAGAAAGAGAGCGCGAGCGCCGTTGAGATTGGATAAATGTTCCCTTTCTCTCTCTCGCCGTCTCTTCGATCATCTTTGATGCGACTTTTTCTTCTTCTTCTTCTTCTTTGATGAAGACGAAGAAGAACCGAAGCCGGCGTCGAACGAAGAGAAAGGAAACACCAGCTGTTGCTTTTTTTTCCCGAGAGACGGCGCGTTTCTTCGTTCTCTTCTCCGACACCCGGAGAGAAGAAGGGAAAGATTTCCCCCCACACCACGGGAAGAGACGCACCTGTGAGAAAAAGCGACGGCGAAAGTCGTTCACAGCCGCTCGCGCGCAAAAAAAAAATCCATCAAAATCGCGCCAAAGACGCCCCTCTTCTCGACGCGAAGGCGAATCGTTCGGAACGAGACGACTTTCGCGTTCTGGAGAAGTGAAATCGTCCGAACGCGTGACGTAATCTCGCGTTTTTTAGGGGATTGGATGGAGCCGGCGGCGTCGGAACAAAAAAGTCGGCATCTCGTCGA
>Ga0181603_10003651_pt1 | contig 11458 bp, 10 predicted proteins | sample 041ome_13_FD_148633 | JGI IMG/M metagenome (GOLD analysis project Ga0181603, IMG submission 148633) | Coastal salt marsh microbial communities from the Groves Creek Marsh, Skidaway Island, Georgia - 041409US metaG (spades assembly) | ecosystem: Environmental > Aquatic > Marine > Intertidal zone...
GTGAGTTCTGGCGCCGTTAGCCTCACCTTGATCTTGGTCGCCAATGAACCAAGACCTACGAAAGTGAGTACCCCGATATGCCAAAAGGCACCGTGAAGTTCTTCAACGATCAGAAGGGCTTTGGGTTTATTAGCCGCGACGGCGACGAAGACCTCTTCGTTCACTTCTCCAACATCGTCGGCAGTGGCCGCAAAACCCTGGTTGATGGTCAAGAAGTCGAGTTCGAAGTTGGCGAAGGCCGCAAAGGGCCAGAAGCCGTCGACGTCAAAGCCATCTGATCCAGACAAGAATGTGTCTTCGGGGTAACCCGAAAGATCTAGTGAGAGCCCGCCCTTCGGGGCGGGCTCTTGCGCGTACTGGGAGGTGTTGAAAGTACGCCCACGTGTCGGCCTGAATTAATTGGCTCGCACGGGGTTTCCGGAATGTGCTCTACTAGTAGTAGCCGTTCGGGGGTCGTTCGGCGGCGTCGACTGGACGTTCTAGATTTGATTGGAGAATGGTTATGGGCTCGAAGAGTCTTACTCGTTCCCGCTGGGCTGCGATTGGGGCTGCTGTTGCAGTCACCCTTGGCGGCGGCGGTTTGATTGGTGTGTCGGCTGCATCTGGTGATGCGTCGTCGCTGAAAACGGTTGATCCTGTTCGTATTTTGGACACCCGTTCCGATATCAAGGTGTCGGGTGAAACAAAAATTCTTAAGGTCACAGGTGAAATTCCAACTGTGACGTCATCTGGAGTGGTGAACGCAACGGTCGTCCCAGCTGGAGCAACTGCGGTTTCGATGAACCTGACAGTTACCGAAGGTCTTCGAAATGGTGGCTACGGTTTCGTTACTGCATTCCCGTGTGCGGCCGCAACCGATACGGTGCCAAATGCGTCGACGTTGAACTTTATGGACGGAGTTGATATCGCAAACTCGACAGTTGTGCCAATCGACGCCTCGGGGAATATCTGCTTGAACGTCTACGGAATTGCTCACCTAATCGTCGATGTCAACGGGTATTACACGTCGTCATCTGCAGCGGGAGCATTTGATGCAACCGAGTACTACACCAAGGACGAGATTGACAACAACTACTTTCAGGGTGGCCGTACAAGGAACACGCAAATCAGTGCGTTTGATTGGCAGCTAGGAACAAGTTTCTGCGCCGGAACGCAGGACTGCGCGCTGTCATATCCCGACGGAGGGAATCCTTACTTCACTCTTGAAAACGCGGACCCCTCTTTGGCAGCTGGCCAGGTTCAGTTCTACATTCCATTGAGAAATGAATCGGATGGCGCCGACAATGCTGGCAATAACTACGACTTCTACTACGCAACATTGTGTATGGCAGACCCGTCTGGAACTACGTTCCGGGCACCTGAGCTCGACTCTGTGACGCTCTACTACGATGGCTACGACAGTGCCACCGGAAAATACACACGACAGAGCGCAGCGTTGACAATTTCGGGTGGAACAGGAACCGCTCCAGGAGTGACTTCCGATGACGATGCGGTGACATGCTTCGGTCTGCTCCCGCCATCCGATTACGAGGTTGCTTCAAACAGCCAGAACTACACCTTGTCAGTGAAGATGAGTGATAACACTGCGGTATCAAATCAGAACCGACTTTTGTTGCACGGTGGCGGCGTGCTTTGGTACAACTCTGAGTTGTACGCCGAAAACGGCTGAAACGCCTAACCGAGGTTGTGAGAGCCCGCCCTTCGGGGCGGGCTCTTGCGCGTCGAGGGGTGCGGTGTCGTATGCGCGCTGACAGACTGTCAGGGTGCGCATCACCTTCGCCACTGCAGAATTCTCGCCACTCGTGACCGTCGGTGGCCTCGCTGCCGCATCTGCAGGCCTCGTGAGCGCCCTGCGTCGGTCAGGAATTGATGTTGACGTTCTGCTGCCGGACTATTCGTCGGCCACGGACGGCATTATCGAAACAATCGAACTTGACGTTCCGATTTGGGCTGGTCCTGCAGTGGTAAAAGTTGTTGATCATCCGCGGGCCGGCCGAATCCACTTGGTCGATGCACCAGGTCTTGCACGAAGCGACCCGTACGTGCAGCCGAACGGCCTAGGGTGGCTCGACAATACCGATCGTTTCATGCGCTACAGCGCGGCAATCGCTGCGTACGTGCGCTTGTCTCAGCCCGATGTGTTGCACCTGAATGACTGGCACACAGCTACAGCTCTCGCCGATCTTGACCCGGCTCCACCCACCGTGCTGTCGTTACACAATCTCGCCCACCAAGGCGCGACAGGCGGAGACTGGCTTGACCTCATCGGCCCTCGGAGCAGTCATTACGAATGGTGGGGAGGAACGAACCCGCTCTCTGGAGCAATTGCGCTAGCCGATCGTGTGATCGCGGTATCACCCCACCACGCATCAGAAATCACGCGAGACGCTCAAGGATTCGGGTTGGAAGAACCTTTGCGGTCACGAGGCAATGCGCTCGGAGGCATTCTCAACGGCATCGACACCACTGTTTGGAACCCTGAACACGACCCCCACATCGCGGAACCTTTTTCAGTTATCGATCCTGCAGGCAAACAACGCTGCCGTCAGCAGGTCACCGACGAGCTTGGCCTCGCCGACGACAACTCGCTGCTTGCAGTGGCGGTCACTCGTCTCACTGATCAAAAAGGAATTGACCTTGTACTTCCTCTCATCGAACTTCTCGATGAGATTCCACTTCGTCTTGCTGTGCTCGGTTCAGGTGATCGCACGCTCAGCCAGAAATTGTCCGCGGCAGCAGAACGATCCCAGCGATTCGTCTTTATCGACGGGTACGACGAAGTGCTTGCGCATCGTCTGATTGCCGGGGGAGACCTGTTCTTAATGCCGAGCCGATTTGAGCCGTGCGGCCTGACGCAGATGCAAGCCATGAGATATGGAACGATCCCGATCGTGAGTCCGGTCGGTGGGCTTGTCGACACGGTCCCAGACCTCGATGCTCGCCCGCGGACTGGTCGCGGAATCGTGATGAGTGAAATTTCTTCAACGGCGCTCGTCTCTGCGGTGCATCGAGCGGTTCGACGATGCGCTGGCCGAAAGATTGACACTCTTCGTAAGCGTGTGATGTCCATCGACTGGTCGTGGGATGACCCGGCAAGCGAGTACATCAAGATTTATGGGGACATCTCCAACTGATCTTTCTGTAGAGCGTTACGCTCGTAGTAATGGCCTATGAACCCAAAGTCCTCGTCATGGTGTTGGCCGGCGGTGAAGGCAAACGACTATTGCCGCTCACAAATGACCGGGCCAAGCCAGCCGTCCCCTTTGGGGGCACATATCGAATCATTGACTTTGCGCTATCAAATTTTGCGAATGCGCGATATCTGAAGATCGTTGTACTCACCCAGTACAAGAGCCACAGTCTCGACCGTCACATCTCTCAAACATGGCGGTTCTCAACCCTGCTCGACAACTATGTGACACCAGTTCCGGCCCAAATGCGTCGAGGACCGCAATGGTTCCAGGGTTCGGCTGACGCGATCTACCAAAATCTCAACCTCATCTACGACGAGCGCCCAGACTACGTAGCAGTCTTTGGAGCCGATCACATTTACCGTATGGACCCCCGTCAAATGGTTGACCAACACATTGAATCTGGTGCTGGAGTAACTGTTGCTGCAATTCCTGTTGACCGAAGCGAAGCGCACCAATTTGGGGTGATTGAAGCTGATGAAAGCGGCCTCATTAAAGCCTTCCACGAGAAGTCGACAAACCCACCTTCGATGCCGGGCGATGAGTCCCGCTGTCTTGCGAGCATGGGCAATTACGTCTTCAACACCCAAACCCTTATCGACATCGTCACGCCGAACGAAGAATCACCACTTATCGATATGGGTGGCGACGTCATCCCAGCGCTTACAGCTGAGGGCAAGGCTCATGTCTATGACTTCAGCACCAACATTGTTCCAGGCCAAGACGAACGCGAACGCGGCTATTGGCGCGATGTCGGAACTCTTGATGCGTTCTATGACGCAAACATGGATCTCATCGCACCGGTGCCGGTGTTCAACCTGTACAACGAGCGTTGGCCGGTGTACACCTACAGAAAAGCGCTACCCCCTGCAAAGGTGTCTCGCGGCAGCGGGGGAGAGCCATCATTCGTCGACGGCAGCCTCTTGTGCCAGGGCTCGGTCATTTCAGGCGCACACGTTGAACGCTCGATTGTCTCGCCAAGCGTGTTCATCGACCACGACGCCCACGTCACCGACTCGATCCTCAACGAGGGCGTTCGAGTGGGTGCGGGAGCAAGGCTCAACAAATGCATCGTTGACAAAAATGTGGTGATCCCGCCGAACGAGCGCATCGGGTTTGATCGTGACCTTGACCGCCAGCGATACCACGTTTCTGAAAATGGCATCGTTGTCATCGAAAAAGAACAGCGGTTTTCGTAATTTTGCTCAGCGGCTGCCTCAGAAGCGCCGTGACACTCTTGCCATCAGCACGCCACCGATCGCCATCGCTGCGGCAGTCACCATCCACATTGATGTATAGCCCGATCGTTCGATAATCGCTCCGGCAGTGAGCGGTGCGGCAAACACGCCGAGGTACACCCCTGTTTGAGTAATGCCGGTTGCGGAAGCGGCCCTACCCTCGTTGGCCCGGACAACTCCGAAGTTCAAAAACACTGGCCAAATCCATCCGCCAGAAAAGGCCACCACAGTTGCGATCACATGGGTGGCCGGGAGGCGAAGCGCAAGTCCAAGCACACCGATCGCTCCTCCGCAGGCCATCAGACCGGCGGTGACGAAGGGATGCCCCCGCATATGGTCGAGACGCATGCCCCATCCAACACGAATAGCGATACCCAGTGCGGCGCCGACCGACAGCATGATGCCGGCTGTGCCCTTTCCGAGACCGGAATCGACACCAGACTCGACCACCCAGGCGTTGAGTGCCCCAGCCCCGAACGATAAGAACATTGCTGCGACACCAGCAATCATCAGAGCACTCAACGGCGATTGCTGCTGATGTGTGGTGTCGGTCGCCGGACCGGCCGAACGCGCAATAGTGCGCTGGACACCGCCAAGAGCGGTTAGCGCCACCGCCGCCGCTCCGACGAAGGCCCAACGCCACCCGAGTGTGAGCGCAAGAGCAGGCACGGCGAGCCCGCTGAGCATTGATGCTGCAGGCATTCCAGATTGCTTGACTGCGATTGCGAGGCCGAGCCGTGGGAGCCCGGCTTGTGCGAGGCCAAGGTTGACGGCTGTTTGTGCTGCGGCGTTGCACATTCCCGCAATAGCGAGGAACGCAATCAGAGTTGAGAAATCGTTAGCGAATAACGCTACGCAGAGGTCAACTCCCGCAGCACCGATGAGGGCGATGGTGAGTTGGCGGCGAGGACCAATGAGTTGAGCCAACCGCCCAAGCAGGATTGAGCCGGTTGTCGCTGCGAGAAAGTACGTGCTCATCGCCCAGCCATAACGGCCCTCTGCAACCCCAAATTCACCTCGGATTTGAACTGAAAGTCCACCAACGAGAAAGCCAGGAAGCGCGACCGAGACTGCTGCTGCGATTGCGACGGCAATCACAGTGCGAGGTGAATACGTCGAGCGAGTCATTCGCAACGCAGGGCGCGCTTGGGTTCGTGGCGATTCAACAAGATGTTGTCCGATTATTTTCCGGAGAGTTCTGCGACAACTGGTGCGAACGCTTCGGCCTCATCCGGACCAACAATGACGTAGCTGAACCCCCAGCGTTCACGGCGAGCGATGAGGTCTTCAACAAGTTTCGACGTTGGTCCGACGAGGGCGAATGGTGACTGCGAAATCATCGAGGTAGGTGAACCGGTGAACGCCGAAATGCCTTCGAGTGCCGCATTAACATCATCGGTGACGGACACGAGAAATGCTCGGATGTTCATCTCGATATCAGCGATGCGGTCACCGGCTTCGCGGCGAACAATTTCGACCTTTTCGTCCGTGGCTTCTGCCGTCATCGAATCAAACGTTGAATGATCTACAGCGCCCGATGTCAACGTGGCATTGATGCCAACAATGTCAGCGCGTTGAGCGGCAATCTTCAGCATCCGAGGCCCACCACCGCCAATCAACACAGGCGGGCAAGGAGCCTGAAGCGGCTTTGGATATCCGTCGTAGTCGGTGATGGTGTAATGCTCACCCGAATAGGAGAATGCACCTTCGCCCATGGCACCACGAACGATGTCAAGCCCCTCAAGAAAGCGGTCAATGCGGACACCCGGGCGGTCATAAGGAATTCCTGACCGCTCGTAGTCAACGGCCATCCATCCTGCGCCAAGACCGATTTCGAGACGCCCGCCTGAGAGCACATCGATGGTCGCCAACTCTTTTGCGAGCACGACCGGGTGCTTGTAGTCGTTATCGAACACGAGCGCGCCGACGCGGATCTGTGATGTCGCATCAGCAATCGCTTGAAGGGCAGGTACCGGAGCGAGTTGTTCATCAAAGTGATCTGGCATCGTGATAGCGGAGTATCCGAGCTCTTCATAGCGGCGCGCATTCGATGCCCATGACGAAGCATCTGTCCCATTGCGAACTTGAACACCGAATCGAAATGGACGTTGAGGCATTGTCATGAGAGTTGTTTACAACGTGAGAGTCGAATTGAGCGAATTTGAACACTTCAGGTTCGATGTTGACCGTGGCATTTGACGCAGTCGCACCGGTCTGCCATGACTGAAGACCGTGGTGGATGGTCATTACGCTCGAAAGGGTGGAACGATCTGGATGGCTACTCCGACTAGGTGTTGTCATCATCTCCGGCGCACTCCTTGTGACTGCGGTGACAATTGGGATCGCCCCCCGGCTTTGGAGGATTGCCAACGCCCACTCCGAAGAGCCAGTTCAGTTGCCTGACTTCATTCCGCTTTCGCAACGCAGTTATGTCTACGACGCCGCAGGCAACGAAATTGCGGTCTACGAACTTGAGAACAGCCAGCCAATTTCATTCGCTGACATCCCAGCTCATGTCGTGCAGGCGTTTGTTGCCGTCGAGGACAACGAGTTCTGGGTGCATCACGGGGTAAATGCCAGATCGTTTGTGCGCGCACTGCTCTCAAACTTTGCCTCCGATGCACCTCGTCAGGGGGCCTCAACCATCACCATGCAGGTGGTGAAGAATGACTTCATGGCCGGCTTCGAGCGGGACGGTCGCTACAAACTGTTGCAACTTACGTACGCCGTCCGCCTCGAAAAAGAACGCACCAAAGAAGAGATCATGGAGAGATATCTCAACACGGTGTTCTTCGGAAACAATTCGTACGGCATTGCGGCCGCTGCTGAAACCTACTTCGGCAAGTTCGTTCATGAGTTGACCTTCCCCGAAGCCGCATTTCTTGCCGGCCTTGTCCGGGCGCCAACCAGTTACGACCCGATTAATCGTCCCGAACGAAGCCGTGCTCGATTCGCTCAAGTAATCGACCGCCTCGTCGAAGACGAGTTACTCACGAACGAAGAGGCAACCGAAATCGCTGAGACATTCGTGTTGCCTGAACGCGTCAATCAAATCCCAACTCGCGATGTCGAACGGACATATTTCTCTGAGACCGTGCGCAACCTGCTGCTCAACGGTTCTGACATTCTCGGAGACACCTACGAAGAGCGGTACACGGCCCTGTATCGAGGTGGTCTTCGGATCTACACCACTCTTGATCCTGCTCTTCAGGCAGCGGCGGAATCGGCTCGCAACGAACTTCCTGACACCTCAGAGGGGTTTGATGCAGCGCTCACCTCAATCGAAACAGAAACCGGTGCAGTCCGTGCAATGGTTGGTGGGCGTGGATTTATTCCTCAGCAGAACGAGGTCAATCTTGCGCTTGCTCCAAGCCAAACCGGGTCGAGCATCAAAATTTTCATCCTCGCAGCCGCAATTCAGGCTGGTGCCCAACCTAATGACATCATCGACGGGACGCGGCCGTGCGTGCTTCCAAATCCGGGAAATAACGTCGAGCCTGAGTTCGTCATTAGAGACGGCGTGAGCGGGGGAGTTGCCACATTGGCCGAGCACACCTACCGATCAATTAACTGTGCATTTGCCCGGCTCTCACAAATAGTTGGACTCGATCGGGTGGTCGATACGACGTATCGGATGGCCGCCTCAGACTTCCTGCGGCCTGACCTACCAGACAGCGTGCGAGAACCGATCAAGCCATACGCGAGTTTCGCAACTGGCGCAAATGAAATGAGCACCCTCGATATGGCGTCGGGGATGCAGTCGATTGCGAACGAAGGAGTCCACCACGAGCCATATTTCATCGAGCGGGTAGACGATTCGGCAGGCCGACGTCTGTACACCCACCAAAGTGCCGGCGAACGTGTGCTCGATCGGTCAGCTGCACTCACGACGATTGACACGATGAAGGCAACTCTCACCGATGGGACAGCGCGTCGTGAACTTTCAGAATTCGCTCAACTCATTCCCGCAGGTGGAAAGACCGGAACCCAGCAAAGTAACTACACCGCCTGGTTTGTTGGCGCATCGACCTACCTCTCAACCGCTGTGATGGTTCGAGACCCTGACCGGTACACCCCGATGGTGAATATCCCCGAATTTGTTGAGGCAGGAGTCCCACGCGTTCAAGGTGGCACATTTCCAGCCCGCATTTGGGGTGCGTACATGCAGCCTGCTCATTCAGGAGTAACGATTACTGACTGGCCACCACCGCCCCCTTTGGCTGGTTCCGCGGAGCGCCTCTACCTTCCCGGTACCGAATGCGCGTCAATCGTCATCGGCTACGAAACACCTGTGACAACAACGCTTCCCGATGCGCTTCTTGTGGAGCTAGAACCCGAACCGAGCGAACCCGTTCCAATTCTTGAAGAGATCACAACCGACACGACAATCCCTGCCGGAGTGATTGATCCGTACGCCGAACTGCCATCTGTGCCAGCTGACGCGTATGTTGTTCCATGTGAGTGACAACGAAACCGCTAGTGCCTCCTCGGCCAGCGTCGGGCAATTACTACTGCAACTGCAGGGACTCGACACCGCCAGCGACCAGGCGCAACACCGAAAGTCTCATCTAGAAGAGCGTGACCACTTGAACGCTGTTGCAAAATCGGTGGTTGAGTGGGAACGGCGTTGCAAAGAGCTTGAAGCGCAGATCGCATCTGCCGAGCAGTTGGTTGCAGCTGCCGAACAACAATCTGAAGAGATCGGCGCGAAACGAGTTCGTCTTCAAGAGCAAATGAAGACGGTGATCGCTCCTCGCGAGGCTGAGGCCTTGCAACACGAGATCGAAACACTTGATGAACAGCATTCCACTCTTGACGAAGAGGCCCTCGTCAAGATGGATGAGCAATCATCTGCCGAGGAGGAACTTGCCTCGTTAAAGAATCGCGAGCGAGACCTGAGGGCGCAGGCATCTGCTGCAACATCAGCCTTAGCTGAGGTTGAGGCATCTATCGACGCTGGTTTAGGTGAATTGGCATCAAGCAGGGAGCAACTGATCGCATCGTTGCCATCAGCGCTCGTGCACCGATACGAACAGGTACGAGCCAAGTTGGGTGTGGCGGCCGCAATGCTGACGGGCAGTAAGTGCGAGGGATGTCACCTTGACTTGTCACCTGCAGAAGTCGACGAGGTGCGACGGGCGCCTGCAGATGAGCTTCCCGATTGCCCGCAATGCGGAAGGCTGCTCGTTCGCTGATGCTGTTCTGGTTCATCGCAACATCAGTGCTCACGATTCACTACGTCTTTACTGACCCTCAGTTCGACTATCGAATGCTCATCGTCGGTTCTATCATCCCCGTCGTCGGAGATGTTGGGGGAGGCTGGTTGTCAGCCCTCAACTCGGTGACCTTCGCCGTTGCCGTGCTGGTCATTGTCATGGCGGCGACCATTGGCCGTCGAGCCACTCGACGGATTCTTCTGGGTTTACCTATTGGCTGTCTGCTGCACTCTGTGTTTGGTGCTTCGTGGAATACAACCGAAGTGTTCTGGTGGCCATTTGCCGGGGTTGATCTTGCTGGCTCGCAAGGAATGGTGTTTGGTCGGGGAGCGTGGTCGGTCGTGCTTGAACTCATTGGGCTTGCGTTGACGTGGTGGATACTCAGGCGACATCAACTGACGTCAATCGGTCGCTTGAGAGCGTGGAGCCGTGATGGAAGGTTGACATTCTCATGATCATCCTTGTTCGGCACGGAAGAACCCATCTGAATGCAAGTCGCTGTTTGCAAGGTCGCGTCGACGCAGATCTTGACGAACTTGGAGCGCAGCAGGCAGAGGCTGTTGGTCGGTATCTCACTAACGCAATCAGTCCAGCACGAATCATCTCAAGCCCCCTGCGCCGTGCCCAGCAGACAGCCGCAGCGATTGCATCACAGTGCGGAGTCACCGATGTCGAAACCGACGAGCGTTGGATCGAGATCGACTACGGAATATACGACGGGCTTCCACTTGGTGACGTGCCCCGCGAAGTATGGAACCAATGGCGAACGCAGCCGAACTTCGTTCCAGAAGGTGGTGAAAGTTTTGCCACACTCCATGATCGCGTTCACGCGGCCTGCCGCGACCTTGCCGAATCTGCGTCGAGCGCGGACGTCATCGTGGTTTCGCATGTCTCACCGATGAAATCTGCATGTGCCTGGGCGCTGGGCGCTGACCCGGCGGTATCCCACCGGTCACGACTCGATCAGGCGGCAATTTGTCGAATTGATGTATCGGGTGAAACACCAGTGCTGGTCACATTCAACGAACGACCCTGAGCGAGGAACTCCGCCTACTTTGGTGCGGCTAGCCCCGTTCGTATCTGGGCGTTTGCGAAGGGATGAACTCGGTGAATAGCGCTAAGACCTCACCAGGCTCTGCGTGCCGACCGGTTTCGGCTTTTGAGTAGATGGTCTCATCGTTGACGACAACATCGAATACCCCGGCTGAACCAGTCACAAGCGTTAGCGACTCAATGACATGCTGGTAGTGATGGACCAGATCTGTTGCCGCGCTCACGGCGCGGTCTGAATAGTCTCAAGGAACGCAGTAGGTGATTGAGATGCGGTACTTCTCCATGTCACGACCGTAGCAAGAGTCATGCGGTCGACGAGATGATGAGGTGGCGACGGGGAGTTGGCCTGTAAGCGGGATCCTGTAACGCCGAAACGTCGGTGACCATCCATCTACGCGGCCTACCCGGAAGTATTGAGCGGGCCACTCACTCCCTGCTTGGCCTTGCTTCGAATGGGGTTTGCCAAGCCATACGAATCACTCCGCATGCTGGTGCGCTCTTACCGCACCGTTTCACCCTTACCTGTGGCCAGTTTCCCGGCCCATCGGCGGTCTCTCTCTGTTGCACTATCCGTCAGGTCGCCCCGACCTGGCTCTCGCCAGCACTCTGCCCTAAGAAGTCCCGACTTTCCTCGACATGGTCAAGCCATGCCGCGGTCACCCGTCCAACTCCCCGTCGAGTGCGGAGTCTATGGGCGTTGGCTGACGACGACGATCGCCCAATCATCGATCATTTCGCTGGAGACCACCGAAGGGTTGCC
>Ga0181603_10003659_pt1 | contig 11442 bp, 6 predicted proteins | sample 041ome_13_FD_148633 | JGI IMG/M metagenome (GOLD analysis project Ga0181603, IMG submission 148633) | Coastal salt marsh microbial communities from the Groves Creek Marsh, Skidaway Island, Georgia - 041409US metaG (spades assembly) | ecosystem: Environmental > Aquatic > Marine > Intertidal zone...
CGGAGACGACGGCGTCTTCCGATGCCGGCGTCGTCGCGAGTGCCGCGACTGAGAAAGTAGAAGAGAATCAACCGAAAGAAGTAGTGGAGGACGTGAAAGTGGAGAAAGGACCGGTGATTATCGAGTCGGCGAGAAAGGAAGAGGAAGTTAAAGAAGAGGAGAAACAACCGCTTCCGAAATGGCAAGTGAACATGCAAAACATTGCCAACAGCGCGAACGACGCGTTGAAGGCAAGTACCACTGCCGAAACATCCATCGCGGTCGAACAACAGCAACAACAAAGTCACGAAGAAATTAAAGAGAAAGAACAAGTTCAACGCGAACAGACTCAAGAGCAAAAAGTAGTAGAAGAGGACGAGAAAGAAAAGGAGAAACAAAGAATTGACGCAGAAATAGAAGAGCAACGAAGACAAATTGAAATCGAAAACGAACAAAAACGAAAGGAAGAAGAGATCGCCGCGGCGAAAGTAGCTGAACCGGAGATGGGCGAGGACGAAGCTGCGCATCCACAAGGTGTGATGGAGAACTTGTACGACATCGACAACGGAAGATACGAAGGTGAGGTTGTTCGAGTTCCGTTCGCGTTTTACGCCAACACGAAGTGGGCGGGTGCGGATTTCTGGAAGCACGATTGGGACACTCCAAACATGAGCGACGAACAAAAAGCGAAACCGGACCCGACGAAATTCATGCCAGTGTTTAAGACATATGGCGTCGACACCGCCGATGTCGTCGTCACCGCCCACGCGACTGACATCAAATCGACTGGATGGGTTATCATAGACTCTGCGAAGCGAAACGGTTTGCAAGTTGTCATCTCGGGCAACGGTACCGATTTTCACGGTTTCGCGGATAAAATGATGGGTTTGAAAGCAGCTTTGCATTCCATTAATGGTAATCCGATCGTCATCAACAGCGATGCCAACGATGTCATGCTTCAATGCTCCGGTCAAGAGTTCAAAAACCGATTCAATCAAGCGAATGCGGATTTTATTTTCGGCGGCGAAACGCAGTTATGGCCGGAAATCCATGCCTACTTTGATAAAACGGACGAAATCGCTTGGAAAGAGAAAATGTCCGATACCCTCGGCAAAATTGGCGCGGCTGGGCCACCAGCGCAGCTCACCGGCGAGCACCCGAACGTTTGGGCCAACGCCGGATCGTTCATGGCGAGAAAAAACGACATGTTGAAATACATCGAAGAAACCGAGCAACGAATGGCGAGACACCCGGGTGCGGAGCCGAGCGAGTGGGGGATGACGTGCCGCCCAGCGGGCGTCACCGACGAGGACTTTGCCGATGTCAACGGGTCCGGATGGGTTAACTGGTTCGACGATCAAGAGTGCTTAACTTCTTTCCAAATGCGACATTTAATGGAAAGATCTACGCGTCACAAATTAGACGCCGACGGGTCCATCTTATTTAGCGCCGGCGGCACGCCGATGGACCAAATCGGCAAAGACAACAAAAACATGGTCTTCCACAAACAAACCGGCAAAGCCTCGTGCTTGTGGCACTTCAACAACCCGCAGGCGAAGATTCGCTTGAAAGATTTCGCGAATGCCTTCCCGGATAAGTTTTTAACTCAGCACGGAAGAGAAGTGATGTTGAGCACCTCGGACGAACATCCGGGGAACAGAAACCCGGGATCGGGATCTTCGTCGACGGTGAGCGCGAGATCGAGCGCGCAAGTCGGGGCGATCTAAAGAGTAACCATTAATTATTGTTTAAAGAGAGAGAGAGAAAGAGAGTATTATTTAAAAGCATCGAGGACATATATATATGTGAGAGTTATTGGAACGTGTTGTGTAATAAATTGTTTAATCTATACATATCAGTACTAAACTGGACGTTGTTGAAGTGTTTCGCAGAGCTTGCGATTGTGTCTTTTTTGAAGAAAAGGAGTTCCAAATTTCCCACTCACACACTATTAAATATCACGCGACGAGAATGAGCAGTCACCGCGCGAACGCCGAAGCGGCGCCTCTGCTCGTCTCCTCCTCTTCGTCGCCGTCGTCTACTCGCGATGCGCGCGGGGCGGAAACGTCGTGTTCGTCCTCCGGGACAAAATCGTTCGCCAGATGCGCGGCAGCTTCGGCGTGTTTGATTTTGGGCGCGGGGGCAGTGTACGCGCACTCGCGCGTCGTCACTTCTTCCGTCGCCTTTGACGCCGCGGGGGGGCGAATGTCTTCTGGCTCTTTAAATTTGAACGCGCATCATCATCGCTCGATGGAACCAGAACGCATCAAATCCGTCTCGTTGCTCGGCTCGTTCGAAACCGGCTACGACTTGGACGCGAACAAATTCGACGGTGACTTGTGGCACGTCCCTTTTGATTTCTACAGAGACACGAAGTGGGCGTCGGCGAGGTTTTGGCGCCCAGGGTCGAATGCTGAATTAGACGGAGACGTGAGCGCGTTGAGTGAGGAAGAGAGAATGCACCCGGACGAAAAGAAGTACATGCCGGTGTTTAAATCGAAAGGCGTGGATACCGCGGGCGTGGTGCTGACGGCGCACGCGACGAATTTGAAGAGCAACGGTTGGGTGATTCTGGACTCGGCGAAGAAGAACGGATTGGAGATTGTCATCTCTGGGAACGGCACGACTTTTCACGGTTTCGCGGATAAGATGATGGGGTTAAAAGCGGCGTTGCATTCGATACCAGGTAACCCTATCATCGTCAACGCGGACGCGACGGATGTTTTGTTGCAGTGCGGGCCGGAGGAGTTTCAAAAGCGGTTCGAGCAAGCCGACGCGGATTTCATTTTCGGAGGCGAGACGCAATTATGGCCGGAGATTAGAAAGTACTTCGACATGGAAGACGAGCACCAGTTCAAAAAGGAGATGAGTCTTACGTTTGGTGAGATTGGTAAAGCAGCTGGGGATAACGTAGAGTTAACCGGCGAGCACCCGAACGTCTGGGCCAACGCCGGTTCCTTCATGGGACGAAAAGAAGATTTGATCAAATACATCGAAGCGACGGAGAATCGAATGATGCGACACAACGACTGGAAAGAAGAAGACGGTTTCGGGATGACGTGTAAACCCGCGGCAACGACGGACGAAGAATTCAACGCTGAATATCCAGGCATGCGTCAATTCGACGACCAAGAGTGTCTCACGGCGTTCCAAATGCAAAAACTCATCGAACGTTCCACGCGCCACAAGTTGGACGCAGACGGCTCCATCCTCTTCTCCGCCGGCGGCGCGCCAATGTCCCAGCTCGGCCAAGACGCCAACGGTATGGTATACAACAAACAAACCGGTAAAGCCTCGTGCTTGTGGCACTTCAACAACCCGCAGGCGAAGATCCGCTTGAAAGATTTCGCAAACGCCTTCCCGACGAAATTTTTAACCGAAGTTGGACGCGCCGCCATGTTGAGAACGCCCGACGAGCATCCCGGGAACAGAAACGGTGAAATTGGTCCCGCCCCCAGTGAATCTTCTTAAACGGGCGCTTTGTATTATAATAATAAGTGAGAAAGAGAGAAAGAGAGAGTCATTTGTTCGTGTTAGAAATGAAATGTTCACATTGTTTTAAACGTATTTAGCATACAAGATTTCGTCCATTTTCCCTCCAAAAAGCGCTCGTAAAATTTTTAAAAATCCACACTCGTCGTCAGAAACGCGCAACGCGTTTTGAAAAGACGTTTTCGTATTCGAGAAAGAACGCACCACCCGCGCGAGCAATCCCGGCGGCAAAATGACGAGCAACGTCGAAGATACCATCGACCCGATCGAATTCATCGATAACCCGCGCAAAATAATCGCCGAGCGATTATTCAAAGCGTACGGTTTCAAAGACGACAAAGACGACGCACCGATCGACGGCGATTGGAAAGTGAGCAAAGTGCTGAAAAAGTGCGTCGCGGATGAATCTGCGAACGCGTTGATTCCGGAAATTAACCACTCGGACGGTAAAATTGGGATTGAGAGCATTCAGGAGGGGAAACTTTGCCGGTTTCGATGCGTGGTGCAAGATATGAGAGACCCGGAGTATTACGTGGGGTGTTTTACGAGCAAGAGGAGGAACGGTGGTGCCAACTCCTCGTCGTCGTCGGGGGAGTGGCAGACGACAAAGTTCGCGGAACACGGCGGCGACGAATTGTCGAGAATGGAGGAAGAGGAAGGAGGAGAGGAGAACGGAAACGATAGTTTTTTCAATTTCGAGAACCCGCAAAAGTCATCGAACGTTCGGATGTGGGAGAGGAAAGTGTTCTATTGCGTTCCGATACCGGGCGAGGCAAAGTGGGCGCAACAGAGAGATTGTCTGGTTGAAAGCGGAGCGAAAGACGGCGATGGAGTGGTAGATTTTACGAGCATTGGTGGCAATAACTACATCGCGAGCGATGCGAGAGGAATCGTGAAGAAGAGAACGCGCGAGGAGAGTAAAGAGGAGGAGAAAATCAAAGACGAGAAAGAGGCAAAGACGAAGGAAGAGAAGAACGCTCCGGCGAAATCCGAGGACACCATGGAAGCAACGCCGATAAACGGGTCGCAAAAAACGGAAGATTTTACCGGAGCAAATAACCCTAAGAATCGTAATAAGGGTATTGCGAGAGAGACGCTCGACGAGGCGAGAAATTTACCGTTACCGAACGACCAGCGAGGGCCGTGTATAGTTTGCGTGTACGACTCGCCGGAGGACGACATGGACGAAGAAGAAATGGACGCAATGGGCGATGAGAGCAACAAAGAAAACAATTCGAAAACATCAAATTCAGCATCGTCTATTAAGCCATCGTCCAAGAGGTCTTCTACGCAGTTGAAACTTAACGACGTCGTTGAGTTTTACGGCGTTTTGAGTCTCAATCCAGAACATGCGGCTGAAGCGTTTGGGAACATAGGATTGCACGATAGCGTCGAGGAGGACGGCGACGGTGCAACGACAGCGCAGCTTTCGAACGACGACTTTTATGGGCACGCAGAAAGAGCCGCGATGTTTCCAGCGAGCTCTATCGCGCCAAGATTTCACGCTTTTGGCTTTACAAAGTTGAAACTCGAAGATCTCGTTTCAAAGACGCCGGCAGAGCGATATCTTTTGAACGAGGAGGAGGCTTCTGCATCCTCGGTGCAACCGTTCGATGCCGAAAAAACAAATGCACTGTGCGAGAAGATGATCGATGTCTTCACGGAAGCGCTTGGTGGTGATAAAGTTGCCGCGAGTTACGCTTTATTCCTCGCATGCGCCAGGATACGTTTACGCACTGAAGAATTTCCGATTGGTTCATTGTGTGTCAACTTTTCGATAGATTGCGCACCCTCAAAAGACGGAGGTGAAAACACACGTGCGAACAACGACAGTCTCGTTAACGCACTCGCGTTTGTGTTGCAAACGTTGACCCCTGCGACTGCGTGCTTGTCCGTGGACATTCCGTCGCTCAACGCACGATCTTGGGTGCCAAAAAAGGACTACGATCGTAATCGCTTACGCGCTGGACCTTTGCAGCTTGCAGATGGTACGGTTTGTGTCTTGGACGAAACGAAATTACAAAGCGGTATTCTCGCAGAAACCGGCGTGAAGAATGCCCGAGCCGTGAAAGATATCATTCAAGTGCAAAAAGCGGAATACGATTTCGATTATCATCAAATGTCCATGCCGACGGACATTAGCTTCGTGGCTGTTTCCGTAGGTAAATCGATTTTATTCAGCGAAGACACCGAAGGTTTAGTCGTTCCCTTGCGGCCAACGAAGAACGAATCCACGACAATGCTTTTAGATACACTCGATAAACAAACTTTGGATGATATGCGAACGCTCGTCGCGTATATCCGCAACGCGCCGCACATGGATATGTCCGAGTCGTGCGGCAAATCCATCGAAGCGGCTATGGTCCAAAAAAGACAAGAGGACCCAAAAGAAGCCACGCAAGCTAAAATGCACTCGTGGTTAACCATGTCCAGACTGCAAAGTTTGATCAAAGGAAGAAAAGAAATCACGGTGGAATCTTGGGAGGAAATTATGGAACTCGAGAGAACGGTGAAAAATCGACGACGTGTTCTGTAAAGTTTTTGCGTGTTGACGCGAATGAAAAAGTCCAGCACTTATATAGACTGAAAATTACGATAGCATCTTATCTTACGCGGCGCACTAGAGCTGAAACTACGTTCTTCATTGAGCCGTTCTTATAAATATTACTACAAATACAAAACTATTAATCTTAATCGCGCACGTGTGCTCTGCTACGTTCCCTTTCACTTCTTCTCCGACGTCTTCATCATCCGCGCTCGCCACCGCTCGAGTTCATCCTCGTCAAACTCCAACGTCCCATCCGCCTCTATTTTCGCGCGCATCATCGTCGCTCTCTCTTCCTGTTCCGCGGAAAAGTCCCCCACGTCGCTACCCTCTCTCTCGCTCTTCTCCTTGATGAAATCGCTGACGTCCCCTTTCTCTCCGAACCATCCGAGTCTATCCGCCACCACGTGTTTGCTCTCGCACCCAGGACAGGTCACGATGACCACGCCATAGTTATACGCGCGCTTGCTAAAGCCTTTCGTCGAGCGCGTCTCGCACTTATTGCACGTAAACACCATGTAGAGTTCTTTCTTCTTTTCCCCGGTCGCATTATCGTCCGACGACGAAGACGAAGACGAAGACGAGTTTCCTCGATTAAGAGGTGTTTGTTTTCCCCTACTCGTTGACGAAGAAAACGTTCCAACTGCTACTACTCTCGGACTAAAGCAGGAGGAAAAGGAAGAAGAGGAGGAGGAGGACAACGTGGACGCGCGCAGAACACCACCGTTGTTACAACCACCACCATCGCGAAGAAGAAGCGAAGAGACGGCTCGAAACCACGCTCTCGATGCCGCTCGTTTCATGTTCTTTTCTTTTTTGGACGGCGGAAAATGGAGAATTTCTAGGGGAGTTTTTCTCGACAATTCCACAAAACAAACCCCTCAACGACACACATATAATGGAAGCGTTACAGAAGCAACTGGAAGACTTCACGGACGAATTAGACAAGAGAACGTTCCGTCCGTTGCAGAAAAAAACCTTCCTGTGTTCGTCCAAGTGTTGCGACGACACGAAGCAATCGCAAGAACACTTTCAGCGATGCATTCAACAGTGCACGATGGAGATGCAACAGAAAGAAGCGACGGTGAACAACGAGTTGCAAGTGTTTCAGCAGAAGGTGCAACGGTGCGCGCAAGCGTGCAACGATAAAGCGCAAAGTTTTATAGAGAGTTCCGGGATGGAGACGGCGCAGAGGAAGGCGATGGAGTGCATCGATTTGTGCGCGAGTGATTACGGGAAAGAGTTGGCGGCGATTAGGAAGAGAGTGGCGTAAAGTCGAGGCGAACGAGGGGAATGGAATTACTATTGCTACTACTTCTGCTGCTCACTTTTAAAAATGTTGTAATTAGTACATAGCGGTCATCTAGGTCCTATTCTATTTATTTATATATCGCGCAATCTCTAATCTACTTTATCGTGATGTTGCTCATCTGAATACGCAGCGCGTCGGCACCTAAGGCGCGCTAAATACCTGCAAAACTCTCGCGCGAACCTTACGGTAAACGCGACGAGTAAAGGAAGCATGAGTGGCATCGCGAGCGCGAGTTCGTGTTCGGGAGGAAACGTGCCGTCTTCGCGGACGTTTATGGATGCACGACTTGTTTGAAACGCGAGCTTTCTGGCTTTGGCGACGAGTTCAAACACATTTCGTCGTTGATTCGGGTCCAATGCGACGGCGTCTCGGAGCATCGATAAGGACTCGTACGAACGAGAAGCCAAATAGGAAGCGTCTTTTGCGTCTATATCGCCAACGTTCATGGCCCCACGAAGGATCTGGACGGTTTCTAACATATCTGCGCGAACGCGAGTCGAACTTAAAGCGTCCACTTCCATCATCGAAAAGATGTTTGCGGCATCCGGCAAAGCGTACTTTGCGTAGTTTTCGTCTGATATTATGTCCAATCCGAGTAGCCTCGCTCGAACGTTGGCAAAGACGAATGGGAGAATGTCAGTAACACTTTCACCCTCCTCCCAAATGGTTATGCCGACGTTATCGCGCTTTGCGTACCAATTTTTTGGAAGAAGACCATCGTCGGTGTCCTTTTTTCTGTACACCACGAATTTACCACTTGGCATCGATGGCGTCAAGTCCACGTCCATTTTCCTCAAAGGTAACGCCCGCGTAAACATTTCTATCGCTAGTTGACCTTTTATCGTTGCATTTTGCACGTCTCGTGCCTTGTTTTCTTCGGTGCGGCTGTGGTACACGAACCGAGACTCTGCTTCGATTTTCAGAAATTGTTCGAGACGTTTCGAGAGACTGCGCACGAATGGCTCACGCACATCTTTTCTGAAGTTCCACGGAAATGTTCCCTTTCCTTCGTCGTCGTCAGGAATGACGAGTGCAAACGAGAGCGACATTGCAGAAGTGCCAAAGTGGCCATCAAACTTTGCGTCTTTTCGTGCGACTTTCCACGCGGACGAGTATAGTTTCTGAACCAATCCCCGAATTTTTGTCAACACAACGCCGCCTCCAGACCACTCCGAAGAGGTCCACTTCGCGTCTACAAATGCGTTTCGTTCGGTGCCAATATGGAGTTGAAAACTCTTGTCTTCACCGTCGAAATTCACTTTGCTGTCGTCGTCGAAAATGTACGTATAGATTTCATTCGGGTATGTCGCATAGTTCATTTTCATCTCGTTTTCCACGTGCGAATACATTATATTTTTTGCGCGTTCGTCGTGCTCATCTCCTCTCGACCTCGTGGATCTCGCATAAAATCTCGCGCGTCTAGCTAATTCACTTCTACCTTTATCGCACACCTCGAACACTGATGATGCTTCTGACTCTGCTCCGTTATCGTCACGCGTCGATGCCTCGAATGCATGGCGATCAATAACGTCCATGCACCCGCGAAACGTCACTTTCACAATCTCTTCAGCCTTTCTGCCTCTCTCCAAAATCACCCACTTCTGAAACCTCTCCCGAATAGCTCTCGCCACGTTCGTCTCTGTGGGGCCTCGTTTCTGCACGAAGTGCACGCGCACGACGACTTCCATATCCCCTTCTCTCTTTTCATCGATGATACTCTTCGCAATCGCATCCAACGCGGACACGCCGTCCTCCCCGTAATCACCACTACTCCTATTCCTCTCGCTAAGAAAATCACCCGGCACATCTCTCTTCTGACTTTGCCCAACCAAATCGGTGTTGTTCCTCAGAGCAAACATACGATCTCTTTGCGGTGACGCCAAGAACCACCAACACGCCGCTAAAATTGCCCCGAAGGAGACGAAAATGAAAGTCACGAGTAACCGTTTTGCCTTTGGTTCTTGCTCCAACGCCTTCGCGTGCAGCGCGAAGTTTGCCATTTCTATAAATTCCAACGATATTTTGGTACTTCTCTCGCTACTTCTTCCCTCATTTGCGTTTGTTTCTTCTCTCGCGTCGTCTTCACCATCTTTATCGTCGTCGTCTTTTTCGGTTGTTAAGTCTTCCAAAATCGAACGCGCATCGGCGACAAACTCGTCGCGATTCTTGTTCTTCTTCGCGCCGTTTGATCGCAGCAAGGCGCGAACAGATTTCACCGTTGGAACAGATTTCGCGGCATCTGAAATAGATTTCAAGATTCGCACGAAAAGGATCACGAAGAGGAGGACGAGATAGAGTCGCTCGTCGTCCTCCATTTTTTCTTCTCCTTTTTCTCTCTCTTTTCCGTTTTTTGTGAAGAAAGTATTACGTACTCGTAGGTGGTTCGCAAACAAAAGGCACGCGAAGACTAAAACTGTAAAAGTTTAAAAGTTTCAAGCTATTAATTGTGAATGAAAAGCGTGCTCTCTTCTATCGTTTTCAGCATCATCATCGATATGACAACTGGTAGATTCGCTATGTGTTTGGGTAGTAATTTAAAGCTTTGAGCGCCCGGCGCTACCTTTATTAAATCGAGGCCAGAGCAGCTCGTCGTACCCGGGCGGCTTGTGCGAAGCGTTGAACGGCGCTTTTTGTGCGGCAGCGAAAAGATTTTCGTAGACGTTCCCGTCGCGAGCGCCTAAGGTTGAGTTTAAGAAGTAATCGTGCAAACCCAAGGAGTCCGCTAAGGCTGCTGCGTCTGGGCGGAGTTCTTGGAGGAGCTGGGCGATTTCCGCTCGAACAAGTTGGCATTGCATGGCTTCAAGGTAGCCATCTTCGACCCAGTCGCCGAGTTCATCTTCGATGCCGCAGAGCGCGTGGAGCGTGGCGAGACGTTTCAGAACTGCTATGGTTTCCTTGCTTACGTTGAGCTTTTCGGCTTCGTGAATGCCGTCGAAAAAGTTTGCGAGGACGACTAAAGCGCAATGCGACTTGGCAACTTTGATCCAGCTCACCATGTCCAAACGCATGGCATCGTCCACGGAAAGGTTCCCGGCGCGGGAAGTTGCTTGTGAACACAGGCGCCAAGCTCGATGCTCATACGCACGCAGCAACGCGTCTTCGTCGCGAATGCCTACCTCGTGTCCGAGGGTGGAAGTAAACGTGTTGCCGCTTTCCGAAAGATATTTCATTTGGCCGACCAATTTGACCTCCGTGACTAATTTTGCTTGCAACGCGCGCATGGTTTTAAGCAAATAGCGCGATGTTTGTAAACACAACACATTGTTGTCGCCCTCATACGTAACATTTGGAGCATAACTCGCAAACGTGGTTCCAAAACCAGCATTCGCGAGGTATCCGTGTCCGCCGCATGTCAATCGACAACTCTCAATTGCGTCTTTCGTTTTCCACGAGCAAAAGGCTTTTAAACCCGAACTCGTCGCATGCAACTCTGGCAAGGCATCGAAGTCTTTCTCAGACGATCGAGAACGTTTCAGAAACTCAAAATACATTCTTCGCATGAAGTCGCTGGTGCAGTGAAACGCAAACGAAGAGGCGAGAATAGGGAACAGAGTCCGTTGCGAATGTTGATAATCCAACACTTGAGTCTCGACGTTCTTGTTTTTACTATCAGCGTTGGATTGACGTCTGACGAGATTATATCGCAACGCAATCGTCACGGCCTTTTTCATGTATAAAGCCGCGTTCATGACAATATCGGATCGAACAAATACCATAGTCCCGTATGCAGCTTTCTTGACTGGCGGAGGGACGTACGTCCCATCATCTAAAACTTTCGAATGACCCATAAGCATGGCGTCTTTCGGTATCCGCACGTGATCGAAGCGCAAAAAACCGTTATCGACCGCGTTATATCCCATTTTATCGCCGATATCTCCACATTGGACGCCCGGTAAAGGCAAATGGTCCTTTGTTGACCGAATCTGAACGACAAACGCGTGAATGCCCTTGTCCGAGAATGTCGGTTCTGAATTAGAAGATGAAGATAAAGATGAAGGAACAAATAACCTCGCCATGACAATAGCGTGCGTCGCCGTTTTCCCCAATCCTCCTGGCCACCATTTCGTCGCCGTCAACGTCGGCGAGTGCACGATGAATTCCTTCCTTCGAACGT
>Ga0181603_10003670_pt1 | contig 11431 bp, 7 predicted proteins | sample 041ome_13_FD_148633 | JGI IMG/M metagenome (GOLD analysis project Ga0181603, IMG submission 148633) | Coastal salt marsh microbial communities from the Groves Creek Marsh, Skidaway Island, Georgia - 041409US metaG (spades assembly) | ecosystem: Environmental > Aquatic > Marine > Intertidal zone...
CGACGACGGACTTCGACGCGCGCGAGACCGAGACGGCGACGAAGACCGAGACGCGATGGCGACCGCGGCGGGAAACGCCGACGCGTCGGTCCTGCGCGAGGGCGCGAGCGAGGAAAAGGGCGAACACGCGCGCCTGGCATCCTTCGTCGGCGCGATGGCGATCGGGGACTTGGTGAAGTCAACGCTCGGGCCGAAGGGGATGGATAAGATCCTGCAGAGCGTGCAGAGAGGACGGAGCGTGACGGTGACGAACGATGGAGCGACGATCTTGAAGTCGATATACGTCGATAACCCGGCGGCGAAGGTGCTGGTGGACATCTCAAAGGCGCAAGACGACGAGGTCGGGGACGGGACGACGTCGGTGGTGGTGTTCGCGAGCGAACTTTTGAGACAGGCGGAACAGTTGGTGAATCAACACGTGCACCCGATGACGATTATTCAAGGGTTTAGAGAGGCGTGCGAGGCGGCGAAGGCGGCGCTGGAGCGCGCGGCGAGCGATAACGCCGGGGACGAGGCGAGATTCAGGCAAGACTTGACCAACATCGCGAAGACTACGCTGAGTTCGAAAATCTTGACGAACGACAAGGAACACTTCGCCAAGCTCGCTGTGGATGCGGTGCTGCGATTGAAAGGGTCAGGAGACCTAGAGATGATTCAAATCATTCAGAAACCGGGTGGAAGCTTGAAGGATTCGTTTTTAGACGAAGGATTCATCTTGGACAAGCGTTTTGGCGTCGGACAACCGAAGAGAATCGAAAACGCGAAGATTTTGATCGCCAACACGCCCATGGATACGGATAAAATTAAAATTTACGGTGCGCGCGTGCGAGTGGACTCCATGACCAAGGTTGCGGAGATTGAACAGGCGGAGCGCGAGAAGATGAAGCGCAAGTGCGAAAAAATCATCGGCTACGGCATCAACTGCTTCATCAACCGTCAATTGATTTACAACTACCCCGAACAAATCTTCACCGAAGCGGGCGTGGCTGCGATCGAACACGCCGACTTTGACGGCATCGAACGCCTGGCCTTGGTCACGGGTGGCGATATTTGCTCGACGTTTGACAACCCAGAGGACGTTCAGCTCGGCTCCTGCGACTTGATTGAGGAGGTAATGATCGGTGAGGATCGCTTGATTCGATTCAGCGGCGTTGCCAAGGGTGAGGCGTGTACGATCGTTCTTCGAGGGGCGTCAGAGCATATCTTAGGTGAGGCTGAACGCTCGTTGCACGACGCCCTGTGCGTCTTGACGTCGACGGTGAAGGACAGCAGAGTCATTTACGGCGGCGGTTGCTCGGAGATGATCATGTCCAAAGCCGTGGAAGAGCTCGCAGCGAAAACGCCAGGGAAGAGATCGTTAGCGATGGAGTGCTTTGCCAAGGCTTTGCGCGCTATCCCGACCATCATCTGCGACAACGGCGGCTTGGATAGTTCTGAGCTCGTATCGCAAATGCGCGCCGCGCACGCTGCGGGGAAGAAGAACACCGGTATCAACATCTTGACGGGCGAAGTCGGTGACATGCAACAGTGTGGCGTGGTCGAGTGCTTCCGTGTCAAGCAGCAAGTCCTTCTTTCGGCCACCGAAGCGGCTGAAATGATCATTCGCGTCGACGACATCATAAAATGCACGCCGCGTCAGCGAGAATAGACAATTTAGATGAGACAAAGAGAGCGGTGTGCGCCGAGGAACGGGCGTGTTGCTTGTAATGAATAGTTCTACGATACAGTCTAATTCTCGTCTACGCGCGAGCTATACCAATCTTGTCACTTGGGTTGGGTATCCCGCGGCGGCTTTGTTTCGTTCAATGAGTGCCAAAAGCGACTTGCAATACTGCGCATGCACCGCAGCCACTTCCTCGCGCGACGGTCTATCGTTCTGCTTAACTTCAATAGGTGGTCCCACCACTGTCGTGAGCTTGCCTCGCGGAAAGCAGAATCCCCAACGATGGACGATGCCGAGCGAGCGGAACGGAAATACAAATTTATAGCTCAGGCGTTTTCGTATCTCACGAAACGGCACCCAATCCGGACCAGTAGCCAGAGACTCGCCAAACGTGTATACTGGCACTAAGGGCGTTCCGACTTGGATGGCTACCTTGACGAATCCGAAACAATTCTTCAAGTATAGCTCTTCGACGTCGACGTTGCCCGTCAGCACCACCTCTTGAACGCCGCCAACGACAATCATCCCAGTCTCCCCACGCCCTAAAACCCGTCGCATCATTTTTGCTGTGCATGGTAAGAACCCAAGCGACGACAGCACATCTTTGATGATCGGAAACACGCTTATGAGCAAGTTGTTGATGAAGAATCTAACGTGCCGCGCTCGGAATCGCCTCAACGCCGCGTCGCTCAATACGATATTCCCCACGCAACCAGACGCGAATAACCCGTGCGGGTGCGCGGCGAACAAATACGCGCGCTTAGAGCAATCAATCTCTTTCTCGCCCGCCGTCGCGTCCTCGACGACGAGTTCCCATCCATTTTCTTCTCCGCACTCGAGCCCGCAAAAGAATTTATAAAGCCCATTCATGGGCACACGCACCCCGAGCGCGTACGACGCGAAGAGATAACACCCGACGTACGCTCGCAACGACGGTATCAAAATCACCGCCACCGCGGACACGACCGGGGACAGGATCCACGACGTGTAAATCGCGCTGACGCACAGCACCGCGAGCATGCGCTTCGCGGAGCTCCACGGCACGTCGCGCACGCCGCGCGCGCGCATCGCCGCGATCGTCGCCGCCTCCACGGCGCGGTGTTCGCGCCAGAGCGCACCGCGCTGCGCGTTCGAGCCCATGCGTCGAGCGCGTCGAGCGCGTCGAGCACTGCGGACGGGCGCGGCGTGCCGTGCGCACTTCGCGACGCGCGAGCGATGTCCGCCGCGCCCGCGCCGTCCGCCCTCGGGCAAGCGCTGGAGAAAGCGATATGGGAACTGCACCAACTCGAGAAAATCATCGAACTCGGCGCGCCGAGCGACGAGCGAGTGATCGAGAAGATTGAAGACTTTGCGCAGACGCTCCCGGCGCTGCGCGAGGCGGCAGAAAAATGCGACGACGTGGAGATCCCCGTCGAGCTCTTGCGCGACGTGGATCAGGGAAAGAAACCGATGGGGTTCATGATCAATCAGATACTCGCCGCGGGGACGGTGAACGAGGTGCGCGCGAACGCGAGCGCGATCGTAGGACGATTTTGTGAGCTTTTGATTGTCGAGCGCGAACGACTGACGGCATCGGCGACGGTTCGAACGTCACGCGTAGACGGTGAAAGGAAAAGCGAACGTGTATAGGGAATTCGCAGAGGCGTTGAAGGGAAAGCTCGACGGCGGAGAAAAGAAGGCAGGGGCGAAGAGAGGGAAAAAGTAGAACGTTCGGGCTCGAACGATAGCGATAGAAGATGAATTTGAATTTGTTCTTACAAAGTTGGCGACTCGTTGTCGTCGTCGTCGCGCGCGCGGAGACGAACGAGCGCTAAAGAATTTCTGTCGCTTTCTTTTTCAACAGCACTGGCTCTTCTGCGGCGTACGATTCTGATTCGTCAACACCACCCCCGGCCCATTCGTCGGCGTGGGCGCCTTTGGCAACTTCACCGCGATTTCATGGAACAATTCAGTGACGTTCAACGCCTCCTTCGCGGACGTTTCCATGAAGAATAACCCATTCTCCGACGCGTACGCCTCCGCTTCCTCTCGCTCGACCTCTCGTTTCTCCTCCATGTCACACTTATTCCCCGCCAGCGCCATGACGAGCGCGGCGTTTCCTTGCTTTTGCAATTCCCGCACCCAACTCTTCGCTCGCGCGAAGCTCGACTGGCTTTGAATGTCGTACACGATGATCGCCGCCGCCGCACCGCGGTAATACATCGGCGCGAGCGAGTGATATCGCTCTTGTCCGGCGGTATCCCAGATTTCAAACTTGATCGTTCGATCGTCCGCGCACACCGTCTGAGTCAAGAACGCCGCCCCGATCGTGCTCTCTTGGTACTCGTGAAACTGACCTTTGACGAATCTCAGCACTAGCGATGACTTCCCAGCCCCCATGTCCCCCAGGAGCACCTGTGCGCGTCGTCGCGAGCCGCAAGCAGTCGTCAGTCGAGGTCGTTGGCGGAATCTCACGTCGAGAAAAACGCGTCGCGCCGACGACGCGCGCGCGTCGTCGCGTCAGCGCGCCCGCGCGTCGCTCGCGCACCAGTTTCGCTTGCGTGATCGCCGCCCCACGGCCGTCGCTCGCCATGTTCCGCTCCGTCGTGTTCGTTCGCGCTCGCGACGCGGACGACGCGACGCGACGGATTGTGCCGACGAGCGTCGTCACCGCGCGACGCGGTGACGCGCGACGCGCGACGCGCGACGACGCGATGCCCCGCGACGCGATCGATGGCGTCGCGCGCGTCCTGCGCGCGCGATTGGGCGTGAAGACGACGCGCGAGTTGAGGATGGTGCTCGGCGTCGCGCTCGCGATGACGACGCTGGTCGCGCACGCGCTGGCGAAAACGTCGCGATCGACGCTGGGAAACGTGCCCGTGGCGAGCGTCGTGACGGCGGTGTGCGTCGTGGTCGTGAGCGCGCTCGCGAGGGGTGGCGAACGACGGTCATCCAGGAGGGAGAGGCGCTGGGGCACGGCGACGCGCGGCGACGAGACGCGCGAGGCGGCGGCGACGAGGAATATTAAGGCGTCGGTGGAGGAACTCTTGAGCGATTATCCGGAGGTTTTTGCGGCGTGGGGGGAAGTGAGAGAAAAGATTATAACGGAGTACGTGGTTTCGTTGTGGTACGAGTCGATGACGGATGACTTGGACGTCCCGAATGCGATTCGAATAATACTCGATGGTGCGTTCGCAGAGCTAGCTCGACGAGCGCGAGAGATGGACCTGGTGTCTTTTGCGTTGAGAGAAATTCCAGACGTGCTGTCGCAGAGTTTAGAATCGTATCGTAGTGCTCGCGAGGAGGTGGGTGAGTCCGAATTCCGGAAGCTTTGCGCGGAAGACGCGGAGGACGTGTTGGCGTGCGTCTTGCGAAAGCAAGGAGAGCTTCACCCGGCGGTGAGTGGCGAAATCGAGACCACACGCGCGCTTCGAGCCCTATCTTTGGTGATGTCGGATGCTTTGATGGATGGTGAATTCGCTTCGGGTCTCACGACCGCACTCGTGCGCGAACTCATCGTCGTTTCATTGCTCAGGCCTCTTCTTCGATTCGCCGAGCCGAGATGGGCGAATCGAGGTGTTCTGTACTTGACAGGTACAAACGTCGATTACGACGAAGAGGAAGTCAAGGATATGTTGTCGATAGAATCTGAAGGCACGACGGTTGTTGATGACTCGGCAAATGTCTCTGAACGACGTTCTGAGACAAATGCGTCGGCGACTCACAGTCGAACGGCGAGCGATAGCATCGACGCAGCGTTGACAGGGTTGTACTCAGACTTCAAACTCTCCGCTCGCATCACGGGTGCGGAGATCGTGGGTTCTGGAAGTTCGTCATATGCCGTGTATCTGGTGACTGTGAACACGAACGAAGATCAAACTTGGGTTGTCCCTCGGCGGTTTCGTAATTTTGAAACGCTTCATCGACGCCTTCGCGACGTCGACAGAGAAGCCACGAACGGTTTAGAGTTCCCGAGTAAATCGTGGATAAGGACATCTCTGAGCGGTGTTTTCATGGAAACTCGTAGAAAGGCACTCGATACGTACATGAAATCGATCCTGGCGAGCAAAAGTCTCGCGGAGAGTAGCGAGCTGTTTACGTTTTTAGACGCGCGGCCAGGAATTTACGATCCCGACCGTGGGAGCATCGCCCCCGAGCTCATGAAAACCATGACAGAAGCAATGGAGGGCATGGCAACGATGGTTTCGAACTCAACGAGTGATTTAATGGGCGGTGGGGAGACTGTTGACGAAGATAGAGCGCCAGGTGAAGCGCCGACGCTTGGCTCAAAAAAGCCTCCGCGACACACTCGGATGTCGTCCATGTACAAAGAACCCACACCCACGGTACCGAGTGTGAACTTATCATCCATTGAGCCGACGTCGAAGACGACGCGAAGCGAGAGCGCTTCCGAGACGAACGGCGATGGCGAGGACGAAGACGCCTTCGTGGCTGAGGTTGAGAGTTGCATGAACGGACCCGTGCTCGACCTCTTTGAGTGCGTCTTCACGTTGCGCTCGAAACCGATGATGCGACGCGCACTCGTTTCTTTGGTGCGTCAGACAATTGAGTTTTTTTTCTCCATCGAGCGATCGATTAGCAAGCGTTTCCGTGACTTTCGCAGCGCCGGTTCCATGGCGCGCGCGCTCTCGTGGATTCGTCGCGTCGTTTGGCCCGAGTCGCCGTATCCCCCAGACACCCCAGCTCGCTTGGCACGTGAAGCAGAAACCGCTCGACAAGCTTTGCTCGGCGTCTTCACGAACGAAACCGTGCAAACCATCATGGGAACGCGCGCGAGCGCGAGAGCGGCGCTCGACGTCTACTCCTTGCTCCAAAGCCCGACGTGCTGTCGTCACATCGGTTTCGTCGCCTTGGAGGCCTTCATCGTGAGCTTATTCCCCGAAGTTATCGCCCACGCCGCGAGCAAAGACCTCGAGCGCGCGCTCGAGGCGTAGATAGAACCTTGTCTCTGCAACGACGGCCGCCCTCCCAACCGACCGACCGACCGCGCCGTCGCGCTTCGCTTTTCCAACAGTCCAACGTCTTTTTCCCGCGTATTTAACGACCTCGCGCCGCCTTTTTTGGAAAAAGTTTTTTCCCGCGCGTCGTTCGGCCGATCGTGATTCAACGCGTGTCCCCCCTGTATATTCTTATCCGTCAACGCTAACGCGCGGGAACGCGTCGGCCGCTCGTTTGGGATCGGATTCAGTGTGGGTTTTCGAGTGGGTCGATCGACCGATCATGACTCGACGAAGCGCGCGCGGGACGCGACGCCGCGCGACCGCGCGCGGCACTTCGGCACACGCGAAGCCGTCCGCGGACGACTTCGAACGATCTTTCGCGTCATGCCGGACGTGATGTGCGGAACGTGCGCGGAAGCCCCTGCGGCGGTCGTGCGCGTGGAATCCCAAACCGGCGTCGCGCTGTGCGCGTGCGCGCGGTGCGATACGAGGTGCGCACGCGCGCGATGCGTCGCGGATTCGAACGCCGCGGTCGCGAGGCACCCATGGGTTGGGTGAGGGTTGGCGCGCGCGTCGCGGCGCGCGCGCGCGCGGGCGTGGACGCGCGCGCGGGGCGATCGATGCGCGTAAATTCTCTCCACCGTCCGCGCGCGAATCCGACGCGAACGGCGATGCGCGGCGATGGAAAAGCGCGGATAATCAGCGCGGCGCGTGGCGCTGGATTACCGCCGCACAACGAGCCTTGGACTGACCGCGGTGATTATTTCGAGCGAACAGGCAAACGGCGAAGCGCGGCAGTGGACGATCGACGACGCAACGCGTCGGATTGAGACAAGCGAGTGGGAATGGCTCGGACGAACTTTCGTGCGATGTGTGCCAAATGAATCCGGCGTACGTGATTTGTCACGAGGACCGGGCGTTTTTGTGCCGCGTGTGCGACGTGAGCATTCACGAGGCGAACGCGACGTCCAGGAAGCATCAGAGATTTTTGTTCGCGAACACCAGAGTCGAGCTCGAGGCGATGGGCGCGGGTGAAGAAGCTGGGACAAGAATGTCTCCGAGTGATAGCGCCGCCGAGCACACGGTGCCGCAGTTTGAGCAAGAGGAGGTTGGGAGAAAGGTGCGTCGTTTATCTTCACTTGTCCATATGAGGCGGCGAATGAGAACTCAGAGACTGACTATTTTTTACGGTTTTTTACCATCACAGAGAAAGTACAACAGACAACAGAAGGCATCTGTGCCTTCTGAAGACGCAACCGTGCCGTCAATCGATGATTTGGCGCCGGGAGTGTTCGAGAACTTCATGACAGGCTTGCTCGGCGAGGAGGAGGGTCGCAAGCACATGGAGAAATCCACGGCGGATGAGAACAATTTCTGGGGAGACATATTCTCGGAGAATTGGGCTGCCATGGACGGCATGATGGACGATGAGCTGGCCGTTCCGAATTTCGATCAACAAGTTCCGACGAACGCCATGTACAACTAAAATTTTTTCTCTGATTCTTCCCTCGGAGTTTCGCATGCCTGAGACATCGAACGTGTACAATGATTGCTGCTTGGAAATCGAACGTCTCATTCACAAGACCTACCGTAGATCAATAACATAGAACGAGTTAGGGTGCATTTTTCAGCGGACCGCACCACGCAACTCTCAATAACAACCTAAAATCCCATGAAAATTACAAGTGCTCCTCGCTCGCTAACGCACTAACGTCTTGACGACGGCTCGCCATACACGGATGAACGCGCTTTCGCGATGAACGCAGGCGCATCTGAATGGTGTCTATCGGGTCCTCGCGCCGCTTCCTCCACGAAACTCATCTCTTCACCTAATTCTCCGACGTTCTTGCGCAGTTTTGAAATCCTCGCCTCGTCGTGCGCTGAAGCATCCGCCGACATTGCGGCTAGTCGCGCGGCTTTTTCTTCAGCGGTCAATCTTCCCGTTCTATGACCAGCGTTGTTTCCACCTCGCCATTCCGGCTCTGGTGCGCGCTCTGCCGCGCGTTTTGCCTCTTCTTCGCGCCATTTTGATCGTTTGCCTCGCCGAATAGCCGCCGCATCCTCGGCTGTTTCATGGGCGTACGTCAACCCGAATCCTTTTGACGCATCTTGTGCGTGCGCATCGTCGCGAGCAATTCCATCACGGTGCCTCTTACGATCGTACTTGTCGTCATAGCCACGGCTGTCTCGTAAATCGCGTCGATCACGTCGGTCGCGATCGTCTCTACTTCGCCTGTCTGACCGCCTCGGGCTTCTGCTGCGAGACCGAGAACGGGATCGCGAGCGCCTACTACGGTGACGTGGCGAGCGCGAACGATGTCTACGACGCTCTCTCTTCGGACTTCTACTGCGAGATCTCGACTCCGAGCTTGAGTCGCATTTTCTACTGCGTTTATCGCGTTTGCTCGAACGCTTTTTGTCTCGTCTTGCCTCCTTTTTTGCTCGCCTCCGCTCCTTCTCAGCCCGGCTTTCATCCTTCAATTGTGCCATTTTCACCGGATTATTCGTGATGTACTGCTTTGACTGCAACTCGCGCTGCTTCATCACTAACAACGGATCGGCATTCAGTCTGTTCCAGGCTTCGTTCTTCGAGTGCGCCTCTTCCTGCCTCTCCTCTGCCTGCGCCGCCAAGTTGGCCCCTTCCTCCACCGCGAGCTCGAAGCGCTTCTTACCAATCACGCGCTCGTCTACAGATACTGGAGCCGGAGCAGCTTCCCCAACGCGTCCTTTATACATGAATTCCAAGCGTTCTTGCGTTGGTTTCATCACGTGACCCGACGCAACCGCCTCCGCTTTCATTTCCGCCTGCTTGCGCTCGTCTTCAATTTCCTTCTTCATCTCCTCCAGCCGTCGTTTTTCGTGCTCCGCCTGCTGCTCCCGCTTCCATACGTCTTCCTGCACCGCCATACCCGCGGTATGCCATGATTTCTTGTGCAAAAAAGCTGTCGCAAACGAACGAAAACGCGCGGTCAGTCGCCGCAAAAGTTGAGACGATTCTCACGTCTTCGAGCGGCACCCACGCGGCCGCACGCGAACGAACGAACGAAACGACGACGGACGAACGACGTACCTAAACCCCCACCCATGATTACCGCACTCTTTCCGTGCGCGTCGCGCGAATTCCCGACGGCGCGCGCGCGGAGCGGCGTCGAATGACGGCGGCGGTGCGTCGCTTCGTGCTTGCTTCGCTCTGGCTTGGGTGGGCTCGGGGGCTTGGGCTTTGTTGTTACATCATTGCGTCGCTTTCGGGCGTCCAGAGCTCGCCCTTGGATTTTAAAAATTTGGGTAAACCATCCCCCGCGCATTCCCACGATTCTCTGTCCGTAGTACATGTGATGCGTCGGCTTCAAGTCGTCGCTCGCCCGCGTATTGAGCACGGAGAGCGGTACGGCGATCATTTTTCCCTGTTTTTCAAGCGACGACGCGCGTCAGTCGACTTCGTCGCGATGACGGTGGCGAATTCTAATTTTCAATCTACGGTCGTACCTTCATCAACGATGCGTATATCGGGCTTCCACACTTTGCGCACCGGCATCGATCAACGTTTGCGCTCGAAGCCGTCGCCGTCGGTTCGCCCTCGTGCTCAATCTTCACTTGCTCCGCCTTACACAGCGCTTGTGCGGAGAACGGCGCCCCACAGAGCTTGCGGCAGATCGTGCAGTGACATATGCTCACCGCCACTGGGGATCCAGTGACCGTGACTTTGGCGTGTTCGCAAAAACACGTCCCCGAGCGAACGACTTCGTGTTCGCCAGAACTCATGACGACGGACCCGAAGGACGAGCGTGCGAGGATACGAGACGCGGTGCGCGTGCGACGAACGCGGTATGGCGTTACTGATGTCCCCGTCTGACTCGCGCGCTGCGATGCGAGGACGCAGCGCATGCGCGCGACCGGCTCGCCGCCGCGTCGCGCTGTGCGGCGACGGCGCCGACCCGATCGACCGATGATTAATCGAGCGTGCTGATTTGCGCGAAAAATTACATCTCATACAACGCTAATGGTACGACTAGATCCTCATCGTCGACGCTCGGCGTCCATCTATTGCACCAACGAGTGCACGGAGACGCCGCCCTCCATTTCGTGCACGCTCGACGCGCCGACGCCGCTATCGATCGGATCGCCATCCAACGCGAGCCAATACCCAGCGAACGACAAGTAAACGACCATGAAGAGCGAAAAATCTCTGACGATGACGTCCCCCAAGCGCGCGATCGCCACCTTGCTCCCGACCGCGAACTCCGCGACGATGGCTGGCAGTTTTAACAACCGCAGCGTGTCGCTCTCCTCCACTCCCTCTCGCTCGTCGATCGCCGCCTGCGCGTACGTCACCGGAAACAACACCACGAACGCGGTGATGAGAACGTTAAGTTCGCACGCCACGAACACGCTCAACGGGTTCAGAGCCCATCGAATCTTTCTCAAAAACGCCCCCGCCCCGTCGTCGCTCCAATCCATCAACGTCAGCGCCACCGCCAGCGCCAGCGCCGCGCACGCGACGACCACCCCTCGCACCACCGTCGTCTTCTCGATCGCGATCGCCATGCACATCGGCCATCGCGCCGCCTTCTCCGCGCGCAGCTCCGCCCGTCGCGGTTCCCGCGTCGACGCCGCGCCCTTCCCCCGGCGCGCGTCCGCCGCGTCCGCCGCGGCGTCCTTCGCGCGCGGCTGTCGCGTCGTCGCTCGCGCGCGTCGCGTCGCCATCGTCGTCCGTCGCGCGTCGCCGGCGACGGTCCGACGTTCGCCCCTCGCGCGTCGCGCGTCGCGCCGTCGCGTCGTCGTCCGCGAACGAATCGCGCGCGCGTCGCGCGCGCGCGACGCCCCGCGC
>Ga0181603_10003671_pt1 | contig 11431 bp, 7 predicted proteins | sample 041ome_13_FD_148633 | JGI IMG/M metagenome (GOLD analysis project Ga0181603, IMG submission 148633) | Coastal salt marsh microbial communities from the Groves Creek Marsh, Skidaway Island, Georgia - 041409US metaG (spades assembly) | ecosystem: Environmental > Aquatic > Marine > Intertidal zone...
CTGTGGCCTGCAGGAAAGTCGCAAGTCATTTGTTTTCAACAGGTTGCGATTTCTTTTTGTGTGTCCTGCGGTTTTGGCACGGGCCGTGCATCTCCTTCTTCCTGTTCCGCAAGCCTTCGGGCCTTGGACGGGACGCAACGAAATACGCCGGTGAGCCAGTGCAGGTGGGGCCTGCCTTGGGAAGCCGGAGAAGGAGGTGCGAGATGATGGTTGTTGCTGTCGGCTTCAATGCCGAAGTGCTTAACAGCCCGTCTGACGAGACGCTCACCGCCGCTGGCATCAGTGCCCGTGGTGGACGTCTGACGCGGGCTTTGGATTGTCTGATCGTTTCCGGCGAGGCATCTCGTCGTCAGCGGTTTTCCGCTGCGGCTGAGCTGGCTGGCTGGGATGAGTGTTCGTCACCAGAGGATCTGTCGGAGCTGCGTGATGCAGCCGAGCGGGATTTCTCTCTGGCAATCATCGATATCACGTCACCGGTTGGTGATGTGGTCAACGAAACCGTTGAGCTTGCTGAAGAGCTTGCTGCCCGCCCCAACACGCTCGTCGTGATCTGTGGGTCGGAGGACAACGTCGACGAGGAGCTCTGGGCTCGTCAGCTCGGTGCATGGCTTTATCTGCCGGGCGTTACTGATGGCGACAGCCTGACAAGCCTGTGCGTTGAGGCTCGTCGTCTTCGCGAAGGCCCTGTTGGTTTCAGCTTCCGCTGATCGTTTTTTGCTGGCTGTGTCGGGCACACCACCACCACCACGGTGTCCGGCATGAGGCAGCGAGTGAGTTTGAGTTTTCCTTACCACCACCATTCAGAAATCGTTTTTTGAAACGAAGGAGTAGTTCTCATGTCCGCGCCTATCCACAACCGTGACCTCGACAACGACCTGGATCATTCCTCATCCGTTCGCATCCGCGACCGACGCTCGAACAACTTTTCGGGCCAGAAGTCGCGACCCCGCTTCTCTCGGAAGCGTGGCGGCCCCAACCAGGTGAACGGTATCCATCGTCGTCGAAACAAGCGGGCAAGCTGGTAAGCGTGGACTTGAGATCACCCCGCCTGAGTCATCTGTGGATCAGCGGGGGCACGGCTCGAGAGTGATCGGCCGTGTAGCTGGTGGTTGAGGACGCTGTTCCTCACCGTTTCTGTTCCTGTTTTTCTTTCTCTCTTCTTGGTTGAGAGCGATGCCTCGGACGCCTCCAACACGATCAGCGAGCCCTACGCGGCGACGACAGCGAGTGACGTCGCGTCGACTGCGTGGTCCGCTTGCCCGCAACACGCGGCGTCGTGTTGCCCGACGTGCACGGCGACGCCGGGTCTGGATGTATCACTCGGCTCCGGAAGCGTGTGGTCGGACGTCACGGGCTCGCCATAACGGAGATTCCGATACCGCTCTGCCCGATTCAGGTCTTTCCGGTGGCGGGGTTCCACGTTCGGCTGCTCCACGGACCAGAAAGCGTCGTTCAACCGCACACAAGGGCTGAGCCGCTGGACTTCGGCCAAGGGCGGATAATGTTGTCCAGACAACGTCGTCCGGATAACGTCGTCGCGTCCTCACTCCTAGAGAAGCGACCTCCACGCAGATCAGTGGATCCTCAGGCGAGCCCGGGTAGCATGCGATCAGCTTCGTGGAGCACGATCAGGCTCTCGGCTGTGTGAGCGAGTCTCGCCACATCTTCTGCCGAGCCCGCATGGCCGATGTCGAGGCTTTCGACGGCTGCCTCATCGAGATCACTCGCGAGAACAAGCCGCCGCGAGCCAAGGGCGCGGGCAAGCTGTCGCGTGAAGAAAGCGTCTTGGATCAGGGCGACATCACGGCTGCGAATCGCCTCTTTGACGAGTGGCTCAATGGCGACGCCCTGTCTCCAACGGGTGAAGACCACGCCAGGTTCTTCAGTCAGCCGACTTGTCACGCAGACCGTGCCATCAGGATACGTCACTCGCGCAGCAGCGGCAGCGGCTCGAATGACGCGGTCCAAGCCTGCGTGGGGGTCTGAGAGTGTCGCCACGCTCAGTTCGGCCGCCTTCGACAGCCTCGGCCTCCACGCCTGCGATGCTCGTTTGGCAGCAGCGACTGCTGCTGCCGGCATCCCAAACGCCACGCTGGCCAGAGAACCACCGCGGCCAGGCACGACGCGCAGTTCCGCAATCACACCAAGTTGCCAGAGCACTTCGTGAGTGGCGGTCAGCCAGGCTCGATGCCCACCACGTGGTCGCAGTGCCAGCGTTCGACGAAGCTGCTGGGCTGCCTCGGCCCGGGAGAACGCCGGCCAGAGTTCGCCCTCGATCGCACGGCCAGCCAGGGCTGCGTTCCAGCCAAACGAACCCACGAAGATCACCACATCGGCATCGACAAGCGGTCGTGCAATATGCCGCGGATTGGCCTCCTCATCAGCCATCAGATACGAGGTGTCTGCTTCACTGCTCGGATCAAAGATCGTGGTGGTTGCGCTGGCGACAACTGGCTGGAGACGGTTGGACCAGAGACGCAGCACGTCGATGTGATCGGCAGGGGTGCCCGCAGCTGCGAGCATCGAGACCACCGCGTCGATGACGGCCTGATCCTGTGGCAGGTCGCCAGCCACCGCGATCACCACCCGGTCGCCCTCCACAACATGGGAGGTCAAAGGAGGCCCCTCCTCCGGTCGGATGGTAGCGTCGGAGACACGCTGGTTGGCTTCCAGATGGACGACGCCCACTGGGCCCGCGCACTCCGCGATCAGCTGGCCTGGAGTGGGAGACAGCCGGATCGGGGCATCCTGGCCGGCGTGGAGTTCAATACTTTCGGGAGATGTGCTCGTCATACGTCCTCGCTCGGCAGCATACGCATTCTCTAACGACAGGTCAGCGCTGGCACGGAATGACCCGATCAACCGTCATGGACGGATCTTTGTGGTGGGAACTCGATGCCTGCGGAAGGTGTCGCCGAAAACATAAAGGAGGTAGCAGGACGGTTGCCTCGAAAGAACAGCCACGTGACGTGGGAATCCAAGGCGGGAATACAAGGACGTTGCCATGCGCTACCGTCAGTTTGCTGGACATGCAGGTGTGGTCAACGCCGTGGTTACTCTCGTGGTCACCGCAGTGGTCGTCGGAATGCCAAACGCCGTCTGTGCCCAAGGTGCTGCAAGGGCCCAAACCGAGGGGAGTTTCTACGGCGGTACCGCCTGGCAGCTCACGGCTGGTCAGGCCGCGGTGCCTGCTCCGAACTACCAGGTGCGTTCGGGCAGTCCGCAGTCTCCTCGCATGGCCATGCTCGACGGTGATGTCGTGATGGACGGTGGTGTGATGACGGACAGCGGTGTGATGATGGACGACGGGTCGGGGATCATGACGGAGCCCTGTGAAAGCTGCAGAATGCCTCCCTGGCATGGCAATGTGGCAAGCCCGTATCAGTGTGGTCCCGTCTGCGATCCGTGTGTCCAGCCTCACCGGCGTTCCTGCTTCCCTCGGCTCTATGCCCTCTTCAGCGAAGGCCATCTGGTCTCACCCATCCCTCCTTGTGAGCCACGCTGCCAACACTGCGGTGCGATGGTGCAGGTGGGCTTCTGAGAGCTACGGGGTCCAGAGCCTGCCGACGGCGAGCATGCCGACCGTAACGCAGATCGCGCCTGCCACGTCGAGAATCATGCCCGCACGCACCATGTCGCGAAGGGGCACGCGGCCTGAACCGTAGACAATCGCATTGCAGGGCGTACTTACGGGCATCATGAAGCCCAGGCTTGCTGCAAAGGTTGCAGCAAGTCCAGCTGCTAAGGGATCTGCTCCAACCGCGGCTGCCAGAGCCAGGCCCACCGGCACGACCATGTTGGCACTGGCGGTGTTGCTGGTGAACTCACTCGTGATGGCGGCCACCAGTGCGGCTGCGGCAATCAGCGTGACACCGCCACCTTCTGGAATGAGGCCCGTGATCGAGCGACCGAGTCCATCTGCTAGGCCGGTGGAGAAGGAGAGTTCGCCGAGTGCCATGCCGCCGCCGTAGAGCAGGATCACGCCCCAGTCGATTTTGGCAGCCTGCTCCCAGCTGAGCGTCCGTGTGCCCTTTCCGCCCGGCAGCAGAAAAAGGGCCACTGCACCGAGGAGTGCTGCCACTCCCTCAGGAATACGTGTGGAGAGTGTCTGACAGAGCGGATGCTCTTTGCCAACCAGCAATGCAAGGATTCCCGGGGCCACCCAGAGCGAGACGGTGAGCGCGAACGCAGCGGCGGCCGACTTCTGGCCGACGGTCCAAGATCCCAGTGCGGCTCGTTCTTGGCGTACGTAGGCACTCACACCCTCAAGCCGTGTGACGCCGGCAGGAAACAGACTCACGGCCACCAGGACCACCACGCTCAACAACGCGATCGTCAATGGCACCCCGAGCAGACACCACGAGAAGAAGCTGATATCGATCTCGAGCTGCTTCTCGATAAATGAGAGCCCAATCAGATTGGGTGGTGTACCGATTGGTGTCGCGAGGCCACCGATCGAGGAAGCAAAGGCGACTACCAGTAGCATACCGGTGGCAAAGCGGGGATTGAGTGGGGTTCTTCCGCGGCCGTGATGGGCCTGTTCAATGGCGGCGAGAATGCCGGTCACGATTGCGAACATCATCGCAGTGGTGGCGGTGTTGGAGATCACCGCGCTGGTCACGCCACAGACGATCGTGACCGCCGCCATGATCCGCCGCGGATGCTCGCCCACCCACCGCTGTGCCAGGACAGCGTAGGCGAGCCGCCGATCGAGGCCGTGCACACGGATCGCCTCGGCAAGCATAAACGAGCCGATAAACAGAAAGATCAGCGGCTGGGCAAACGGCCGAAAGACATCCCGTGCGGGCGCAACACCGGCGACCACACAGGCCGCGACCCCCGCAAGCGCGGTGACCGGCAGCGGCAGGGCTTCACTGACCCAGAGAACGACCACTGCCGCCAGCACACTGGCGAGTCGGTGGGCCTCGAGAGAGAGCCCTGCCTCACCTGCGGAGAGCGGTGCCACTGCCACGCCAATCGCAGCCGCGACGGCGACCCCCAGGGAGATCGCCAGTCGCGACGCGTTTGGAAGCGTGTCTGTCAAACCACCGCCTTACAGGCTGAGGAGACTACTTGCCGTGCTTGAGAGCTGCCTGGCCTGCCGCAAGCCGAGCCACAGGCACGCGGAATGGCGAGCAGCTGACATAGTCGAGACCCACCTCGTGGCAGAAGATCACGGAGTGAGGCTCACCACCGTGCTCACCACAGATGCCGAGCTTGATGTTCGGCCGAGTCTGCTTGCCCTTCTCAACACCAATCTTCATCAGCTGCCCAACGCCGGTGGTATCGATCGAGGCAAATGGATTTGCCTTCACGATGCCCATCTCTGTGTAGAGCGGAAGGAAGGTTGCCGAGTCATCGCGGCTCATGCCGAGGCAGGTCTGGGTGAGGTCATTGGTGCCGAACGAGAAGAACTCGGCGGTCTCAGCAATCTCATCAGCAGTCAGAGCACCACGAGGGATCTCAATCATCGTGCCCACGAGGTACTTGATCTTCTGCCCCGTTTCCTTCTGCACCTGCTTGGCGACGGCATGAACGATCTCGACCTGGTTGTCGAGCTCCTTCTTGAAGCCCACCAGCGGGATCATGATCTCAGGACGCACCTTGATGCCGTCCTTCTGCACCTTGGCAGCCGCCTCGAACACGGCCCGTGCCTGCATCTCGGAGATCTCCGGATAGGAGATACCCAGACGGCAGCCACGGTGGCCGAGCATCGGGTTGAACTCATGCAGAGCAGCCACCCGCTTGGCAACCGCCGAAGTGGAGATGCCGAGCTTCGCAGCGAGTTCCTTCTGAGCGCTCGTCTCGTGCGGCACGAACTCGTGCAGCGGAGGGTCAAGGAAGCGGATCGTTGCAGGACGGCCTTCGAGAGCCCTGAAGATTCCCTCGAAGTCTTCCCGCTGGTACGGCAACAGCTTGGCGAGTGCCTTGCGGCGATCGTCGAGGTTCTCTGCAAGGATCATTTCACGCATCGCGTCGATGCGATCACCTTCAAAGAACATGTGCTCCGTACGGGTCAGGCCGATGCCTTCAGCACCGAAGGCGATCGCCTGCCGAACCTGCTCAGGTGTATCGGCGTTGGTGCGAATGCCCAGGCGACGATACTTGTCGGCCAGCTTCATCACGAAGGCGAAGTACTGGTAGACATCAGAATCTTCTGGCTTCATCGAACCACTGACGAGCACCTGCTTCAGCTCGCTGTCAGCGGTCTCAATCGCTCCGGCAAACACCTCACCAGTGGAGCCGTTGATCGAGATCGCATCACCTTCCTTGAGGGTCTTGCCCGCACAGGAGAGCGTGCCCTTGGAGTAGTCGATCTGGATCTCACCAGCACCTGCAACGCACACCTTGCCCATCTGACGAGCAACGAGAGCCGCATGGCTGGAGACACCGCCACGGCTGGTCAGAATGCCCTCTGCCGCGATCATGCCGCGGAGGTCTTCCGGGCTGGTCTCGACGCGAGCGAGCACCACGCTCTGGCCCTTGGCACCGAGCTCTTCAGCCTTGGCGGCTGTGAACACGAGCTGGCCGGAGGCAGCACCTGGGCCGGCCGGTAAGCCAGCGGTGAGGAGACGACCTTCCTTCGACGCCGCCTGGTAGGCCTTGCGATCGAAGATCGGTGCCAGCAGCTGCGACAGGGCATCCGGGTCAGCAGAGAGGACCGCATGCTTGGGAGTCATCAGCTTCTGCTTGACCATGTCGTGAGCAATCTTCACGTAGGCCAGGGCGGTCCGCTTGCCGTTTCGAGTCTGAAGCATGTAGAGCTTCTTCTTCTCCACGGTGAACTCGAAGTCCTGCACATCGCCGAACTTCTTTTCGAGCGTCTTGCGGACCTTCTCCAGTTCCTTGTAGGTGTCGGAGAAGCCAGGGTCAGTTGCCATTTCAGCGACGGGCTTCGGCGTACGAACGCCAGCCACCACGTCTTCGCCCTGAGCATTGATCAGGTATTCACCGTAGAACACGTTCTCGCCGGTGGCTGGGTCACGCGTGAAGGCCACGCCGGTCGCGCAGTCATCGCCCATGTTGCCGAAGACCATCGCCTGGACGTTCACGGCTGTGCCCCACTCGTCCGGAATCTTGTACTTGCGGCGGTAGAGGATCGCACGCTCGTTCATCCAGCTTCCGAAGACGGCGGCAACAGCACCGATCAGCTGCTCCATTGGGTCTTGCGGGAACTCCTTGCCGGTCCGCTGCTTGATCAGCTGCTGGTACCGCTTGATCAGCTCGCGAAGATGCTCCTCAGTGAGATCGAGGTCTTCGGTGATGCCGAGCTGATGCTTCAGGCCGTCCATCACCTCTTCGAAGGGCTCGTCCTCATTTTCATGAGCCTTCTGCACACCCATCACCACATCGCCATACATCTGGATGAAGCGGCGGTAGGAGTCGTAGGCAAACCGGCCATTTCCAGTGGCCTCAGCGAGTCCGACCACGGTCTCGTTGTTGAGGCCGAGGTTGAGGATGGTGTCCATCATGCCCGGCATGCTGTCGCGAGCACCGGAGCGAACGCTCACCAGCAGAGTGTTGTTTGGATCGCCAAGCTTTTTGCCCGTTTCCTTCTCAATGAGCTTCACATTGGCTGCGATCTGCTCTTCGAGACCAGCCGGGAAGGTCTGCTTGGACTGGTAGTAGTCGACGCAGCAGTCAGTGGTGATCGTGAAACCGGGGGGAACCGGCAGCCCAATCTTGGTCATCTGGGCGAGGTTGGCGCCCTTGCCGCCGAGGAGGTCTCGCAGCGTGCCATCGCCGTCGCACTTCTTCGCACCGAAGAAGTAGATCATCTTGCCGGCTTTGCCCTTGGCGGCCTTAGTGGACTTCTTGGCAGACTTGCCGGGTGTCTTGGATGCCTTGCGAGCGGTTTTGGCCATGGACGAAACGTTCCTCTCGAGAGATCAGAATCGGGGTGAACCTGGACGGAAAAACGCGGCATCTCTGCAGACTGCCACGAAATCACCAAGCCATTCGCGCGCACCGTCGGCACGCACGGCATAACCGGTAGATTGTCCGCAGACTGTAGAGTCGCGGCAGGGCGACCGTCAACGACCCGCCCTGCTGTGGCCTTGCGACAGGGGGTGTCCGCAATCGCCACACAGAACAACTATAATTCATGTGTTTTTCCGGTGCTGAAAATGTGAGAATTTCGTCAGCGATCAGATCCAGCGGGAGTCGGTATGCGCCAAATGAGATCCCCTCAACACGTGGCGAGTCAAAAACTGATCCCTGTGCTCGTCGCTGTCTGCGTAGGGCTGATTATTCCGCTGCAGGCCGTACGGGCTGAAAGCCCCGCGTTTCCCGACTTCAATCGTGATATCCGGCCGATTCTTTCGCAGAACTGCTTTGCCTGCCACGGCCCGGATGAGCATGACCGGCAGGCAGGCCTGCGGCTGGATGACCGCGATGCCGCCCTCGCCGAACTTGAGAGTGGGCTGCGGGCGATTCTGCCGGGGGACCCTGCCACGAGCGAACTGGTCGCCCGCATCCGGCAGAGCGATCCCGACCTGCTGATGCCTCCGCCCGAGAGCAATCACCGGCTCTCTGACTCCGAAAAGGACCTGCTGGAGGCCTGGATCGCTGGAGGCGCGGTCTACGCGACCCATTGGGCCTACGTTCCACCGCAGGCTTGGCCCACTCCCAAGCCTGCCGATTCCGACTGGCCGCAGTCGTGGATCGACGCCTTCGTGCTCTGGGGACTTGAGCAGGAAAGAATCACACCGGCGGCCGACGCCGATCCGGTCACCCTCCTCCGTCGGCTGCATCTGGATCTCACCGGCCTGCCACCCACGCCGCAAGAAGTGGATGCGTTTTTGGCTGACCCCTCACCCGCGTCCTACGACCGCGTGGTCGACAGACTGCTGGCCTCGCCACGGCATGCAGAGCGACTGGCTAGCTGGTGGCTCGACCTGGTGCGGTATGCCGACACGGTCGGCTACCACGGCGACCAGACCCACAGCAGTTCACCCTATCGCGACTGGGTGATCCACGCGTTTCTGGAGAACATGCCCTTCGATCGCTTCACGCTGCTGCAGCTGGCCGGCGATCTGGTGGAGCCCGTCGAGGGTGAGCATCCCGACGACCGCATGCTGGCCGCGGCTTACCACCGTTTGCTGCAGACGTCTCACGAAGGAGGTATCCAGGTCAAAGAGTATCGGGCGATCTATCAGGCAGACCGGGTCCGCAATCTCTCCGAGGTCTGGCTCGGGGCAACGCTCGGGTGTGCTCAGTGCCATGACCACAAATACGATCCCTTCACCGCTCGTGACTTCTACGCGATGGGAGCCTTCTTCGCCGACATTGACGATGAGCGGCACATGGGCACCGGCGGCTTTGGCGGTGGCACCAACACGCTGCCGACCACCCGCTTTCCGGAGATGGCAGTGGTCAGCCCCTTGGAGCGTGCTAGAGCGGCTCGACTGGATGTCGAGATCGCCACGGTTGAACGGCAGCTCCTTGCCCTCTCGGCCGAACAGGAGACGGAAGCCTCGGCGGCTGACTCGGAAGAAACGGCCGAGGTGGCTGCCCTGCGGTCTCAGCTTGAGGCACTCCAAGTGCAGCGAACGTCACTCGCCAGACCAGTGATGGTCACGGAGAGTCTGGAGACGCCGCGGGAAGTGCGGGTCGTGCCGCGAGGCAACTGGATGGATGAAACCGGTGAGCTGGTGGGGCCTGCCGTGCCGGCGTTTCTCGGACGGCTCGCTGCAGATGGCCGCCCTGGCCGCGATGACCTGGCGCGGTGGCTGGTCAGCCCAGCTGCCGAAGGCGGCATCGGCGAGCAGACCGCTCGCGTGGTGGTCAATCGCCTCTGGGCCCTCTTCTTTGGGGAAGGGCTCTGTCGCAGCACGGACGACTTTGGTGGCCAGGGCGAACCGCCCGATCACCCGGAGCTCCTCGATCGACTGGCGCTGGAGCTCGTGGCCTCCGGCTGGGATCTCCGCAGCCTGATTCGGCAGATCGTCACCAGCCACACCTATCGCCAGTCGTCGGAGGCCTCGGCAGACGTGCTCGCTCGCGACCCTGACAACCGACTCTTGGCTCGGCAAGGCCGCTGGCGGCTGCCGGCAGAGCATGTCCGAGACACGGCCCTTTTTGCCGGTGGCTTGCTGGTGGAGAAGCTTGGTGGCCCGAGCGTGCGGCCGTACCAGCCGGCCGGCTACTACCAGCATCTCAACTTCCCCAAGCGGACCTACCAGGCCGACACCGACAGCCAGCAGTGGCGACGTGGGCTCTACGTCCACTGGCAGCGGATGTTTCTCCATCCGCAGTTGGCCGCCTTCGATGCGCCGACACGGGAGGAGTGCACGGCCCGCCGGCTGCCCTCCAACACGCCCACCCAGGCCCTGGTGCTGCTCAACGACCCCACGTTTGTTGAGGCGGCGCGAGGGCTGGCTGAGCGAGCGGTTCTGGCATCTGCAGATGACGACGAACGGATCGTGTTTCTCTGGCGGCAGGCGGTCTCGCGGCAGCCCGATGCCACGGAGCAAAGTCTGCTGGAGCAGCAGCTCGCCCGGCGGCGGGAGGAGTTTGCGGCCAACCCCGACGCTGCGGAGGCCCTGCTTGGCGTGGGCATCGCGCCGCCGGCGAGCGATGTCTCGCGGGAGGAACTGGCAGCCTGGACGGCCGTGGCCCGCAGCGTGCTCAACCTGCAAGAAGCGATCGCCCGTTACTAAAAGCTCTGTCTCTGAGATTCGAGGCCCCAGCAGATGACTCGCGAAACTCCCCTGCACCGCCGCTGCTTTCTCGGCCAGTCCGGGCTCTCTCTGGGTGCCGCCTCGCTCGGCAGCTTGTTGGCACGAGACGGTCTGGCGTCTGGAGAGACGGCTGCGAGTGACCGTGGTGCGATCTGGCCGCTGCATCATCCTCCCAAGGCGAAGGCGGTGATCTTCCTCTGCCTTGCTGGCGGGCCGAGCCATCTAGAGACATTCGATCACAAGCCGACGCTGGCTCGGCTCGACGGTCAGCCGATGCCCGAGAGCGTGACGGCCGGGCAGCCGATCGCCCAGCTGCAGGGCAAGGAGCTTGTCGTGCTGGGCCCGCGGAAGTCTTTCTCCCGCTACGGTGAGTGCGGGACGGAAATCAGCGACTACCTGCCAAGGCTCGGCGGGCTCGCCGACCGGCTGGCGATCGTCCGCAGCATGGTCACCGAACAGATCAACCACGACCCTGCCCACACCTTCCTCAACTGCGGCACGGCGATCTCGGGCCGGCCGAGTATGGGAGCCTGGGTGACCTATGGCCTGGGCAGCGTGGCAGACGATCTGCCTGGATTCGTGGTGATGACCAGCAAGATGGGCCGCAATCCGCAGCCGATTGCCGCCCGGCAGTGGCACTCGGGCTTTCTGCCGGGCCAGTTTCAGGGGGTGGAGTTTGCCACCAGCGGCTCGCCGGTGAACTACGTGGCAAACCCGCCAGGGGTGTCGCAAGCCCACCAACGGGACGT
>Ga0181603_10003688_pt1 | contig 11403 bp, 12 predicted proteins | sample 041ome_13_FD_148633 | JGI IMG/M metagenome (GOLD analysis project Ga0181603, IMG submission 148633) | Coastal salt marsh microbial communities from the Groves Creek Marsh, Skidaway Island, Georgia - 041409US metaG (spades assembly) | ecosystem: Environmental > Aquatic > Marine > Intertidal zone...
ATGATGATAAGTCAGAAATGGATACACCAAAGATATCCAAAAGAACTTCAATCAAAACAGCAACATTTCAGACCCTAACACCTGAACCAGCCACAAGAGAAGTCAGCTACATTGCTCCAGAGCTTGTATTCAGTTATGGATCAGATGAAGAACAGATTGATGCCAAGTATGACCTAAATGGCAAAGACAAAGATTTAACAAAGTTATCAAAATTAGATCAAGAATCTGAAAATGCATTTAAAATTATCAAGAGTGTCATAACAACTGAAGCCGGAGAAATTTATCACAACAATGCACCAGCAGCTCTTGTTGTGGCTCTTAGTCGATTTCCAGAATGGGCATTCCAATCTCTTGAAACAGAATCAATCAAACACACACCCTACTGGACTAACACAGAGGTGCACGCATTCCAACTTGAAGACGAATAATGGAAATTCCCACAAAGCCAAAAATACCATTTCTTAGAAAGGCACTCACGCCTTTGTGGGATTACCTTTACAGGTCAAAAATAGTGGCTGGATCTGGAATCACAATTGATGAAATTCCTGGATCTGGAACACTTATAAGCTCAACTCAAGGGGAATCAACTCCAGCTGTGCTTTGTCCATTTGGAAAGCTGACAACTTGGCAGGATGGCGACATTTTGAAACAAGGAATTCTTGGAGGAGCATTTATAGCCGGAGATAAAAATTACAATGTGCCAGATTATGAAATCTCACCCGATGTGGATGGAGAGTGGCTCGTTGAAATATCTCTTTCAGAAATTACAGCAAATACCGATGATGATATCACGCTGATATTGGGAGGAATTGAAACCGCAACTGGAACACCTTCTTGGAACAAAATATCATACACCGGATCACAAAATTACACAGACAGCACCAATTTTGCATCACCAACTTCAACTGGAACTTTGGTTGTGCCAATTGGAAGAATAGTTGTAGAATCAGAGTTGATAATTTTTCATCCTCTGGACTGCGGATCAATTATAGGCGGCCAGTGCAATGGCATCTTGTCACATTCTAGAATCTGATGAGAATAGAAACATTAGATGATTGGACAACTGTTTTGGCTGCTTGCGGTTGTTGCGATGTATTTCCAGACACCGCTTCACCTGTCAGAGACACCGAAGCACTTGAAGCAGATGTTGTTATTTTAGCAGCAGTATATGTAATTCCAGAAAACACTCATTATAGAACTAGCACAGACAGCTGGAGCGATGGTGGTTCAATAGTTGTTAATGCACCCAGAGGCTGGCAAGCATACATCAGCAGGGTTGGCTTGGGCGGTGGCGCATTTGAAGTTGATCCCACAGCTCTTGAATACACTTTTACAGATCCAAGAACTGGCACTCTGACGACAACTTATACAAATCCTATCACCGACATTGATGCTCTTAGGAGTTCAGCAATTTCAGCAATTAATGCTTCTGGGGGTTATTGGTCATTATTCACACCCAAAACATCTCCAATTCAAGTCACCAGAACTCACACACCAGTAACTGGTAGTGCCCCTGACTACATCCTGACAGTTGATTTATTAAGATTCAAGTGGAACATCACAGCTCACACCGGAGCTTGGTACAAAATCACTTGGGATTATGCATTTTATCCATCCGCTGGTGGTCCAGCAATTCCAATTTCAAGGGATGAAACTTGGGAGTGGACAGGGCCAGCAGGTGGACCACCGCTAGGTAGCGAAGATAGTTGGAAATCTGATTACTTTTATTTCCCAATTCCTGATGATGCAGGAGTAATAAAAATTGTTAACATAAGATATAGCGGATGGAGATCCACCAAAATAGGAATACCAATTGAAGTCACTGGAGATGCAGAAGATTACACCTAAACCACATAAGAGAATTTCAGCCCGCAAATATCGAGGTGCTGGCGATTTGGTAGCAATAATTGCTCAACCAATAGCACGTGCCATTGATGCTTTTGCAAACACAAATATACAAGGCTGCCAAGCCTGTATGAAAAGGCAGGATAAATTAAACAAAATTGCTCCTTTCCGTTGAAGCCATTTGTCCTTTCCTTTTGCCACAAAAACAACGAAAATAAACCACCTTGAAAAATGTCGAGAGATTTAATTATAAACATCAGTGATCGTGATAAGGAGGGCTTGATAAAAGACCCTCTTTTGCAAATAGGCACAAACTTGTCTCCAATTGTCAAGGCAGACTCCGAGCACATAAGAATTTTTCCAGTCATTCCAACCAATAACGCAGCTTTGCCATGGATGTCTGTAGACTGGACAGGATACTCGATTGCTGCCAGCATTGGAAATCCAGGCCAGAAACCAACTGGAGGGACATTTGTTATTGGGTATGATGGATCAGACACTTCATCCCTTTCTGTAAACACAAGCATTTCTGATTTTGAAACTGCTTTAAATGGTTTGGCCGGAATCACTTCAGATGGTGGTGTCACTGTGACAGGTGTTGCAGGAGATTACTATGCAGTCGAATGGAATAATGTGGGTGCAAGGGCAACTGAGTTTACGCACAATTCCAAAAGCCTTACTCCATTTGGTTCAGTGGTCGTAGATGCAGTACAAATTGGCGATGCATCAACGAAAGAAATTAGAATAATTAGGCTGCGTGCCCAAGTCTATGCCACCAAAGGGGTTTTCACTCCGGTGTCTGAAATTCAAGGAGATGTTACGCAGCTTGTCGCTGGAACACCATCAATTAGTGAAGTGCAACAATTTAAATTTGATCGCAAACCATTGTTTGGAACTTTTCAAATTACATTTGATGGCACCACCACTAGCAATATGCCTTACAATTCAAGTGCTAGCTATGTCGAAGAAAGACTTGGCACTGCTGATTATTCAGTCACAGGGCCAGATGGAGGGCCATGGATTGTAACAAAAAGAGATCCTGGCGCAGTGGCTTTGGGAAGCATGAATACCGATTCAATCATAGGACTAAAAGGCTGGGAAGCCATTTTGAAAACTTCAACTAAAGAACTTTTCATAGAGCTTACATCTGTCAATCAAAGATCCATAACACGTACATTTGAAATTGAAATCACAGATGGAGATGGTAATGTAGAAACTGTATTTCAATCCCCTATTGTCATCACAAAAGAAGTAATGGCATCAGGCATCATCACTTCTCTTGCCGAAGAGTTTGGTGTGCCTCCATCTGCTTTGGGGGTAAACACTTATGCAAATTTAAATGCCGCAAATGCTGGAGAAGCACTTCACAATGTTGTATTTTACAATGCGACAATTGGAAAATATCAAATCACAACTTCTGATTCATGAAACAACACAAATTAATAATTTTATTTTTGGCAGCAATTGCCGGACAATCTTTCGGACAATCCGCTGACAAGGACACAACAAACACGCATGGTGAGCGAGTTGACACAGCAATAGAGCGTCAAGCGTGGCGCGAAGCACTTGAGCTTTGGACTGACGATAGTCCAACATTCACTGGCGGCACTTACACTGGTGATTTGTTTATCGGTGGAAAACTCAATGTAGGCAGTGGAGCTGCTGATGATGGTCACATTGTGAACTTTGTTTCTGAAGAAGATGTTGCTACAGAAGTCATGCTGCACCTGGAATGGAATTCACCAACTCCATTGGCAGGTGATTCCAATGCTCTGCTGTTCACGATGTATGACAGCGCACTCAATGAGACTGAGTATTCCCGATTCCGCAGCGTCATTGAAGATCCAACGGATGGATCAGAGGATGGAGCCATGACAGTGGATGTGTTGAACAATGGTGTTCTGGAGCAAGCGGTTTTGTTTTCGCATGATGAAATCATCATGAACGACAATGGTGGTGATCGTAACTTTATTGTGAAAGACAACACCACTGCTGAAGTGTTTCGCATCACCGGAGGCACTGGCAGCATTGCTATGGACACCGACACGCTTTTTGTCGATAGCGCAAACAATCGGGTTGGTGTTGGCGACTCTACCCCAAGCGAGGCGTTAGAAGTTGCAAATGGCAACGTATTGATTTCCCAAGCAGATGCACAGTTGAAATTCGCCCCAAGGTCTGCTCAAAACATAACCCAATATATTGATACTGATGTATCAGATTTGCTTTACATAGGCGACACAAGCGCAGGGAAGTCTATTCTTTTCGGTGGCGGTTACGCTGGTGGGATGAGAGTTGATGCTGGCGGTTTAATCATCGGAACAGGCAATAACATTGAATTTGATTCAAACTCAGGCACATGGAACGGAGCCACCATTGCAGGAGCGCAGACATTTTCTAATGATGCCACCATTAGCTCAAAACTTATCTTAGACACCAATGGAGGTTCCGGCACTGAAGGCATTATTGCCATTGATGATGGTTATGGTGCGCCAACATTGATCCAGCAGACAGGTGGTGACATTATAACCTTTACAGATAGCAACGACAATGGAAGTCATGATGCTTATGAAACAATATATCTTAACTATTCGCTAGGTGGTGGAGGATTAGGCTTAGGTGGAACTGATGCTTACAATGCTGCTGTTTTTGTTGGCACAAATTATATGTATATGGGTTCCGGCCTACAAATTTACGGAGCATTTGAAGTGTCAGATCAAGTTGAGCTTACTTATCAAAGCGTAAACTCGGATGATTCTGCAATGAACTATGAGTTGACCAAAAGCCATATTGATTGGTGGAGTGATATGTATTTCAATGTTAACGGAGAAACCGACACCAATAACAAATTTAGCATTAACAAAAGTGGGGACAGATTTTTCCATATGTTCGCTTACACTGGCAGTGCTGCTGGCGATGGTCAATGGGTTGATTTTCAATCACCTTCTTATGGTATTCCCTATGGCAGTGGCGCAAAAGGACATCTACGCGACAAATGGAGTTTTAAATTTAAGTTCGACAGCAATGCAACAACGAACACCGATACTCACCTATGGTTTGTTCGAGGCAAAGCTGCCAATGCCACTCTGCCAACTGCATCTGACGTTTGTTTCGCATTGAAGTTTGAGGGCGAAGAAGATTTGATGATTGCGGTTTACGATGGTGTGACTGCACACACGACCACCATTGATTTGTCCACCATCAATACATACTTCACTAATCTGTCAACACAGCAAGAGTATATGTGGACATGGAGTGGCACACAGGCCAAAGTTTATGGGCGTTATCGACTGCCAGCGGGAACTGGCAACAACGATTGGTCTGCTTGGTTTACTATTGGAACTTTGACCCCATCAGGCATGGCAGCATCAACCACAAATTTAACTACTGGAAATGCTTACTTCTTGCAGCACACGCCAGTTACATCTACTGGTTACACAAAATCATTTTTTATATGGGATGTTGCACACAGCAGCACTGCTTTAATTCCCAACTAATTACCCAAACTAATACAAGACTATGAATAACGCACTACGCGCCACCATCACCGCCCTGTTGTTCTGCATCGGTATGCAGGTTTACGCACAGGAAAACGCTGCTTTTGTTCCTGAAAAGACACAAGGCGAAAAGGATCTGGAAGCACTGAACACTGGCATCTTGCGTGTGGCTCAGTCTCTTGATCTTGCAGCCAGAACATTGTCACGCGAACATCAAGCCGTTTGGAGACTGCCTGATGACCGCTTGCTGGCACTTCTTAATGCCAATGTGCAGCGCACCCTGCTAATTGCAACTGCCAAGGACAAGGCAGCACAAGAGATCAACAGCTTGTTGAATCAACTGAACCTTCCACGTTTCACAACTCGCGCACCGATTGGCTTTGGTCGTGATGATGTGAAATTCGATGGCACTACAAACAAGTTTGTAATCATTCCCGCTGAAGAACCAGCAGCAGAATAAAATGCGAAATTTTTTTTTGCAATGAATCACGACAATACAATTGCTGCAATTAGAAGTGGCGTAGCAGGATTCACTGCGTGGGCTTCCAGTGTTGGATTTTCATGGGTGCTTTTTGATGAATGGTCAAAAAGAGTTTCAATTGTCGTGGGCATCATAGTTGGTGTGCTTACAATCATAAGCATAACCAAAAGACTTTGGCCAAAGAAATAAATGAGAAGATTGATTTGGGACATAGAAACATCGCCCAACATTGCATTTACATGGAGAGCCGGACACAAAATATACATTGACCCTGAAAACATAATCAATGAACGTGCAATAATTTGCATATGCTACAAATGGGAAGGAGAGAAAAAAGTATACTCACTTGAGTGGAACAAAGGTTGTGACAAAAAAATGATTAAGTGCTTCATTGAAATTGCAAAACAAGCAGATGAATTGGTTGCTCACAATGGTGACAGATTTGATGTTAAATGGCTCAACACAAGGGCTTTGTTTCATGAACTTGATCCTGATCCATTTTTGAAAACAGTTGATACTCTTGTGATTGCCAGAAAGCACTTTTATTTCAATTCCAACCGACTTGATTACATTGGCAAATACCTTTTGGGCAAACAAAAATTGAAAACAGATTTTGGGATGTGGTGGGACATTGTGAAGAAAAATTGCCCAATAGCCATGTCGAAAATGATTAAATATTGCAAACAAGATGTCAACCTGTTGGAATCTATTTGGAAGAAAATTTCACATTATCACAATCCAAAATCACATGAAGGAGTTATCCAAGGCAAAGAAAAATGGACTTGTGCTCGCTGCGGATCTGAAGATGTGATTAGGGTCAAACAAAGGGTCAGCTCCAGGGGAACAACTACTGTGCAAATGAAATGCAAATCTTGCTTTGGATACTACACCATATCATTGGCATCTGCCATGGAATATTCTGAAAACAAAAACAAATGATGAAAGTGTCTCAATCAATAATTTCATTTGCTGGATTCAAACAAACTGCAAAAAATAGAAGCGGATTTGAAGATGGTTATTTTGAACACATTGCCAAATACAGCAATCGTGAAATTTTAACATTTGCTCCTCGAACATGGAAAACAGGAGTGAAAATACTTGCGGATCAACTTAGAAGGCAAGGCATCCAAAGGGTGGCAATGCTTTCTTATTCCCATGGTCAAGCAGCAGCAACTGCATTTGCACGATATGCATTTGAAATTGGATTGGCAGTGGATTTGTGGATAGCTTGTGATCCGGTTTATAGGCCAACTTGGCTTCCTCGATGGACAGTGTCACAAATTTTCGCTTTCAAGGCTTTGAAGAAAAAAGGCAAAATCAAAGTGCCATCAAACATCAAAAGAACAGTCTATGTTCGGCAAACAAAAAACAAGCCCTGTGGACATACTTTGGTACCAACTCACCCAGATCAGCACGTGTCTTGTGAAGGAATAATTCACTCTTTGCGTCACGATCAAATTGATGAATCTGATGTTTACTGGAATCTTGTAAAGAGTGAATTGGAAGTTTGGACAAATCCACCGAAGGCAACCCAAATTTAAAAACAGTGAAGAAATTTGTATTCAAAAAGCACATAGAAATCCCCTTTGGTTGGGGATTGGCTTCTGCTGTTGTCGCAGCAGTGGGCTTATCGGTTGTGGCAACTTTGATGATAAAGAAAAATGTTTAGCTGGTTGGCCAAATTGTTTTCAAAAAAGAATGACAGCTTGGCAGAGATTATTGCCAAAGCAGTCGAAAGCAAAATTGGCACAAGAGAAGAGGGTGGTGAAAACAAAGGCAAAGATCTGCAGCCATTTTTTGATTCTGATTGGTATGATCCAAATGGATCAAAAGCAGGTGATGATGGATATGCATGGTGCGCTGCTTTCGTTTGCTGGGCAGTAAAAGAGGCTTCGAGCAAAATTGACATTGCCTTTTCTTTGCCTCGAACACCAAGAGCTTGGGGCTTTGAAGATTGGGCAAAAGCACAAGGTGAAAAGGTTGATTTGAAAAAACCGCATCTTGGTGACATCAATCGAGGCGACATAGTGATTTTTAAATTTTCCCACATAGGCGTGGCGGTTTCTGATTTGGATTCTTCTGAATTTTTTTCCACTGTCGAGGGCAACACAAATTCAAAAGGAAGCAGGGAAGGGGATGGAGTTTACCGCAAGTTGCGCCATGCTTCGGAAATACGCTCAAGAATCCGGTTGTTGTCATGATGGATGAAAAGGCATTTAGCGCAAAATTGCGCAAGATCCTCTCGCATCAAGGCATCCGCTCGATGAATCTTCAGAACATCAACAGCGAACATGGTTGCCCTGACACAAACCTGCTCGACACAGCATCTGGGGTGGATGGATTCTTCGAGCTTAAGGTGCTCAGATCCGATGAAAAGCGGATTAGATTTATGCCAGGGCAATCCTCATGGTTATTTGACAGAGAAACCAATGGAGGAGTGGCTGGGCTGGTTGTCCTTGTCCTCCCTAGGGAAAGAGACCAAAAGCCTGTAATTGTGTGTGTAAGGGGCCGTACAGCACGCATCCTCGAACAAGTCAGAGTTGAAAGTGCCGAAGATATACTAAAGCACGAAAAAATGGAGAAATTCAGCTGCCCTTTCCCCTCTGGCCAGCTGGGTGCAAATTTTAGGATGTTTATAAATTTGCATCCTTGCTCTCCAATCTAATCTGATTCCACCAAGAAAAATCCCGCAGGGTCACGCAGGATTTCATTGGCCACATCTTTCTTCGAGCGCAATGCGCGCAGCACTTTCAAATCGGTGGTGTTAGAGGCAATCAGATCCCAAATAAACAACCTATCTGCACATTGGCCTTTTCGGTGTGCACGCTTTTCGCATTCTTCTCGAAATCTCAAAGATGGATCATTGCAGTAAAATATGACATTGGAAGCAGCAGTGAGTGTGTGTCCAATTCCGGCTGTCCTTGGTTGGCCGATGAAATATTGCACCGAGTCATCATTCATAAACCTGCGCTTGGATTCTTCTTTGGCATCTTCGTGCATGCCTCCTCGATAGCTGACTGCTTTGTCACCAAGCAATTTTTCTATAGCATCCATGTCTGCTCTGAAGCGAGTGAATATGAGGCTTTTGCCTTCTGTTGCTGCCAAGAGATTCTTCAACGCAATCAATCTGCTTGGCGACATTTCGATGCACTTGTGATCTTCTGCAGGAAACCAACCAGAAGCAATTTGCTGAAGTCTTAAATTTTTGACCAAAGCCATGGTGGCTTCGAGGTTAGGTGAATCTTGAATGATATCCATAGCTCTTTCCATGGCTTCCTCAGATCCATCTGTGACTGCTTTGGTCAACTCCTCGCTGTCATCTTTGGAAAAGAATGCAAGTGATTTGGAATTCATTTCATCCCAAATGCGCCTTTCTTCATCTGACAAATCAAAACTCCATCGCTTGTAAATCCTAGGTGGCAGATCAAGAGCATCATCTGCAAGCACCCTATAGCAATATGGATCAATCCTTCGGTGAAGCTCATCCATGTTCTTGTATTCAGCAATCTCATTGAAATATCCGGTGATGCAAAACTCATTTTTGAATCCAGTCCAAGTATCGTGACCAATTATGAATGGATCGAGGAATTTGAATTGGCTGTAAAGCTCGTGCCCACCTTCTGCCACTGGTTGGCCATCGAGAATTCTCCTATAGGGTGCCAAGCTTGAAGCCTCTTCAATCAAGAATTTTGTACGAAGTGCTTGGTGATTTTTGATGGATGCAGATTGATCAATAACAAATAGGCTTGGCCATTTTTTGAGAAAGTCTATGATGTGCTGCTTGGCTCCTTCGCTGGTGAATGCTTCAACATTGAAAGCAAAAATCTTGAGGGTGTCAGCTCCGGCATTCATCAAATCTTCATATTGTTTTTGGCGATATTTTGTGCGCCAGTTAGGTGCCCAATATGCAGCCTTGTGCTTGACTCTAACATCTTCTGGTATCTCGTGCTCGATCCAGTTGCGGTGAACTCCATTTGGCCAAGCAACAATGACAAGCCCTTGGATTTTTCCTTTCTCAAAAAGGTATTGTGCGGTGTCTAGAGTGACTTTGGTTTTTCCTGTTCCTTGCTCCATAAACAATCCAAAGGCTGGCAAATCCCTGCTCAAAAGAAATCCTTTCCGCTGGTGCTGCATTGGTTGTCGTTTATACTCAAAATCTCCATCATCCGGCAGCACCGCCACTGCCTTGCTTTCCAAAGTCTGCTTTTCAGCACCCATCCTGTGCATGTGATCTTTGAGGTGTTTTTCTGCTCCTCCAATCCACTGTGCCTCAGGCCATTGGTTGGCAAGGTATTGAATGTTGGCTCCGGTGATGCGCACCACCATGCTCCTGTCGTGCCATTTGTGAAACCCTGGCAAACCACGGAGCTTGGCAAAGTTTCCTCCACCAAGCTCCACAGTTGCCAGCAAATGGTTTTTGCTGTAAGCAGTGATGATCATCGGATCAGACACTAACAGGATTGCCATCCTTGTCGCGGATTTCAATATTGCCTTTGAGGATGTCCCACCTCAAGTCACGATTGCGCACACCAGCATCAATGGCTTGAATATAGGTCATTCCATTTTTTAGAGCTTCCCAAGATTCATGACCCTGGGTGCCTTCTCTTCGAGGGTTGCTCTCAATAATTTTGTGCAGGGTGTGGCCATCCTTGAGGGCAAAACGCTGACTTTTTGTTTTTTCTTGTTTGTTCATTTTTACTTTGGTTTGGGGCTGGGGTTGGGGTTGGGGTTGGGAGGATTTGTATCCACTGTTGTCGGTAGGGAGGCTTCGAGCTTTGCGCATCACTTTCCACTCATTGAGGCCTTTTTCTAGGAGCTGGATTTTGCCATTTGTAAATGCGACAAGCCCAAACTTCGCAGCTTTGACTAGTGCTTTCTCGATGGACTCTTGCTTGGCTCCTCGGTTGGAAGCCCAAAGGTCAAACTCAATTTTGATTGGGCCACCCCACTCCTCAATGGAAGATGGGATGGCTCCATCACTAGCAGAATTTTCGCTGAGCACAAGCTCATCTAATGCTAAAAATTTAATATCACTCATTGCAGTTTTGGTTGGTGTCTGTTTGGTTGGTTCAGGATTTGCAGTGATCATAGTAATTGACGAAAAACCTTTCACCGCTTTCCGTTTCAACTCCAAGACGTAGCGAGGCACCACAGGCATCTGCGATGCAATTTTCAGTGGATGATCCGTAGCGTGCACCATAGTGGTTCTTGCCGTGAGGGTTTGACCAGAAGATGGTTCCAGACTTGCCCTTGTGCTTGCCTTTGAGGATCTGAATGGAGTCTCCCTTGGTGGGGAGTTTGAAATCAGTCTCCTTGATGGCATCGATGACTTTGGATGGAATTGCGCTCATTGTTGTTGCCTTTCTATGGTTGTGGAGATTCAGCCCTTCAAAGGAAGGGCATCACTCAGGGCTTTCTCAGCAGCCGCGATCATGGGCTTGGTGTCGTAGTTGGCTTCGTGGTGAGTGCCACGATGGCACAGGGCATAATCCGAGCAGACCTTGACCCGATGGTTGGCTTGCCACTCGCAATTCTCTGCCATGCTGCGGTAGAACTTGGCGAGCAGTGCCAAAGTGGCTTGCA
>Ga0181603_10003700_pt1 | contig 11380 bp, 12 predicted proteins | sample 041ome_13_FD_148633 | JGI IMG/M metagenome (GOLD analysis project Ga0181603, IMG submission 148633) | Coastal salt marsh microbial communities from the Groves Creek Marsh, Skidaway Island, Georgia - 041409US metaG (spades assembly) | ecosystem: Environmental > Aquatic > Marine > Intertidal zone...
CCAATTGGGGGATAGATTAACCGCAGTGGGCACCGAAGTTTCCCTGCGTGGGCGAACGGGCCTTTATGATATCACTGTGACCAATCAAACCGGCACAGTCATCGCAGAATTTCGCGGCCAGTCCCGTGCGATTGGTGGAACATTATTTGATGTAGAAGGATCGGAAGAATGAAGGATTTAACCCCCGAAAAATCAACATTAGACCCTATTGAGATCGCGAGCCGCGACGAAATCAGCGCGCTGCAGTTACAGCGTCTTAAATGGTCGCTGAACCATGCCTACGCAAATGTTCCGTTTTATAAAAAATCCTTTGACGATGCGGGTGTCCATCCGGATGATCTGAAAACCCTGTCTGATATTGCAAAGTTTCCTTTTACCTTGAAATCCGATCTGCGAGACAATTATCCGTTCAATATGTTTGCGGTTCCCAAACACGAGATTATGCGCATCCATGCATCCTCTGGGACAACGGGAAAACCGACTGTGGTCGGCTACACCAAAAATGACATCGACATGTGGGCCAATATGGTCGCGCGATCCATGCGGGCATCGGGTGTACGCCGCGGGGATACGGTACATGTGGCCTATGGTTATGGTCTGTTCACTGGGGGTTTGGGCGCACATTATGGGGCGGAAAAGCTAGGATGTACCGTCATTCCCGTATCCGGCGGCATGACAGAACGTCAGGTGACATTGATTGAAGATTTTGAACCAGACGCGATTATGGTCACTCCATCGTATTTGCTAAACATCCTTGAACAATACAAACGCCTTGGCAAAGACCCCCGTGCAGCGACCTTGAACGTGGGTATCTTTGGCGCAGAACCATGGACCAATGCAATGCGCAGCGAAATTGAACAGGCCTTTGATATGCATGCGGTCGATATTTATGGACTGTCCGAAATCATGGGGCCCGGAGTGGCGAATGAATGTGTGGAAACCAAGGATGGTTTGCACATTTGGGAAGATAACTTTTACCCCGAAATCATCAACCCGGACACGGGCGAACCTGTCGCCGATGGCGAAATGGGCGAATTGGTGTTCACCACCCTCACCAAAGAAGGCATGCCCATCATCCGATACCGCACACGCGATTTGACGCGGCTGTTGCCCGGAACTGCACGGTCGATGCGGCGGATGGAAAAGGTCACGGGTCGATCAGATGACATGATTATCTTGCGCGGAGTAAACGTCTTTCCCACCCAGATCGAAGAACAGTTGATGCGTGTCGCGGGTCTCACCCCGCATTTCCAGATCGAACTGGTGAAAGAGGGCGTGATGGACGCCATGCGCGTGCATGTTGAACCAGAACCCAGCCATACCGAAGGCGGTGCCGCGTTGGCCCAACACCTTGAAACCTTGATCAAAGACATCATTGGCGTCACTGCCAAGGTCATCCCCCATTCCCCCGGCGACGTGGCGCGATCCGAAGGCAAAGCGAAACGCGTTGTCGACAACAGAGGATAGGTGAAGTTTGGCCAGAACCATCGCAAAAGATCACAGTGAAAAACGAACCGCGATCCTAAAATCGTCAGCAGATTTATTTGCCGCCGAAGGGTATGGCCGTGCTACCATGTCACAAATTGCAGCCGCGTGTGGTGTGTCAAAGGCAAATATCTACCATTACTATGATGGGAAAGAGAGCCTGCTTTTTGACATTCTTGACAGTCATCTGTCGGAATTGCGCGATCAGATTTGCGGCCTCACATTTGACAACGACAATCCCAAAGAACAGTTGTTTGAAATCACATCTGCGCTTTTGCTTGCCTACGAAGGGTCAGATGCCGCTCATAAAGTACAAATCAACGCGTTTTCCGTTTTGCCACCGGATCAACAAAACATCTTGCGCGGATATCAACGGGATTTGGTTAAATTCGTCCAAGACCGCATTGCGCGCATTGTCCCGCCAGAGCATGCAGAAAACACAAGCTATTTGCGCGATATATCTATGTCCCTGTTTGCAATGGTGAATTGGCATTTTCAATGGGATGGCAAAGCAGACGTAGATCGCCGCCGCGCCTATGCCCGCACCATTTGCCAATTGATCTGTTCAGGGTCTTGATTGCATTATGTTACACAAATTTCACTAAGTGAAATTTTTTGTAACATTTTATTTGGCGTGACTGTCCCGCCTGTGATAGATTTACCCAAAATGTGATAGGAGTCGTTTGATGTATGCGCAAATGGTGAAATCAGAACCGCGTGACCAAAGCGCCGAGGCCGATGCGTTTCAAGCGCGGATCGACGCGGGTGAAAAAATTGAACCGCAAGATTGGATGCCTGACGGCTATCGCAAGACCTTGATCCGCCAGATCGGTCAACATGCGCATTCCGAAATCGTCGGCCAATTGCCCGAAGGCAACTGGATCACCCGCGCCCCCACTTTGGAACGCAAGGCAATCTTATTGGCCAAAGTGCAAGACGAAGCAGGACACGGGTTGTACCTGTATTGCGCGGCCGAAACTTTGGGCGTGAGCCGCGATGAAATGACAGAAATGTTGTTGGACGGGCGGATGAAATATTCCTCGATCTTTTCCTATCCTACGTTGACATGGGCCGATATGGGCGCGGTTGGATGGTTGGTTGATGGGGCCGCGATCATGAACCAAGTGCCCTTGCAACGCACATCCTATGGCCCCTATGCCCGCGCCATGGTGCGCGTCTGCAAAGAAGAAAGCTTTCACCAACGCCAAGGCTTTGATATCATGATGAAAATGGCAAAAGGAACGCAGGCACAAAAGAAAATGGCCCAAGATGCCTTGAACCGTTTTTGGTATCCGTCCCTGATGATGTTTGGTCCATCCGATGCAGAAAGCGTGCATTCCGCGCAATCGATGGCATGGAAGATCAAGATGAACAGCAATGATGAATTGCGTCAAAAATTCGTGGATCAGACCGTTCCACAGGCGGAATATCTGGGCCTGACCGTTCCTGATCCTGATTTAAAATGGAATGAGGAACGGGGCCATTACGATTTTTCTGAACCCGATTGGTCCGAATTCTTTGATGTGCTCAAAGGCAATGGCCCCTGCTCTGTCGATCGTATCGAGACACGGAAAAAGGCGTGGGACGACGGCGCGTGGTTTCGCGATGCGATGGTCGCACATGCTAAAAAACACAAAACAAAGGTAGCCGCAGAATGACCCAAGAAAAATCCCCAGAGTGGCCCTTGTGGGAAGTATTCATCCGTGGTCAACACGGCGCAAGCCATCGTCACGTTGGCAGCCTACATGCGCCAGATGCAGAAATAGCGATCAAGAACGCCCGTGATGTCTATACCCGCCGCAAAGAAGGTGTCAGCATTTGGGTCGTGCCCACCACCGCTATTGCTGCATCAAACCCCGACATGAAGGGCCCGCTGTACGATCCATCAGACAGCAAACCCTATCGCCATCCAACATTCTTTGACATTCCAAAAGACGTGGGCGCGATGTGATGTCAGAGGCCTTGTTTGAATATTTGCTGCGCCTTGGCGACAACAGTCTGATTTTGGGGCATCGTTTGTCAGAATGGTGCGGCAAAGCCCCAATATTGGAAGAAGACATCGCCATATCAAATGTGGCCTTGGATTTCATCGGTCAGACCCAGCTTTGGCTTGGCCTTGCTGGCGAAATCGAAGGCGCAGGGCGATCGGCAGATGATCTGGCCATGCTGCGCGATGCATGGGATTTTCGAAACATTTTATTGGTCGAACAGCCCAACGGAAATTTTGGCGACACACTCATGCGGCAATATTTGTTTGATGCGTGGCATGTTTTATTACTGCAAGGGTTGGTGGAGTCTTCCAACGACCGCATTTCGGCGATTGCACAAAAGATCGTGAAAGAGGTGCAATACCATATCGAACGGTCTCGCGATTTGGTGATCCGATTGGGCGACGGCACCCCAGAAAGCCATGACAAAATGCAATCCGCCCTTGATCGGTTCTGGCCCTATGTTGGCGAAATGTTCATCGTGGATACGGTCGAACAACATCTGATCGATGATGGCATCATTCCCGACACCTCTGCGCTGCGGGGCGCGTTTGACGCCGAAATCGCGGCGACATTCGACGCCGCGACGCTGACACTCCCAAACAGCAGCTTCGCCCATCAGGGTGGCAAATCCGGCACCCGCCACAGCGAACATTTGGGGCATCTATTGACACAAATGCAATGGCTGCAGCGCGCGTATCCAGGGGCCACGTGGTAAGCATGACTGCTGGCGCAGACGATATCTGGTCATGGCTGTCTGACATTCCTGACCCCGAAATTCCTGTGATCAGCTTGGTTGATCTGGGTGTCATTCGGGGTGTCGATTATGTAAATGGGGAATGGGTGATCACGGTCACGCCAACCTATACGGGATGTCCCGCAACGGCTGTGATCAATCTGTCCATCATCGATGCGTTGACGCAGCGGGATATTGGCCCGTTTCGGTTGAAACAACAGATTGCCCCACCATGGACCACAGATTGGATCAGTTCCGCCGCGCATGACAAATTGCGCGATTATGGCATTGCTCCCCCCACCGCAGTTGGCGGACCAGATGCCTGTCCGCAATGCGGATCAACGCAGGTTCAAAAGGTCAGCCAATTCGGATCAACCCCTTGCAAGGCACAATGGCGATGCCTGTCCTGCCTTGAACCTTTTGACTATTTCAAATGTATCTAAAGGACCGACGATGGCCAAATTCATTGATCTGACTGTCACCGCGATTGAACCGACCACCGCCGATGCGGTTGTGGTCAGCCTGATGCCAACGGACGGATCGGTCTTGTCCTTTGTCCAAGGCCAGTATCTGACATTCAAGCATATGATTGACGGGGCCGAGGTGCGGCGTTCCTATTCCATATGTTCCCCCGTTGGCGGTCAGGCGGTTCAAGTCGGCATCAAACGGGTTGACGGCGGGGCGTTTTCAAATTGGGCCAATGCCGAATTGAAAATCGGCGACACGCTGCAGGCCCTGTCACCCATGGGGCATTTTCACACGCCGTTGTCACCCGAACAATCGCGCGCCTATGTGGGCTTTGCCATCGGATCGGGCATCACCCCCCTTTTGTCGATCATCCGCACCACATTAGAGACAGAGACCCGATCAACATTTTCACTGGTCTATGCCAATCGATCCATCCAAACCATCATGTTCAAAGAAGAGTTAGAGGATCTGAAAAATAAATATATGAACCGCCTAAACGTGGTTCATATCCTGAAAACTGGACAAGAAGATATCGAATTGTTTTCTGGTCGACTGGACAGGCCCAAGCTGCAGGATTTGTTCACAAAATGGCTGCATGTGCCAAATTTTGACACTGCATTTATCTGCGGACCGCAAGAGGCCATGACAACCATCGCCAATACCTTGCAAGAGTTTGGGATGGACCAGAACAATATTAAATATGAATTGTTTGGGACGCCAAACGCGCGCCCAAAACCAGCGGCCCAAACCCAAGTAAAAACCACAGATGTGGCATTGAAAGTCGTTATAGACGGGGTGTCTCGCGACCTAAGCGGCGGATCTGATATGTCGGTTCTTGATGCCGCCTTGGCCGCCGGCATCGAAGCGCCCTATGCCTGCAAGGCAGGCGTCTGTTCCACCTGCCGCTGCAAAGTCACAGACGGCCACGTGGAAATGCGCGTGAACCACGCCCTTGAAGATTACGAAGTGGCCGCAGGTTACGTTTTGTCGTGCCAAGCCTATCCAAAAACTGCATCCGTTTCGGTCGAATACGACGAATGATCGGTACATCGTTTATGCGTTCGATGTTACCTTATGTTTTCCATAGATTGCTCAGGTATTGCCCTGTGATATGCAAGTCATCCTACCCAAGTTCTGGAAAATATCACTATCCCTTCAACCCACGAAGCACCAAACGCGTTGCATCAACCAGTGGCGCGTGGGTTTCGGACAGGATTTGAAGCCGGTCGAAACGATCCGGATCGTCATTCACGGCCTTGCGCAGTGCGGTGCCAAAAGCCATCCGCAATTCGGTTCCAATGTTGAATTTGCAGATATGTGTCGTGCGCGCCAAAACGGTGCGTTGATCCGTTGGCACACCGGATCCACCATGAATAACAAGGGGGACTTGGGTCAGCGCTTGGATCTCTGCAATGCGTTTTCTGTCCAATTGGCCGTCTTTGTTCTGTTGCAAATGAACGTTACCAACGGATATCGCCATTGCATCGACACCCGTTTCTGCGGCAAATTTTGCGGCCTCATTCGGGTCGGTTCCGTTCGATGCGGCGCCCCCTGCGTACCCGACAAAACCGATTTCACCTTCGCATGACGCACCCGCAGCATGGGCCATTTCTGCAATCCCTGCGGTTTCGTCGATATTTTGTGACAAAGGTTTGCTCGACCCATCATACATCACCGACGTGAACCCGCAGTCGAGGGCGATTTTACAGTCTTCCACCGTATAACCATGATCCAGATGTGCAACCACTGGAACCGATGCGGAATCCGCCAACTGCCGAAACATCGCCCCCAAAATCGGCAGGGGCGTATGCGCACGGCATGAGGGTCCCGCTTGTAAAATAACGGGCACATTTTCCGCTTCGGCGGCGGCGACATAGGCACGCATATCCTCCCACCCAAGCGTGACCAACCCCGCGACGGCATATCCATCACGCAGTGCGGGTTGCAAGACGTCGGACAGGGTGACAAGGGTCATTTGAACTTGGCCACCATATCCTTGATCCCGGGAATGGTTTCAATTTGATAGGCATGTGTGGGTTGGAAATATTGCACCAAGCTACGTTGGGTCAATCCGCCAAGAATGGTGAAATAATACATCTCATACCCGGGCAAGACACAGCAGGGATGATATCCATTATCGATGCATACGGTTGATCCATCTACGATATGATACGCATCACCCGGTTCGTTGTCATGGCGTTGCAACATCTGAAGCCCAGATCCCCAATTCGGTTTAAAACGGAAATTATAGGTTTCATCATGCCGCGTTTCATCGGGCAGGCGATTGGTGTCATGTTTGTGGCTTGGAAAGCCAGACCAACCACCGGCGCCTACCGTAAACAATTCGCTGACCAACAACCGTCCAACTTTGCCATGCTGTTTTTGGCCCAAGATGTGTTTGATTTTGCGATGGGTCTTTGTGTCATCGGATCCGTATTGCACCAAATCCGGAACCCGCACGTCAAAGGGGTCAAGAACGGTGTCATATTTTCCGCCAGCAACAAAGACTTCGGCCGTTTCAGACACGCACACCATGGTGGTTTTTGCCCCGACGGGGACATAGACGCCTTCGGGTTCACCGTCCCACACATCAACGCCCCGATTGCCTAGTTTGGCAAAGCTCACACCTTCGACATCCACATCAACGGTGCCCGTCGCCGGCGCAATGCAGGTTTCATATCCGGGCACTTGGTATTCAAATGCTTCGCCCTTTTTGAGTTTCACAATATTAAAGTAATTCAATGGAACTGTGTCATTGTCTACATCGACGATGGGTTTGTTTTGATTATCAAAAGGGGCAATATGCATGTTAAACCTCGAGCGGGGTTGGATGTTGGGCGAGAAATTCGTTTAACTCTTCGGACAAGGGCATCGCAGGGGCACAACCCGGTTTTGACACCACAATCGCGGCACAGGCAGACCCCTGCAGAACGGCCTGTTTGATTGTGGCCCCAGCCGCAAGCGCAGATAATAGACCCGCCATAAAGCTATCGCCTGCGCCGACGGGCTTGATCGGATGTGTGGGAAATACCCCTGTGGTAATTTCTTGGCCATCGGCAAAAGTGATCGCCCCCTTGGGGCCCATTTTGTAAATGACAATGCGCCCAGAACGGTCTGCCAATGATCTGGCCATGTCCAACCCTTTTTCGATGCCACCAGCCATAAAGCCAAACTCTTCGTCATTCCCGACAATCATATCGCTGTTCTCGCCCGCTTTGGTTAGGACCTCGGACGCAACCTCTGCCGAGGGCCACGAATAGGGGCGATAATCGATGTCAAAAATCACAGGCAGCCCTGCCGCTTTGGCATTCTCAAAGGCGCGGAATGTGGCGCTGCGCGATGGTTCTGCCGCCAAGACAGTGCCCGCGGTGATCAGCGCGCCAAATTGCGAATACTCGACACGGTCCACATCCGCTTCGGTCACTTGAAAATCTGCCGCGCCATTGCGGTAAATCACGTTTTGAAAATCGTCCAAACGGCTTTCGTAGACCGCCAAAGATGTCCGATATTCACCACCAATTGATCGGACATAGGTGGTATCGACACCGTAATGCCGCAAGCGATTGATGCAAAACCGACCCACAGCGTCATCAGATACGCTTGTCACCAATGCCGCTCGTCCACCCAATTTGCAAATCCCTGCGCAAATGTTTGCAGAGGACCCGCCTAGGTCTGCGTGGAATGTTTCGGCATCTTCGCTTTTGGTGCCAGCGGGGCCTGCAAACATGTCCATGCCCGCCCTGCCAAAGACAACAAATGAATTCTTGCGAATACCGTCCAAAATCATATCTGCCCTGCCCCAGTTGCGGCCCCTCGGGCCACGTTTTGAAATGTTCCTTGCACCGATGTAGGGGCCAAGTTACAGTTTTTGCAATCGCTTGCAAATTAAAAATCAGCCACGAAAGAAAAGACCATGAAAGAGATCGGGATAGGAATTGTCGGCGGCGGATACATGGGCAAGGCACACGCGGTCGCAATGTCATCTGTTGGTGCCATTTTTAACACCAAGCTGCGCCCACGCTTGGAATTGGTTGCCGCCAATTCACCCCAAAGTGCTGAACGCTATCGCGATGCGTTTGGATTTCGACGGGCCGCTGAAAATTGGCAGGCCCTTGTGCAGGATCCAAAGGTTGACGCAGTCATTATTGCGTCCCCGCAATCCACCCATTGCGAGATTGCGCTTGAGGCCCTCGCCCTTGGCAAGCACGTATTATGTGAAAAACCAATTGCCGAGTCGCTAGAAGACGCGCGGCGCATGGTCGATGCTGCGGACCGCACCGGTGTCGCAAATATGATTGGGTTTAACTATATCCGCACCCCCGCAAGCCAATTCGTCCGACAGCTTTTGGCACAAGGTGAAATCGGCGAAATCACATGGTTTCGCGGTTGCCACGAAGAAGATTTCTTGGCCGATCCAAACGAACCCTTTAGCTGGCGCTGCGATGGTGTTCCCAACGGCAATATGGGCGATCTTGCCCCCCACCCGATCAACGCCGCCTTGGCATTGATGGGACCAATTGACCGGGTGATGGCCGATGTGGAAACCGTTCACACCGACCGACCAGGTGGGACCGTGACCAATGATGATCACGCCCAGATCATGTGTCGCTTTGCCACTGGGGTGATGGGGCATATTTATTCCAGTCGCACAGCGACAGGCCGTAAAATGGGCTATGCCTATGAAATACACGGAACCAAAGGATCCATCCGCTTTGATCAAGAGGATCAGAATGCCATCTGGCTATACCGCGCCGAAGGACCCCAATCAGAACGCGGATTTCGCAAGATTTTGACGGGCCCTATGCACCCCGATTTCGAACCCTTTTGTTTGGGTGCGGGGCACGGAACGGGCTATCAGGACACAATCATCATTGAGGCACGCGATTTTCTAACGGCCATTGAAACGGGACAGCCGGTCTGGCCAACTTTTCGCGATGGATTATCCGTGGCCGAAGTGGTCGAGGCCGTTTTGCAAAGCGCACGCACCGGACAATGGACCAGCGTCACACAGGTTTGATGAACAGACTCACTTGACCGATCTGCACAAAGCGATGCACACAGTCTTCATGATAATACCCTTTTGCGAAACACAAGGATGTAGACAATGACAAAACTAAAATGGGGCATGATTGGCGGCGGCGAAGGCAGCCAAATTGGACCAGCCCACCGACTGGGTGCCCAAGCGGACGGGTTGTTTGAATTTGTGGCGGGTGCCTTGGACCATCGCCCCGATGTTGGCCGCGACTATGCCCAACGCTTGGGGATCGCATCCGATCGCGCCTATGGCGATTGGCAAGAGATGCTGGCAGGCGAAAAGTCCCGTGATGACCGCATTGATCTGGTCACTGTTGCAACGCCCAACGCGACCCATTTCGAAATCACCAAAGCCTTTCTTGAGGCGGGTTTCCACGTTTTGTGCGAAAAGCCGATGACGATGACCGTTGAAGAGGGCGAAGAAATCGTGCGCGTCGCGGAAAAAACGGGCAAGCTTTGTGCCGTGAACTATGCCTATTCCGCCTATCCCATGGTGCGCCAAGCCCGTGCAATGGTGGCCGCAGGCGAAATTGGCAAGGTCCGGTTGATCGTCACCAATTTCAGCCATGGACATCATGGCGACGCAACCGATGCCGACAACCCTCGTGTGCGGTGGCGCTATGATCCTGCGATGGCGGGGACATCAGGACAATTTGCCGATTGCGGGATTCACGCGATGCATATGGCCAGTTTCATCTGCAACGACGAAGTCGAAACATTGTCCGCCGATTTCGCGTCCACCATCCCAAGCCGCGTGTTGGAAGACGACGCAATGGTCAATTTCCGTATGTCAGGGGGAACCGTCGGACGGCTTTGGACTTCGTCGGTGGCAATCGGGCGTCAGCATGGGTTTGACATTCAGGTATTTGGAGAAACGGGTGGTCTGAAATGGCAATCTGAACAGCCGAACCAATTGATCTATACCCCTGTAGGTGGCCGCACGCAGATCATTGAAAAAGGCGAAGGTGGCCTTCACGCCGACGCGATGCGCCTGTCGCGCGTGGCAATTGCACATCCCGAAGGATTTCCTTTGGCCGTTGCCAATATCTATTGCGATTTAGCAGACGCCATTCGTGGTGAAACCCGCGATGGTCTGCCCCGCGCAACAGATGGCCTGCGATCGATGGCGGCCGTCCATGCGGCGGTTGGATCGGCAAAAAACAACGGCGCTTGGGTGGATGCGCGTCCGCCAATGTTCCGGTGATCTGGGTGGGCACAGCCAATATTCGACACATCAAAGACGGGCGCAGAGGCGCCCGTTTTCATGACTTGGCCGCGATTACCAACCGCTTGATTTCGCGAAACCGAATGCGCGGTGCGATCTGTGCAGGTTCAACCAAATCCAGTTTTTCAAAACGTTCGAACAGTTTTTGAAAGGCAATCGCGGCCTCCATTCGGGCCAAAGTATTGCCTGCGCAGATATGAATCCCCAACCCAAAAGACAAATGCCGGTTTGGCTTGCGGCCGATGTCAAAACGATCTGGATCAGGAAATTGATCCGGATCACGGTTCGCCGCATTAATCATCAAATGCACATTGGACCCTTTGGGAATATCCACCCCTGCAACGCGTGTATCCGTGGTGGCGGCACGGTTGTTGATTTGAATGGGCGCCTGATATCGCAGCACTTCTTCGACCATCGGATCAATCAACCCTAGATCCCGACGCA
>Ga0181603_10003742_pt1 | contig 11310 bp, 10 predicted proteins | sample 041ome_13_FD_148633 | JGI IMG/M metagenome (GOLD analysis project Ga0181603, IMG submission 148633) | Coastal salt marsh microbial communities from the Groves Creek Marsh, Skidaway Island, Georgia - 041409US metaG (spades assembly) | ecosystem: Environmental > Aquatic > Marine > Intertidal zone...
GTTCCAAATCAATGCTTAAGCGTGAAATGATAACTGAGGTTGCTGCCGTGTTGGCTTTTTCTGCCGTTCAAAACAACGATAAGATTGGAGTCATTCTTTTCAGCGATAAGATTGAAAAATACATCCCACCTAAAAAGGGGAAAAGTCATATACTCAGAATCATCAGAGAATTGATCGATTTTGAGCCCGAAGGAACCGGAACGAATATTAAGGAAGCGTTGGGATTCTTTAATAACGTGACAAAAAAGCGAAGCATTGCATTCTTGATTTCAGACATGCTCGACTCTGATTATGAAAAACCTCTCAGAATTGCGAAGCAAAAACATGATTTTGTTACCCTCTTAACTAAGGACATAGCTGAAGAAACCTTGCCGGATCTCGGACTTATTCCGATCAAAGATTTTGAATCAGGTAAAACTTTTTGGGTGGATACTTCAGATAAAGAAGTGAGAGCTAACTATAAGCGAAATAGAGACCGAAAAGTGAAGGAGACCGAAGAGCTCTTGAGAAAAAGTGGTATCGACTACACTTACCTATTTACAAATCGCAGTTATGTGCAGCCACTGATGCAATTGTTTAGACAACGAGAAGCAAAACGATGAGGGTTATTTTGATCATATCATTCTTTGTTTTACATCTTGCAGGCTTCTCGCAAGAAAGATCGTTGACCATCAGCACCGATAAAGAAAGCATTTTGATTGGTGAGCAAATGGAATTGAAAGTCCTACTGAAAGGCGCGTCAGGCGATACCATGAGGCTTCCTTTGATTGAAGATACACTCATCACAGAAATAGAAGTAATCAACCGAAGCAAAGTTGACACCTCATTTGAAGGCGCTCAGCTTGAACAGCGCATCTTAAGTCAAACCTACACCATTACCAGTTTTGACTCCGGATATTTTCCTATTTCGCCCAGAATTGGGCTCATCAATGGTGAAGAAGTTGAATCTAATCCATTGCTCATCGCTGTTCAAACGATCGAAATAGATACGAGTAAAGGCATCGTAGACATCATGGAAATTGAAGATGTGCCTTTTTCATTGAAAGAATGGTTGCAAGAAAATTGGATGTGGATAGCAATCACTTTGATGGTATTGGGTATCATCACATTCATCGCTTTGAAGCTTTCTAAGCAAAAGCCAAAAGAAGAGCCTGAAATAATAATCCCCGAAAGACCAGCCCACGAATTAGCTTTAGAGCGACTCGAGCATTTGAAAGAAGAAAAGCTCTGGCAAGCTGGAAAGATCAAACAATACTATTCAGAACTAAGCGATATTCTTAGAGAGTATCTAGAGTCTCGATTTATGCTGCCGGCAATGGAGCAAACCACGGATGAAATAATTGTTGGACTCCGTCACAAACCAGATTTAAACGCTGAGCAAATTGGCCAATTAAAAGCACTCCTTTTCCTTTCTGACTTGGTGAAATTTGCCAAGGAAAACCCAGTTGGAAAAGAAAACGAATTGAATTACAATATCGTTGAGCGGTTTATTGAAGAGACTATACCCGCAGTAAAGCAAGAAAACAGCGAAAAAGATGTCTGATTGGGAATTTGCACATATTGAATTTCTGTGGGCTTTGACTGTCATTCCACTGCTTGTTCTTTGGTATGTGCTAAAATACTGGAACCGCCAGGCGGTCATAGGCTATTCTACGGCACAATTCTTTGAAGGCAAAACAGGCTGGAAATCCAAAATGCATCATGCGCTTTTCGTACTGCGAGTACTGACTATAGGAACTATTATAGTGGCACTGGCTAGGCCGCAATCAAGCAGCAGTTGGCAAGATGTGAAAACCGAAGGAATCGATATTGTCATTGCCTTCGACATTTCAAGCAGCATGCTGGCGCGTGATTTTGAGCCCAATCGACTTGAAGCAGCAAAAGAGGTCGCCATTGAATTTATTAAGAACCGTCCAAATGATCGAATCGGATTGGTAGTGTACAGTGGTGAAAGCTTTACGCAATGTCCTCTCACCACAGACCATGATAAATTGATCAACCTCTTCGGACAACTCGAAAACGGTATGGTAACCGATGGAACAGCTATTGGAATGGGGCTGGCGAATGCGGTGAATCGATTGAAAGAATCTACAGCAAAGAGTAAAGTTGTCATTCTACTAACTGACGGAGAAAGTAACATGGGTTCCATTCCGCCCATCACTGCAGCGGAGATCGCCACTACCTTCGGGGTGAAGGTGTATACGATTGGCGTAGGAACAAAAGGCCAAGCTCCTATGCCCGTTCAAGATATGTTTGGGCGCATCAGGTACCAAAATATGGATGTAAACATCGATGAAGAAACCCTAACCCAAATTGCAGAACTCACCAATGGCCAGTATTTCAGAGCAACAGATAACGCTTCTTTGGAGTCTATTTATGCTGAAATCGATACGCTCGAAAAAACCATCATAGAAGAGACACAATACGAAAAGAAATACGAGGAGTTTTTCCCTTTAGCATTGATCGCATTGGCTTTATTGCTTTCAGAACTCATCCTTAGAAAAACACTTTTTAAAAGCACAACTTCTCATGTTTAGGTTTGAACATCCATACATGCTTTATCTATTGCTGATTGTGCCGCTGTTGTGGTTGGGACAGGTATTCTATGAGCGGTCAAGAAATAGAAAACTGGGTGCCAGCATTGATATAGAACTGCAGCAGCGGATCATGCCTATGGCGAGTAAGCCTAAAACTTGGTTGAAACTTAGCATTTACAGCCTAGCGTTGATCGCATTCATACTTGGAATTGCCAACCCCCAAATAGGTTCAAAAACAGAAGAAGTAAAGCGGCAAGGAATTGATCTAATGATCGCCCTGGATATTTCGAACAGTATGAATGCAGAAGACCTTTCTCCTAATCGCTTAGAGCGCGCCAAGAGAAGCCTGCAAGAATTGCTCACTTATCTTAAATCAGATAGAATAGGCATCGTTGTTTTTGCAGGAGAAGCATTTGTGCAACTTCCAATTACTACCGATTATTCGGCTGCGAAGCTGTTTTTGAACAATATCCAACCCGATCTTATCGCAACGCAAGGAACGGACATCGGAAATGCCCTTGGATTATGCTTAAAATCATTCGACTTTGAAAGCCCAACCTCAAAAGCCATTATCGTTATTTCAGATGGTGAAAATCATGAAGAGGAAAGTATAGCCATGGCGGAAGAAGCAGCATCTCAAGGCGTAGTAGTGCATACCATCGGTATGGGTTCCGCAGAAGGAGCTCCAATCCCAATTTATCAACGGGGCCAACGCTTAGGATTTAAGAAGAATCAGGAGGGCAATACGGTGGTAACCAAGCTGAATGAAGACATGCTTGCAGAATTGGCTTCTGTTACAGGTGGCATTTTCGTGCGAGCAACCAATGCTGAAAGCGGAATGTCATACATTTTTGATGAAGTTGAGCGCATGGAAAAGGTCGAAATCGGTACGAAGATTTACACCGATTATGAAGACCGATTTCAGTTTTTACTTCTTCCAGCGTTAATTCTTCTAATCATCGAGTTAATAATTCCCAATACCAAATCAATATGGTGGGAAAAACTGTTTGCTTCGTAGTGAAAATGAAAGCCATTGTTACCTCATATCTTTTTTGCTTGATTGGTCTCACTGCATTCAGTCAGCACCAAAACCAACTCTACAAGGGAAATCAATCCTATATGGACGGTGATTTTGACCAAGCGCAGATGTATTATCAGCAAGCGCTTTCAGGTGATCCTAACATCTATGAAGGCAACTTAAATTTAGGCAACACCAATTTCAGAAAACAAGACTTTGAAGGTGCCATATCGCTTTATCAAAAGGCTACTGAGAACAGCATTGATGCAGCAAAAAAAGCCAAAGCATTGCATAACCTGGGCAATACTTACTTGCAAAATCAAAAAATTGATGAAGCCATAGAAGCATATAAAAGTGCACTGCGCGCGAATCCTAATGCCGATGAAACGAGGTATAATTTAGCCTATGCTCAAAAGCTGAAAAAACAGCAGCAAGAGCAACAAAATCAAGATCAGAATAAGGATCAAGAGAACGAAGAAAAGAACGAAGATCAGCAGGAAAAAAAGGACGATAAAAAAGACAACCAAGAAAAGCAGCAGGATCAGAAAGAAGAAGACAAAGAGCAGCAAGACAAGAAAGATCAACAGGATCAACAGGAGCAAAAAGACAATAAAGACCAGCAGAAAGATCAAGAGCAAAAGGCTCAACCCAAACCGATAGAGCTTTCGCCTCGTGAAGCTGAGCAGATGCTCGAAGCAGCTAAAAACGAAGATCAAAAGCTACAGATGCAGCTGAGAAAACAACAAGCCAAAACCAAAAACATCGATAAAGACTGGTGAGACTGATAGCTATCATAACGTTATTGTTGATGCACAGCGGAGTCTTTGCACAAAAGATCACTGCGAAGATTAATCGCACTACTGTTTCTGTAGGTGACAATTTCCAGGTCAGCTTCAATATTGAAGGTGATGGATCAAACTTCAGCGCGCCATCTTTCGAAGATTTCGGTGTGCTCAGCGGGCCCAACAAATCATCGAGCATGCAATGGGTGAATGGAGAATTCTCGAGTAGCCTGTCTTACAGCTATATTCTCCGTGCCATGAACGAAGGTGAGTTTACCATCGAACCCGCGACTATAAAATTTGGCGGGAATACCACGCAATCCAACCCTTTAAAAATCAAGGTACTAGCTTCAGGGCAAAGAGGAACGGCAAGCAGTCCAGCCAACACTAACCAACAGAACCAGCAAACTGATATAAACACTTCTGAAGACCTTTTCTTAAAGCTTTATGTAGACAAGAAAAATGCATTTGTAGGAGAACAGATCGTTGCAACCTATCGGCTATATATGAACACGCAAATTGTCAATTACGGTTCTTCAAGACCTGTTTACAATGGCTTTTATGCACAAGAATTAGAAGTAGATCCCTCTGCTAGTTTGGTCAACGAAACCATAAACGGAAAACAATATACCGTTGCCACCATGAAAAAGGTAGTGCTCACACCTCAAAAATCAGGAGAACTGATTGTGCCTTCGCTCGATATGGAAATGGTTATAAGAGTGGCCGATAAGCAAAAGCGAAGAAGCATGTTTGATCAGTTTTTTGGGAGCTTTAAGAACGTTAAGGTAGAAGTGAAAAGCAACGAAGAAAAGATCAATATATCTCGTCTTCCTGCTGCAGGACAGCCCAAAGATTTCATCGGAGCCGTGGGCACGTTCAATGTAAAAACAGACATCGACAGAACAGAAGTTGGTGTCAATGAAGCCATCAATCTCACTGTAAACATATCAGGTAAAGGAAACCTCGAGTTGATCACTTTGCCACCCATAGAGTTTCCAAACGACTTTGAAACCTACGATCCGAAAACCAAACAAGACATCAGCGTTACCCCTGCCGGGACAAAAGGCTCGAGAACATTCGAATACGTCCTTATCCCTCGTTATGCAGGCGAATTCAAGTTGAAACCGGTAAGCTTTTCCTATTTCGACCCGGAAACTAAATCATATAAGCAGGTAACTTCAGAACCGATTAACTTGAACGTTTCCAAGGAAGATGGCACATATGCCGACAATGGAGCAACTTACATTGCCCCTAAAAAGGAAGATGTGCAGATTATTGGCAAAGACATCCGTTTCATCAAAACAGATGATCCCAATTTAAGACGAAAAGAAAACGGCTTTTATCGTTCCACTCTATTCTATGCCCTATCTGCATTGCCGTTCGTTGCAATGGGAGCATCAATCTTCCTCTTTGGATTTTTCAAAACCCAAAATGCCGATGCCAACGCAGTAAAAAGTAAACGCGCAGGTGGCATTGCTAAGAAACACTTAACGAAAGCCACAAAGTTGCTCAACGGTGAAAATGAGCCCTTCTATGAGGCAATTTCAGTTGCCCTATTCGGCTATATTTCAGACAAGTTGGTCATTCCATTTTCTGAACTGAATCGAGAAAAAATTGACGAAACACTGCGTGCGAAGAATGTTTCAGCAGATACACTTCAAAAACTTAAAAAAGCATTGGATGAATGCGAAATGGTGCGATTTGCTCCTGGTGTGGTAAGGGGAAAGGAAGAAATGCTGAGTGCAAGCAAACAAATCATTGAAGAATTAGAAGATGAACTTTAGAGTTTTTGTGATATGGATGATGAGCATGCTCGGTCTAGGATTCAGTTCAATGGCCAATGAGGGGCATTATGAAGATTTGTATGCCAAAGCCAATTATGTGTATAAGGCTGGAAACTTTGATTCAGCCAAGGTACTTTACAGCGAGATCATTCAAAACGGGATGGTTTCTTCAGAGCTTTTTTTTAACCTAGGGAACACTTTTTTCAAAAAGGGAAACATTCCAGAGGCCATTCTCTACTTTGAGCGCGCCCTCAGAATAGCACCCAATGATGAGGACATCCAATACAACCTGAATATCGCAAACACTTACATCACGGATAAAATCACTCCACTAGAAAGCATTTTTTTCAAAGAATGGTGGGATTCTATTACGTATGCTTTTTCAGTCTCTACCTGGGCAGTATTATTTATTCTTCTGCTCGCGATAGCCTCTGCTTTAATAACGCTGTATTCAATCTCTTCCCATAGAAAAATGAAACAGTTGGGATTGATCGGTGGAGCAATAGTTTTTGGCATTTCATTGATCGTTCTGCTCATCACCAATTCGGCCTTTCATCGCCTGAATAAAGATCAGGCAATTGTGTTCTCGCCTACTGTTAATGTTAAAAGTGAACCAAGCATAAATTCAACGGATCAATTCGTCATTCATGAGGGATTGAAGGTGGAAATTATAGATGCCGAGGGCGATTGGACAAGGATTAGATTGAGCGATGGAAACTCAGGCTGGTTGCAAAGTCAGTCGATAGAGCGCATATAACTGTCGAAAATTAAGCGATTATATCTCTAAAGCTTACGAGATTCCGAGCTTTAAGAGTTACTTTCGCGCCAACTTTAAAGCAACGCATTATCATGATTGATACCCTTGATATAGAGATTCATAAAACATCAGAATCAAGACTTAACCAAGTAGACTTTGATAATCTACCTTTTGGAAAAGTTTTTGCCGATCACATGCTGGTGGCAAAATATGAAAACGGTGCTTGGTCAAGGGCAAGCATTCAACCTTACGGAAACATTAGTTTATCGCCCGCTTCTTCAATGATTCACTATGGGCAATCCATCTTTGAGGGACTAAAAGCATTCAAAAATGGTAACAATGACGTACTGATTTTTCGCCCAGAAGAAAACTGGAAACGCCTGAAAGCATCTGCTGTAAGAATGTGTATGCCTGAAGTGCCAAAAGATATCTTCTTGGGTGGCCTTCGTCAATTGATCAACTTGGACAAAAACTGGGTACCCAACAACTCTGAAAGTGCCCTATACATTCGACCATTTTTGTTCGCGACTGACGCCCTGCTTGGTGTTCGCCCTTCTGACAGCTATATGTTCATGATAATAACCGCACCAGTTGGACCTTACTATGTAAAACCATTGCATCTGAAAATTGAAACTGAATTTACCAGAGCAGCAATGGGTGGCGTGGGATTTGCCAAGGCCGCAGGGAATTATGGCGCTGCCATGTATCCTGCAATGATGGCACAAAAACAAGGCATTGACCAGCTCATATGGACCGATGCCAAGGAGCATAAATATTTGGAAGAGGCAGGAACGATGAACATGATGGTGGTTATTAACGACCAGTTGATTACACCTCCTTTGAAATCGACTATTCTTCCTGGAATTACTAGAAAAAGCTTTTTAGAGCTTGCTAAGGAAGAAGGCTTCAATGTAGAGGAACGACCTGTCAGCGCTGCAGAAGTGATCGCTGCTGTGGAAAATGGTTCATTGAAAGAATTGTTTGGCGTAGGCACGGCCGCCACGACAGCGCAAGTAGAAAAGCTAACATTTGAAGGCAAAACCTACGACTTACCTTCTAAGGAGCATCGCAATGTTTCGAATACCATCGGACAAAAATTATTGCGCATAAAGAAGGGAATTGATCCAGACACACACGGTTGGAACATGCAGATTTAAGCAGCCCCTGCTCTTGAATTTAATTGTTCGATTTCTTGTGAAAACGAGCGAATAAGTTCTATTTCGAGCTTGTCGTTTCTTCTTTGACGTTTCAATTCTAAACCAATATTACGCACTTCAACCACCAATTCGGTTCCATGGTTTAGTTTGATCAATCGTGCATTCAAGTGCTTTGAAGCCTTGAATCGATACTCAAGCGGTGCTTCAATCTCGAAATTATGGTTATCGCAGTGAAGAAAAGTATATCCTGCTTTTTCTACCACCTTTTGTAGGAGAGTATAACAAGCTTGACTCCGTGTAGATGTAAAAACAGTACTTTTCATTCGTAGTACAAAGGACGTTGATTTTTCTAACGGCAAGATTAATTAGGTGTGAAATATTTGTTTGATTAATTTGCAATCGAATTGGGGTTAAACTATAGCATATCAGGCAAAGGAAAGACGCTCGTCTTTGTGCATGGTGCATTTATCAATTCTGAGATTTGGATACATCAGAAATCTGAATTCTCGCAAGACTATCAAGTAGTAACAATCGATCTTCCCTCGCATGGTAAATCTTCACCCAAAGCAACAGACGAATACCACGTTGAAGATTTTTCAAATACTGTAGTTGAACTACTTAACGAAGTTAAGATCGAAAAATTCACGGTAATAGGCCTTTCTCTTGGGGCAATGATCGCTCAATGCATTGCATCAAAACTGCCGCAACGTGTAGAAGGAATTGTATTGGTCGGGAGCTCAGCATCAATGCGACTAAGTTTGTTGGAAAAAACCATTACAGCTGTACTTTTTCCCAAATGGCTCGCCATGTGGCTCTTCGGCAAGCTCACTATAAAGCAGTTTTTGAAGCTTTCATTTATGATGACTTGGTTCATGCGAGGCAACAAATGGCTTGGTGGACCAGTTACCCGTCAAAAAATCAGGGAGAGCATGCAGATGATACACCGCTCGGAGATCAAAAAAATATATGCTGCAGTGCATACTTTTAGAAAGCAAAATCTAAAATCAGGTCACTACCCCGTTATGCTGATCAACGGTCAATATGACTCTCCTGTTATTCATTACCATTCCTTTTATCTGAAAAAAGAACTCCAAGAAAGGGCGAGCATTTATACAGTTCCAAACACAGGCCATGCTTGCAATTTCGACAACCACGAAAGCTTCAACAGCATGCTTCGAGAGTGGTTAATGGAAAAAAGTATCGTATCGGTAGAGGGAAAAATAATTCCGATCAGCGAAACAAATTATACTTCAGAATACAATAGATCGCACGGAAACCGTCTCGCCAATTGATCTTTTTACCCTCAGCAAAGGTTCTGCCATAGTAGGATATGCCGACCTCATATATTCTAACATTTTTTATCCTAGCGAACTTGGCCGTAATTTCAGGTTCGATGCCAAATCGATTTTCCTCTAAGGTGAAATGTTGAAGCAATTCTCTTCTAAACATCTTGTAGCACGTCTCCATATCAGTCAAGTTCAAGTCGGTGAACATGTTAGATAAAAACGTCAAAAACTTATTACCGATGCTATGCCAGAAGAAAAGAATGCGATGTGGATTGCCGCCCATGAATCGGCTTCCATAAACCACATCAGCTACACCCAAAGACAACGGCTTCAACAGAATATTGTATTCTTCAGGATCATATTCCAAATCAGCATCTTGAATCACGATGATATCTCCCGTGGCTTCTTCAAATCCACGTCTAATCGCTGCTCCTTTTCCCTTATTGTGAGGTTGTTCAAAGTACTTAATGGTACTATCTGCATTGGACGAAATAAACTTCTCAATAGCTCCGCGCGTATCGTCAGAAGACGCATCATCCACGATGATAATCTCCTTCTCAATATCATTCATCAAATTCACCGCCACAACCTTGTTAAGGATAAGGTGAATCGTTTTAGCTTCATTGAAAGCCGGTATTACTACAGATAATTTCATACGGAGGGCGAATATAATATATAGCAGTGCGTTAGTATTCCTAATCTTATTTTTGCATCCATGAGCAAACGGTTATTCTTTTTTTCTGCATTAGCACTAATGTCCATTGCTTCATGCAACATGTGCTACGAATGCACAGTACAAACTGAAGATTTCGGTCCTGTAAGTAAAAATGTATGCGGCAAAGAAAGAACCATAGCAGGATTAATCAATGAACTTGAATCAGACACCGTAGGGAACGGACCTTGGGTCTGCGAAAAAATTTAAGCTTCAGTTTCTTTTTCTGAAGAATCAACATCAACTTGCTCAGCTTCTTTTTTCATGCCTTTGATGGTAAGATCCAATTGCTTCTTTCGAGATTTCAACTCTGCAATTTCTTTGTTCACCGCTTCCATTCTCTTCAAAACCTCCGCTTTAAGTGGATTTGAGTCATTGGAAAACTTGAAAAAATCGAGCTTACCTTCTTCTTGTGCCAAGTTGGTTTGAGCTTCGCGAATTTTCTGACCAATTCGGTTTCGCTCAGACACCAGTGCCTCTTCGGCATTATCGTCTGAGGCGAGCATTTCAAGCTTACTTTCAAAACGCTTTTTGGCTAAATCTTGTTTTGAAATACCCAAGGATTCATATGCTTTTCCTATTAGTTCTTCAAAAGTTTTGTCAATTTTAGCTTTCACTTTTTGTTCTACGTTACCGATGGCAGACCATTCGGATCTCCATTCTGAAATCGCGGATTCTCCTTTTTCTTTGATTCCAACTTTGAGCGCTTCACCAAACTTGTTGAGCAATTGCTCTTTTGCTTTGAGGTTTTCCTTTGCATCTTTTACAAATGCTTCTTCTTCCTTTTTCTTTCGATTGAAGAATTCATCGCAATACTTTCTGAATTCTTTAAAGAGTTTGTATTCCTCATGAGGAAGTAATTTTCCCGCGGTCTTCCACTCTCGTTGTAATCCTTTCAACTGATTGGCAATGGCACCTCGATCCTCGCCTTGATAGATTTCTTTGGCTTTATCAATCAAGCTTTGCTTTTTTGCCTTGGCCTTTTCAAACTCTACGTTGCTCGCTTTCAAAAACGCATCGCGCTTCTCAAAATAGGCATCGCACGCTTTTCTAAACTCGTTCCACACTTTATCGTTCTTGCCTCGGCCAGCATAGCCTATTTTCTTCCATTGTTTCTGCAAACCGATGACCTCCTTCGTCCATGCTTGTACGTCTTTCACATCCGAAAGCTCCTTTGACGCTATTTCTTCAACCTTAGAAACAAGCTCTTTTTTGAGCTTGAAGTGACCATCGTGTTCATCTTTTACTTCTTTACGATGCTCTCGAATGCGGTCAAA
>Ga0181603_10003743_pt1 | contig 11307 bp, 9 predicted proteins | sample 041ome_13_FD_148633 | JGI IMG/M metagenome (GOLD analysis project Ga0181603, IMG submission 148633) | Coastal salt marsh microbial communities from the Groves Creek Marsh, Skidaway Island, Georgia - 041409US metaG (spades assembly) | ecosystem: Environmental > Aquatic > Marine > Intertidal zone...
GAGGACGTGCGTCGAGGTGTTGCGCCGTCAGGCCGTCGTCGCGTCGCGTCGCGTCGCCGTCGCGTCGCTCCGACGACGCAGAGCGCGGCGCGAGCGACGCGGGGGGGCGATCGAGCGCGAGACGCGCGCGCGGACGACGACGACGACGATGTCGGGCTGGGACGTGCGTGCGAGACGAGACGACGACGGCGACGGCGCGAACGAACGAACGAACGAACGAACGAACGAACGAAACGTCTCGTCGGCGTGGGAAGAGACTCGATGATGACGACGCGGACGGACGCGAAGACGCGCGCGGGGACTGACGATGACGGGCGCGATGATCATATCGTCGATCGCAGGCCATGATCGAGTCGCTGAGCGTGATCGCCGTCCCCGACGGCGACGCCGCGGCGCTGAGCGCGTGCTGCATCGCGGACCACGCGGGAAACGTCTGGGGACAAAGCGCGCAATTCCCAGGTTTCAACGCCGATGAAGCGCGGGCGTTGATGGCGTTATTCGCTGATCCCATCGAGCGCGCGAGCGAGGGCATCACCATCGGTGGCTCGCGCTACGTCTTTCTCAACGGCGGCGACGACTACGGCGTCGTGCGCGGCAAGCGCGGCGCGCAGCACGGCGTCGTGATCAAAAAGACCAAAACGGCGTTCGTGATCGGCATTCACGGCGATAACTTGGAGACGAGACAAGTCAGCGCGCACGTCGAGCAGTTCGGCGACTACTTGGCGTCTCAGGGCATGTAATTTCGACTTTACGATTGTTGTTCGCGCGACGTCGCGCGGCTCTAAAAAATCACGCTCGATCGACGTCACGCGTTTCGCGAGTGGGACTCGCGCGCGCGCGTCGCCGTCGCCGCACTCCTCGACGCTCGGTGGCGATGATCGCGTCATCGCAGTGCGCGCGCGGTGCGTGCGCCGCACCGCGACGCGCGACGACGACGGCGACGCGCGACGCGCGACGCGTTTCGGCGCGCGCGACGCGGCGCGAGCGTCATCTTCATCGCGCGCTCGACGCGGTGGTGGGCGCGCGCGCGCGGCGCGACGCGGTGATGCGCGCGTCTGGAGACGAAGACGAGACGATCAGTAACCTGGATAAATTGCTCGGGGACTTCGGGGCGGTGCCGGAGAGGGAGGAACCGGCGGCGCCGCCGCCGAGGGCGCTGGACGCGGAGGCCAAGGCGGACGGCGCGAGAGTGGCGGCGGATTTGGCGAAAGCCCAGGCGAGGATCGCGCGAGAGAAGGCGGGAATGATGGGACAAGGACGAGGACAGAATAAGAACGCACCGGAGGAGGAGTATGATTACAGCGAACGCGCGATCGCGGCGTTGGTTTACATGTTGCCGCTGTTGGATAGCTTGAAGTATAGCAAGTTTTTGTTGCTTCAGTTTCCCGCGTTCAGTCTCGCGCTGCTGCCGCTCAGTCCCCTGATTTCGCTTTGGTTCAACCTCGGGTTTTTGCAGATTGCGGTGTTTTTCGCCACTTACTTGGGCGTCGTGCAAAATCAAAACATGAAGCGTTTTGTGCGATTCAATGCGCAACAAGCGGTGCTGTTGGATATTTTGTTAATCGTGCCGGACCTCTTGACGCGAACGTTTCAAGGGATCGATGGCTCGGGACCGACCGGAGGAGCTGGACTACAAGCGGAAATCATCTTTTTCAACAGTGTGTTTTTGTTCACGTACATCTGCTGCACCGTCGGCGCCGTCGGTTCAACCGCTGGGAAGGAAATCAAGCTTCCACTCATCGGCGACGCCGCGGAGATGCAACAGCCTCGCTAGGTGATTCGCCATTAGAATGTTGTTGGTATTATTTTAGACACTTACGCGCTTTATGTTTACTCTACAAATCTACTTCCAATTTCTCGCGCGCCTGCTCGTTCATCGATGGCGACGATCTCGGCCGTTCTTCCGGTGCCTTGCTGACTGCCGTTTCGCGCAGGCGCGCGCGAAGAGCTTTGCACTCTAACTGAGCGCGCAAAAAATTGACTTTCGCCTCGAGTGCTTGCGCACGAGCTCGTTCGGCCTTCAAGCTCGCATCTCTGATGGTAAGTTGGGTGCGGAGCTTCTCGACTTCGACTTGCGATGAAACCATCACGCGCACTGGCTTCAGCACCGTCTTGTTGCCGTTTTCAGTTTGCACGCGAGCGAACAACCGGATGTTTCTAACGCCTTCCGGTACAGTCAACGGCTTTGGTGCGGGTATCAATGGCTTTGTCGCGACTGTGGCGCTCGTCCGCGGCGCGCGTGGAATCAAAACGTGCTGAAACAGCGAATTTCCCTCCGGCGCTCGACTGAGCTCCACGACCCGCTTGGCGGCTGATAAAAGCTCTTTGGGCACTGACTTTTTCGACCTTCCTCTCTTTATACGCGCAACCTGTCCATTACTGGTAACAACATTCGCTCTCTTCTCACCAACGTCGTTATTCGCAGGATCCGTGACCATAGGGCGCTTCTTAACCGGACCTTGTGCGTTCATTTCGTCTGTCTCGTCACGCACCGCTTGCGTCTTCCTGTAACGCACCCCACACGCGTTACAAAGCACCGGTTTCGCGCAAGTCCCGCGGCGCCACTGCGGTGACTCTTTCGTACCGCACTGCGAACACGGTCCGCGCATCACTTGCCCGCACGTGTGCTCGAATTCATACCACACGCGCGTGTGTCCTGTCTCTGGACACCACCCGACGCGCTTTCGCGCTGGGCATCCTTCGAACGAGCATCGGTAATACGATCGCTCGCTGAGGTCGTTCGACGTTTTATCTCGCTTTCCGATCTTCTTGTGTCCATACTTTCTCCAGCGGTGAGCGTCGTCGTCGCAGCGTTTCGCCGCGTCGTCAAGATCTTTTCTCGCAGTGTCCTCGGCGGTCGCCCACGCGGTCGTCGTCGCCATCGCCGTCGTTGCGAGCGCGGCGAGTGCTGTGGACATGAGGCGGTAAGTGTTCGACGGGCGTGGCACTATTAACGCGTCCCGAGACGCGCTCGCTCGCTCACGGCGTCGACCGCGCGTCCTTATTGTGACGCAGCCGTTTTGGCGTTTTCGGTGGGAGACGGGAAGACAAAACGAGCGTTATCGGCCAAATTTAGCCTGGACGACGCGTGGTGCAGGAACGAATCCTTTTGGAGCTCGCGTTCGTGAGCTAAAAAAGGCGGTTGAATAAGTCTACAGTTGAATGAGTTTACAACAAAGTGTGCACTACTTCCGAACGGGTTTGCGAGCGGCAGACTTTTTCTTCGAGGGGACGAAACTCACCGTGCGCTCTTCTTTGCCCGAGGATGAGGCGCCAAAGGCGTCGGCGCTCTTGCGCTTGTTATCGCGCGATTTCTTCGCCGTGGATTTACCACTGACACCAGATGGCTTCTCTTTGACCTCACCTTTCATTTCAGCGAGTACCTGATCGAATGATAAACCTCCCGGGCCGTAACCGTCGCTGTCGCTATCGCTGTCGTTCCCCTTGTCGTCTTCGTCGTCTTCGTCTTCGTCTTCGTCGGACGCAAACTTCTTGAGAGTTTCCGCGTCAACACCATCGCCGACGCGTTCATCGTTAAGATCGACGTCTTCGCTTTCAGATAGTTCGCCATGTTCGTCTTCATCCTGTCGTTCGTCCTCGTCGGATACTTCTTCGCGCTTGCGCTTAGACTTGTTCGCCTTGCCGTCGTCCTCGTCGTCGTCGTCTCCTTCACCGTCGTCCTCAGATTCTGGTTCATCTTCATCCTCCGTCGCGTACTCTTGATCGTGTCTATCTTCTTCGTCAAATAAACCATGCGCCTGTGGCATCCGCCGATGGACTTGCTTCATCGTCACTTCTGCCGCCGCCGAAGCAAAGCCTTGCGCGGCGTCTTTTTCCGCAGAGGACGCAGTTTCTAACACGTTTACGGTCGTTTGAGACGGTCCATCAGGAAGAGAAGGTGGCGGCGTGAACCACGGAATGCGACCACGTTGCCAATCGTGCAAAATAGATTTTGCGACGGCGTTTACGTCCTCTTCGCCACCCTTGAGTAATTTACCACTCATACGAGCAACTTGACGCAGAAAGTCGTCAGGATCGGTCCAACTTGGCGTCTTGTATGCTCGTCGCAAATACTCAGCTTTGACTCGAGCGATCACATCAGGAATATGCTCTTGCGCATCTTCGAGATTGGATATACGAACTACACCCTTGAGTACGGCATCCGTGTCGGTGTCTTCAGTGTCCTGGTACACGACGCCTGGGCAATCAATCAAGAAAATTCTCTTCGTGAGGTTGACATACTGCCAAACCTTGGTTTCACCCGGAATAGGCGCAGTCAGGCACACGCGTTTAGAACGCAGTGCGTTAATCACTGACGACTTCCCGACGTTGGGATACCCCACAAAACCCACAGAGATGTTTTGCTTGTCCATTCGAAGACGGCTAAACTGACGAAGGAGAGACAACACGGCTCCTTTACCAAACGGATTACTCACTGACGCATGAAACGCAATCGTGGGGAACTCACGCGACAACGTGTGTAACCAACGCTTTGTGACCCACGCGGGGACCAAATCAACTTTGTTCAACAGCAGAATCATGTGCTTATGTCGCTTCATCGCGTCCTTTTTTAAGTGTTGCTCGAGATGGTAGCACCTCGTCCCCATGGGATCGCGAACATCCAAAACTTGAATGATGACGTCCGAAGAATCGACAACCTTATACAACTCACCCCAAATACGCTTGGATTGTCCCTTTTCAAACATGCTCTGCTTAGCTTCCACTCGCACACCGTCATCAGCGCGCATCAAGTCCCTATCCATAATCGCGCCAGTTTCCACGCCTTCTTGATAAACTTCCCCCATCTTTGACGCCGTGCTAAGCATGGCTTCGAGATTATCCATCGCCAGTTTAGGCTTTTTCCGTCTCTTATTCGCCCCGAACGTTTCCGCAAACGTGCTCTGACTCAATAAATTCACTCGACGGGCTCGTCCTCGCTCCTCATCCTTGAGCAACGACAGCGGCAGCTTCTTTTGTTTAATGAGCACCGTGTATCCGTCTCGGCTCTTCGTCGCCATCTCCTCTCGAAACTCCTCCAACTGTTTCTGCCCAATCACCCGCGTGTTCCCGAACCATCGTCGATCGGGCACGATTCGCGTCGACGGCAAAGCCTTACTCTGCAAGTCTTGCTTTAAAATTTTCCCCTTTTTATCTCGCACCGCCTTTTGCTTGTACATGGCCAAACGCCGCACCGTCGCCGCGCTGCGCTCGTGCGGGTTCATGTTGTTCGTGCGATTCGTGACGCTCATGGAGTGTTTAGGTTTCTCCTTCTGCGCGCTTCCGGAGGCGTTCGAGCCTCCACCGGCGCGACCGCCGCCGCCGCGCTGTTTCTTCGCCATGACGGCGTGTCGTCGCGCGTCCGCCTGCCGTCTCGCGTGTCACGCGTCGTCGCGTCGTCGCGTCGTCGCGTTTCGTTCGCGTTTCGTTCGCCTTCGCCTTCGCGCGCGCGATGCGCCCCGTCGTCGCGATGTGCGGCGTCGAAAGACGTCTCTCGAGCGCGTCCATCGCTCGCGGCGGCGGCGGCGGGGATTTGGCGACACTTCGCGTCGCGCCGAGCGCGATCGAGGCGAGCGAGCGCCAGCGAAGCGCGAGATGAGTGATACCGGGGCTGGGTTGACGTGTCACACCGCGCCGGTGCGTCGAAACGAGGCGGCGATGACGAGGGAAAGACGAAACGCGTGCCCTCGCGCGATGGTCGCGCGACGACGACGGGTCGAACGACGAGAGACGCGCGGTGGTCGCCGTCGACGCGCGCGGTGACTGACGACTGTGATGCACGTTTGTTCGCGCGACGTTAGGGCGTGGTGTTCGATACCATGGATGCGCTGAAGCTGCATTACAAATCGGATTGGCATCGGTACAACTTGAAGCGCGGCGTCGCCGGTTTGCCGGTGGTCGGGAAGGACTTGTTCGACCGCGTGATGACGCAAGCGGCGGCGCAGGAGGCGGCGAGTAAGAAGAGGTCAGAAGGAGGGACGGCTAAGGCGGGAAAATCGCATCTGAAGCGCAAGGATGAGCTTCCGAGAAGCGTGTTGCGGGCGCAGCGATTCGAGAAGTGGGCCGAGGCGCACAAGGAGACGCTGGCCAAGGTGGACGCGTACATCGCGCGGGGAGAAGAGGTTCCGGAGGAGTTGTTGGATGAAATCTCGCGACGACGAGGCGAAGAGGATGACGACGACGACGACGTGGACGAGTACGATGGTGAATGGGAAGAAATGGACGAAGATGAAACGCAAGAGGCGCTGGCGAACATCGAACGCGCCGCGCAAGAGGCGGAGAGTAGCGATGAAGATATGGACGATGACGCCCCGGCATTTTCCATGGAAGAACTCACGAATGGTCCAGTGCGTCTGGCCGACAACGGCTACGAACTCATCATTATCGGCGCCGATGGAAAGGCAAAGCGCATCGGTCCGCGAGAGTTTCGACGATACTACAAGCAAAATCACCGTCCGAGCGACAGTCGCGATTCTGTTCGCGCCAACGCTCGACACGCCGGCATGCAAGTTTCAAGCGACGGCGTTCGTCGTGGTAGTGGCGGTGGAATCACTCGCAGAGACTACCCGACGTTGCCAACCCAAATTTCCTTGGTGCACCGTCGAGCGCAGCGCGCCTTGCGCAAGTACCAAGGCGACCTCATGGTCATGGGTGGAAGCGCGAACAAGAAGTTTGACATGAGCGGCCGCAATGCCAAGACCAAGCTTCCGAAGGCGTGCCCGTATTAAATCTAACTAGTCGATACGTTCGCTGTATTCTTGTAACGAGCGTCCCTGTTCTTTCAGCCTCTTCGTCGCGTCGTTTGCAGTTTCAAAAGTGAACAGTTGGAGTTGGCGCAATCGGCCCACTCACCGTCGCGCCACGCTCTCGCGATGTCCTCCGGCGGCGCGCGCGCCACGGATGATGTCGTTCCAATGAACCCATTCCAGCGCTCCGACGCCCCGAGCGCGCCGAGCCAGAGCGCAGAACCGTTTCCCGCGATCGGCAATCCCGTCTTCACCCCGCGTGCCGACGATGCGGAAACGAACGAGCCGTGGTACTCGCGCTCACCCAAGCTGTTCACCATCATGGGCATCGACGTGCACGTGAGTCCGCTTTTATACACCTACATCGTGTTCACGCTGGTGCTCACCGCGTTTTCGGCGAGTTTCTTCCTTTTCGCGCTGCAGGCGTTCGCTAGCGTGTTGCTCTTCTTCACGGTGCTGGTGCACGAGCTCGGACATTGCGCGGCGGCGCGCGCGGTAGGAGGACAGGTGAGTCATATTTTGCTCTGGCCGCTCGGGGGACTAGCATACGTGAACGTCGACGCGACGGACGCCAAGGGAGACTTTTTTGTCTCGTTCGCGGGTCCATTGACGCACGCGCCGATGCTCGCCGGATGGGTGGCGACTTTTGCGTTGGCCACTGGGAGCACGGACATCAGCGAGTGGCCTCGAGATAATTTTGTGGGAGCACTCGCGTACGAAGGATGTTGGCTGAACATTTTCTTGTTCTTATTCAACGTGTGCATCCCGGCGTATCCATTAGATGGCTGCCGCATGCTGATGGCGCTCTTGGCCATGTGCTCTGTGTCTTTGACTACGACGGCGACGACCATCATTTGCCTCTCCACCGTGATGAGTTTGGGAGTGATAGCTTATGGATTCTGGCTCGTTCAGTTTATGCCAGTTTTTGTGGGTGCGTTTACGCTGGCAGAGACGTATAAGCTGTACACGCTTCTCAAGAGCGGCGCGTTAGAGGAACATCCGAGCTTTGCGAAGTACAATGCTATGAGTGGGAGGCGCAACACGAACACGTCGTGGAACGTGCAGGCCGTATAAAGTCGACTAAACAGAATTTGTATGATGTATCGCGAGCGTTTTACAAACTTTTGCATCTATTCTAAGTATTGTCCGTTTCGTGTTCTTCGTCTTGTTCTTCGTCAATGGACAGCTTGACTTTTTCGAGCGCTTCCAAGCGTGCCTTGCGTGCGGCGACGCGCGCCTCAAACTCGGCAAACTCTCTCGCACGCTCTTCGCGCGCGCTGCGTACTGCGTTTGACGCGAAGCCAGCGATGTTGTCGATCGCGGCTACGTGGCGCAGACGATTGACCTGCGCCTGCGTGAGTGAGCCATCGTTGCGCCTCATGAGGTCGAGCTGTTCGCGTTGCCAAGCTTTCACTCTCATGATGTCCACGCCGAGGGAATTCGAGCGCCTCGCACGCATGTCCGCGTAAACGTTTAACATCGCAACCCAACTTTCCGGGATGTAGACCATATCGAGGTTGAGTTGCTCTAAAGCCTGCATGTCTTCGTCGCGAATCGTGCCGTCTCGCACTTTGGCGCGCGTCTTGATGACCCACACGCCGAGCGGTGAATTGACGTTGGGCTCCGCGTATTCCCCATTCTCGTTGAGGAAAGCTCGGAGTTCTAAAGCAAGCTGCGTGAACTGCGTGTTTGCAAGTATGTTCTCGACAGGTTCGATGGTCGTATCGCGAACGAACGAGTTCAACCTCTTGACTTCCTCGAGCGCTTCGAGCGAGTCAAAAGCGATGCCCTGCGCGCGCAAGCGCTCCTCTCGCTTATCGACTAATTCGCCGATGCGGTACAACTCCCGCTGCTCTTCCAGCCAAGCGCCGAGACCTGTGGTCACACCCTCTTCGTAAGGTGGATTCGTCAGCCCGGTGCGCTGCTGAAAAGTGATGAGCTCTTCGAACCACTTCTCCCAAACCTTTCTACCTTTTCGTTTCAACAACATGTCTTGCGTGACGTATCTATCAGCGTCGAATCCGATAGCGTCGAGTAAGTACAACTGCTCTTGATTGAGTAAACCTTCGTCACGATCGCTACGCTGCTGACTGATCCACTCAGTCATGTGATCGGAAACTCTTTCGGGTCTGTAGATGGATTTGACAGTAGGGCGACGTCCTGTGTACGCCTTCGTTCGAATGCGACCCTTCGTGCCCCCGCTTTCGGTTTTCTGCCGAACGACGTACTCCACAAAATCCATATTCCATGCCGTTGAAGTGTCGAGGGATAAGACGATGGGATAATCTCGCACAATCTGCGCCATATCCTCTTTCGACGCGCCGAAATTGAACATCGTCTGCGCGCACGGGAGGACGTTTTGCTGAACGAGGCGCATGCGTCGCTTATCTACCAACGCTCGGCCCTTCTTCGTCGTGCGCCACGCCGCGGCCGCACTCAAAGCCGCCACGACTTCGTCCGAACTCAAGCCGATCTCGCGTATCAAAAACTCCTCGCTAGAGCTCAGCGCCCTTCTCGGCGCCGGGCGCTCCACCGCGCGGCGCTCCGCTTTGATGGTTGGCAAAATCTGCTCTCCCCAGCCCTCACCCGGACGTTCGAGCACCCAGACTAACTCTGTGTCCTCTCGACGAGCTCTACCACCGACGCTATCGCCCTCGATTCGCTTCTCATTCGATCTCACCGCCGACGGATCCTCCGCCGCCGACGCGACTCGCCGCCGACGCGACGGCGACTCGTCTCGTCTTCGCCCAGACGTCGTCGCCTCCCGCTCGTCCTCCCGTCGCGTCTCCTCCCGATCGATCGTCGAATCCACTCCGTCTTCATCGCGCCCAGCGTTCGTCGCCCTCGTCCGTTCGCTCCTTCGAAACATCGCCTCTCGTCTCGCCTCAATCTTCGCCAAGAGTTCATCCTCGGGCGTCAGCCGTTCCTCTCGAATCGCTTCGTCGTCTTCCCTCGCCTCCGCGCGCGCGCTCGCGTCTCCGCTCACGTCCACGTCCGCGTCCTCGCGCGACGTCCCTCTCGCGCGCGTCCCGCGTCGCGCGTCCGCGCGCCTCCGCGCGCGTCCCGTCGCGTGCCATCGCGTGCCGTCGCGCGTCCTTATCGCCCGCGCCGTCGCCCGCGCCGTCGCCACCATGTCCTCACGTTCGCGCGCGTTCGTTCGTCATCGCTCGCGCCGTGCTCGGCGCCGAGGCCGCGGCGCCGTGTGCGCGCGCGCGCGCGACGACCGTCCGATCTTATCCCGTCGTCCGTGTGTGATACGCAGTCTCGTTTCATTCTCAGTCCGTGTGTGATACGCAGTCTCGTTTCATTCTCAGTCCGTGTGTGACGCACAGTCTCGATCTCGGGCGCGCGGCGCCACCGCGGCGCGCGCGCGCGACGGCGCGAGACGGCGACGCGACGGCCATGGGCGCGTCGAAGAGCGCGGCGCGGGCGAACGACGCTCGATCGGGCGCGCAGGCGCGGATACGGGTGCGCGAGACGACGCGACGACGCGCGATGCGAACGACGCGCGATGCGAAGGACGACGCGCGATGCGAACGACGACGACGACGACGACGACGACGGCGGCGCGACGGCGTCGCGCGACGCGAACGGTGCCGTCGTCGTCGTCCGCGCGCGGCCGAACGGACGGCGACGCGCGAGCGGAGGCTCGAACGCGATGGAGGTTCGAACGCGGCGCGACGACTGACGACGCGCGGCGGCGAGGCGAATAGATTACGGCGCGCTTGGTTCGCGAGCTCGAGAGGGCGCGAAGACGGGCGAGCGGGGAAGACGTCGGTGAAAATGAGCGGGACGCGCGAGCGGCGAGCGGAGGCGAACGGGGAGGCGCGTCGACGAGCGGGATCGGGGCGAAACCGGGGACGGCGGCGCGCGGGCTCTTCGCGCCGGCGGACCTGTTGTCGACGGCGCGCGTCGCGCCGGGGAATCATCGCGAGGCGATCGCGGACGAGGCGGTGAGACGCAGACACCCAGATGTAGACGGCGCGCTTCGCGCGAGCGAGCGCGTGGGAGATTTATTGCTCAAGCGAGAGGAGGGAGAAATCGCTCGAACGCGTCGATTCGTCGAGGAGCTCGACGCGCTCGAGCGCGATCCATTCAACGGCGCGCGCGAGCCGCCGTGCGCCGTCGAGGCCGCGAGCGTTCGCGCGTGTTACGGCGCCAACGCCGCGAACGTCACCGCGTGCCACGATCTCGTGGACGAATATAAAAAGTGCGGTCGCGTGGCGCTGCGAAAGTTTGTCTCTCGCGAGCCCGCCGCGGCGTAGTCGCCTTCGCGGCTCTCGCCGCGTCTCCGCGCCCTCGCCGCGGCGCGATTCTTCCCATCACTCGTTCGCGCGCGCGTTCGTCGTCACGCGGTAAACTCACCGCGACGCGCACCGCACGCACGCGTTAGCTCAGATTGTAACGGCGTCTCGTTCGCGCCTTCCTTCGTCGAGCCAAAAAAAAAGACAACTGAACACCCATCGATCGCGTGTCGGCACTTCGCGTCGCCTCGTTCGCGACCCTTCGCGCGCGCGCCGCGAATCCTCGATCGCTCGGATCGCGAGGAAAATCGCGAACCGCG
>Ga0181603_10003763_pt1 | contig 11264 bp, 10 predicted proteins | sample 041ome_13_FD_148633 | JGI IMG/M metagenome (GOLD analysis project Ga0181603, IMG submission 148633) | Coastal salt marsh microbial communities from the Groves Creek Marsh, Skidaway Island, Georgia - 041409US metaG (spades assembly) | ecosystem: Environmental > Aquatic > Marine > Intertidal zone...
GTGCTGACGGACATGACCGATGAGCAGTCGGTGAAAACGTTGGAGCGGATTCCTGGTGTCTCAGTCAATAGCGTTGCGGACATCGCGAGCATTGCCTGGGATGAACTCTTTCAACAGTTCCTTGAACTAACCGTCGACGATCGCGTCGATGAAGAGAGTCATCCTGGAGCGCAATATGTCTTTGTTGATCCAAAATCACAGCATCTCTTAGCACTGATTGAGCGGTTGGCTGTGACGAAGGCAGCTGTCTTATTACAGGGGCAGACTGGAACTGGAAAAGAGATTGTTGCTCGAACCCTTCATGCGTTGTCTGATCGTGCAAGCGCCCCTTTTGTGGCACTGAATTGTGCGGCCATGCCCGAGCATTTGGTTGAAGACATGTTATTTGGACATGAGAAGGGTGCGTTTACTGGCGCGGCTCGTGAACTTCAGGGAATTTTCGAGCAAGCTAAAAACGGGACCGTTTTCCTCGATGAGATTGGGGAAATGCCAGTCCAACTGCAAGCAAAACTGCTTCGCGTGTTGCAAGAGAAAGAGGTCGTACGGCTTGGTGGGCGTGATCCCATTGCGCTTGATTTTCGACTGATTGCGGCAACGAATAAAGATCTAAAAGCGGGGATTGCTGATAAGACATTCCGAGAGGATTTGTACTACCGAATCAGCGCATTCAAGTTGCAAATCCCGAGTCTGATGGATCGTAAAGGCGACATCCTTCCACTGGCGAACACGCTCGCCGCTCGACATGGCTTGGAGCATCCAGAGTTTACCGAAGCTGCACTACGCCAGTTGTATCGGTACTCATGGCCAGGGAATGTCCGGGAGCTCGATAACGTGATTCAGCGGGCAGTCGTGTTTGCGAACTATGGCCGGATCGATGAGCAACATATTTTCTTTGACGAGCCTTTGATTCGTGAAGAACAGTCAATGACTCAGCAGATGCTTGGTCAGGATTTCTATGCAACGCGTCTTGGCTCACCGCCAATGGCTCCTGCGATGCCTTCAAGACATCGTGACCTGCAGTCGGCGGTTCGGGAGAGCGAATACGACGTCATCATGGATGCCATCAATTCGACTCGCACACGCGAAGATGCAGCGCGAAAGCTCGGCATTAGTCCACGAACACTTCGCTACAAAATGGCCAAGTTACGCGAAAGCCGTGTTGGCATGTCGCATTGCGCATAGGAGGGCTGACGGATGATTGACCCAACAGGTGCGAATAGTGCGCAAATGATCATGGATCAAATTAAAGCTTATCAGACTCGGGTTAGCGAAACGCATCAACCAGAAACAGCGATTCCTGCAACAGAGGTTGAAAAGCCAAAATTTAATGAGGCGGTTCGTGCTCTTGTCACTTCGGTGAACGACGCGCAAATGCAATCTGCTGACATGCGCGCTGCGTTTGAGCGGGGCGAGGACATTCCATTGACTGATGTGGTTTTAAGCATGCAAAAGTCTTCGTTGGCTTTCGAAGCAACGCTGCAAGTCCGAAATAAGGTGCTGAAAGCGTACGAAGACATCATGAACATGCCGGTATAGAAGGAATAGGTTAGAAATATGGCGACAACAACAGCAGAGATGCAGGACCTTCAAGAAGTTAATCGAGGGCCAGATAAGGATTTGGCAAAACAAGGTCCCTCCGAGCAAGGTGGAGCTCTCGGTTTGACGAAGGGGGCCGCATTACCGAGTCTCAATGAAATTCTCGCCCAACCTGCAGTCAAAAAGGCGACCCCAGGCATCATGATTGCCATCTTGATGGTGTTTTTGGTTGCCAGCTATTTAGCCATGCAAGATCCGGTTTATCGGCCGATTTTTCCTGGGATGACAGATGCTGATCGCCAAGTGGCTTCAGAGGCGTTGAAGGAAGGTGGATTTTCACCACGAGTGAATCGCTCCAGTGGCCAATTGGAAGTTGATGCCGCGAGCTACCATGAGGCACGGATTTATCTGGCCTCGAAAGGATTACCATCTGAAGGAACGGCTTCAGGCTTTGAGGCATTATCGAGCTCTGCATCGATCACCACATCGCAATTCATGGAACAAGCCAACTATGCGGCTGCGGTCGAGCAAGAGCTGGCGAAATCTATCATCCGAATTTCCAGCATCAAGCATGCGCGAGTCCACTTAGCTCTGCCGAAACAGTCCGTGTTTGTGCGAGATCGAACGCCGCCGAAAGCCTCGGTGGTAGTGACTCGATTTGCCGGCCGGAATATTGATCGCGACCAGGTCAATGCCATCATTAATTTGGTCGCTGCGAGTATTCCTTATTTGAATGCCACTGACGTGGTTGTAGTCGATTCCTTGGGTAATCTGTTGAGTGACGAATCCCGTGAAAGCCCACTTGGGTTGACCAGCGCTCAGCTTGCACACAAACAACGATTTGAGAGCACCTACCGAAATCGTATTTATGAGCTATTGGGCCCCATCTATGGTGAAAATAACGTCCGAGCTCAAGTGGATGTTGACCTTGATTTTACTGAGGTTGAAAGCACCTTTGAAACCTATGATCCAAATGCAACCGGCGAAAAGACGCGTTCTGAAGTGCTGTCATTGGATCGAACGGCCACCACAGATGCTGAAGGTGTTCCGGGCTCAACCACAAATCAACCACCAGCTGATTCTGCGTTCAACGTAGACGGTCAGGCTACTAATGAATCTTTTTCGAATGTTGGTGAGACAGTCAGCTCTCGGACTACTAGAAACTATGAATTGGATCGAATTGTTCGCACGGTGAAAGATGCCAACGGTAAAGTGTTGCGCGTGTCTGTGGCCGTCGCTGTCAACCGCTATGCCCCAGGTGAGTACCCACAGCCTCCCGAGGGGGTGGCACCGGAGGACTTTGAGGGTCCTGAGCTGGCTGAGATTTCGGAAGCTGACCTGACACGAGTGAACAATTTAGTACGAGGCGTCGTGAATTTTGATCCTGAACGCGGAGATCAGGTCACAGTGGTCGCGACTCCTTTTGATCCGCCAGCCGCCTTGGAGGACCTTATGCCCTGGTACGAAAATATATTGTTGCTCAATGCGATCAAAGGCATCTTTGCGATGACAGTGTTCTTGCTGATTGCCTATATTTTGATTCGCCCAGTGGCTTACAAGCTCTTGGGTATCCCGCTTCCTCACGAGCGGAAGGCTGCTGAGGCTGCCATTCAGGCTGCAGCCGCTGAACAGCTGGCATCACAACCTGTATTGGGGCCGGATGGTGCACCTTTACCACCTGGTGCTGTTGGAGTGAATGACGAAGGGCTTCCTGTCGATGCTGAAGGAAATGTTGTTGTACCTGAAGATGAAATCGAGATCTCGGAGGGCGAAAGCCTTGAAGATATTCGAGCGAAATTGAAGCCGAAGAAGTCTGCAATTTCAGCGGATTTACTGGATACTGCTAACACGTATGAAGACAAGGTAGCGCTGATTCGGATGCTCGTTCAAGAGGATTCTGGTCGTGTCGCGAATGTGCTCAAAGGTATGGTAAGGCAACGGTAGGAGTTGGGAATGGCGCAAGAAGCTGATTTATCAAATTTGCCAGAAGAACTCCGAGAAGAGATCGAAGGACTGACGCAAGCCGACCGAGCAGCAGTGTTGTTACTGCTGTTGGGTGAGGACGAAGCTGCCAATATTTTAAAGTATATGAACCCAGCCGAAGTACAGCGTTTGGGTGCGGCGATGGTGAGTGCTGCAGATTTATCCCAAGAAGCTATTAACTACGTGTTGGATGAATTTGTCTCGACACTGAAAGGTCAAAGTAGTCTGGGATTAGGTGCAACAGATTATGTCGAGTCAGTGCTGATTAAAGCACTCGGTGGAGATAAAGCGGCCTCAGTCATGGGACGCATTCTTCCGGGTCAGAGTTCTAAAGGTCTTGAGATTCTTCGTTGGATGGATGCGCGCGCCATTGCTGACATGGTGTCCAACGAGCACCCGCAAGTGATTGCGATCATCCTTTCTGTATTGGAGCATGCGGTTGCTGCGGATGTGTTGTCCTATTTGCCGTCAGATATTCGACCTGAAATTGTGCAGCGTGTAGGTGCGCTGGAAACGGTTCAGCCTGCAGCAATGCAAGAGCTTGAAGCGATCATGAAGAAGCAGTTCAGCAATAACTCGTCGGCGCGATCGTCTAATGTGGGAGGCGTTCAGGCTGCTGCCAAGATTATGAATTTCGCCAAAGTCGACATGGAAACTCAGGTCATGGCTGGTCTGATGGGCTTGGACGAGGAAATGGCCCTGCAAATTCAGGATCAGATGTTTACCTTCGACAACTTACTTGATGTCGATAATAAAGCGATTCAGGTCATCATGCGGAATGTTGATCAAGATCTCTTGATGACCGCTCTGAAAGGGGCAAGTGACGCAGTCAAAGAGAAATTCTTCGACAACATGTCGTCGCGGGCTCGGGTGATGTTTATCGATGACATGGAAGCGAAAGGTCCAATGCGTGTGACTGACGTCGAAGAGGCGCAGAAAAATATCATGCGGACGGCCCGTAAATTGTCTGATGCGGGCGAGCTCGTGTTAGCTGGCGGTGGTGGCGATGGCTTCGTCTAAGACAGCCTACGTTGCCTTTGGAGGCGATGCATCCATTGGTTTCGCCGGCGATGAGGTTTTGAATCGGCCGAGTAGTCGAGCCTTTGATGACCCTCCCTGGAAGGTCTTTGATTCAGATGTTCAGTTCGAGCCAATGTTCGTTGAGGGTTTTGCGCCCGCTGCTGAGGTCGATGCACCGGCCCTTGAGCCGACGGCTACTGTGCATGCCGAGGATTCTGGTCCTCATGCCACTGACGATTCAGGTGAGACAGCAGACACGCTTGATTCAGACGACCCGGAATGTGCTGAAGTCACTGATCATATTCCTGAAATCATGGGTGTGCCTGAAGACGAGGTTCTCGCTCGGATTGAAGAGGTGGTGGCGGTTACCAAAGCAGAGCTCATGACTGCTCATGCCCAACAAGTAACTGAGCTTGAGGATACAATCACCGCCTTAAAAGAGGCCCATCAAGCCGAATGTGTTCAAATCAAAGAACAGACCGCAGCTGATCTTGAGGCGCAAGTCAAAGCATCGATTACGCAATATCAAGAGTTGATTCAGCAGATTCAGAACGCATCCAATCGCGTCTCTGAGTTTTTTGAACCCCTGTCTAAGCTGTCGGTCCATATTGCCGAGCAATTGGTCCGTGGAGAATTGACCGTAGGCCCTGTTGCGATCACACGATTGGTCCAAGGCTGTCTCGATTCGATTGAGGATCGGTTATCGACCAAAGAGCCTATGTTGAAAATGCATCCGGCAGATCTTGAGATGTTCTTAGCAGGTTTTGATGAGAAGCCGGGCGGCGTCCGATTCGTTGCCGACGACGGGTTGGCTCGTGGCGATGTGTCCTTACAAATGGATCACTCGGTGATCGATGATCTATTAGCACATCGAATGGAACAAATTACGCAGTACGTGTTTGGCAGCTCAGAGGATCGCGACGATGTGCTGTTTGACGCAGATGTGACGGACGGTAGCACGCTTGATGCTGAGGACGTCATTGATGGCGAGTTGAGCGACACTCAACCAGTTGCCCTCGATGCCGACAACGAGTTGACGGGTGATCAAGAAACGCTCGAAGCCTCCGATGTGGCGATAGAGGTCGACTCATCGATCACGGATCTTGAGGTAACTCCGGAACTCGAAATCAAGGCTGCAGAAGGTCCTGATCAGGATGAGGCATTGGCGTTAGATGCTGAGACAGAAGCAGAAGCAGAAGCAGAAGCAGAAGCAGAAGCAGAAGCAGAAGCAGGTGTTGCTGCAGAGGGTGAGACAAGTTTAGACACGACTGACACAGAGGCTGATGAGCCGCCGCCGTTGGATTCCGATCAGATGAGCGATCCCTAATTATGGGTCTATCACTGAACTTTGATTCATTTGCTAATACGTTGGTGTCGGGCATAAAAGTTACCGCACCACAGCGTGTTGGTACGTTGGTTCGAGTTGTTGGAATGACTCTTGAGGCTAAAGGGCTCATTGCGCCGGTTGGCTCCCTGTGTAGTGTTGAGAGTCAAAAGCATGGCGATGTCTTTACGGAAGTGATCGGATTCGATGATGATGTTTTGTACCTCATGCCTTTCTCTGAACCCGTTGGAGTTCATCCGGGCTCGCATGTCAGACTTATTAGTACAACAGCCCAGGCTGAGGTTGGTCATGCCCAGCTCGGCCGGGTTTTGGATGGCTTGGGGCGTCCGTTAGATGGAAAACCCAAACCGCTGGCTGATCGATTGCTGGGTCTTCAGGGTTTGATTATCAATCCAATGGAGCGCGGTTCGATTACTGAAACCCTCGATGTTGGCATTAAAACGATTAATGGACTGCTCACGCTCGGTCAAGGTCAGCGTGTGGGTTTGATGGCGGGTTCTGGCGTCGGCAAAAGTGTGCTGCTTGGTATGATGTCGAAGTATACCGAAGCTGATGTGGTCGTGATTGGACTGATTGGTGAGCGCGGTCGCGAAGTTCGTGAATTCATTGCAAACAGTTTAGGCAATCAAGGACTCGAAAAATCGATTGTTGTGGCTTCGCCCGCGAATGAATCGCCGGTTCTCAGATTGCGTGCGACCTTGCTTGCACACTTGATCGCTGAATATTGGCGAGATCAAGGGAAAAATGTCTTGTTGCTTTGTGATTCGATTACGCGTGTAGCACACGCACAGCGCGAGATTGGTTTAGCTGTCGGTGAGCCTCCCACATCCAAAGGCTATCCGCCCTCAGTATTTGCCTTACTCCCTCGACTGATTGAACGAGCGGGCGTTGGTAAAAACGGCTATGGATCTATTACTGCAATTTATACGGTCTTAGCGGAAGGTGATGATCGTTCTGATCCAATTGTTGATATCGCACGAGCATCCTTGGATGGTCAGGTCATGTTATCGCGGAAGCTCGCGGATGCTGCGATGTATCCAGCGATTGACCTTGAAGGTTCGGTGAGTCGCGTGGCAGATCAGATTGTCTCGAGTGATTGGGTCATGCGGGCCAACCGGTTTCGGCGGCTATGGACTCTCTATCAACAAAATAAAGATCTCATTCAGATCGGCGCCTACGAACCGGGTTCCAATCTAGAGATTGACGAAGCGATTCAGAAACGTTCCGCATTGGAGTCATTTATGAGCCAACATTCAGATGAACGCGTGACAGTCGAAGAGACTGGAAAAATGCTTGCAAGGATCATGTGATGACCAATTGGAATGTACTGGTTCAGCGTGAACAAATCGCTCGAGATCGGGAAGGGAAGAAACTCGGTGAGTTAATGAGTCGTCGTGCCGAATACGGTGAATTAAAGGCAAAAACCCGGTCGATTCTGACGCAATACGAAGAACAACTCAAAGAGGCGTATAATCAATCGCGGTCGATTGCCGATACGCATCTTTATCGGGCTTCTATTGCTCAAATGCGAAATGCACTTGCACAGCTCGATGGGCAAATCTATCAGATCAATGTTCAGATCAATCGTGTCCGCTTAGCTTTAGGTCAAATTGAACGAGAGCGACAGAAGTATCAGCTACTTGTCGAACAAGATGAAGAAGCCCGGCGAATCGAGGCAGCACGGGATGATGCTCGTATCCTGGATGATTTTTCTATTCAGCGATTCAACCAGCATCATTGATCTTGGCGTAAACTTTGCTGTGACTCATGGTGATTGAGACACGGTGAGGACCACAGCACATGCCTGGGGTATTGAATCTTCCAACGAACATCAGCTTAGAACCCAAGTCTTCTGGCGATAAAGCCAGTATGCATGGGCCTTCCGAGGCGCACAGTGCTAATCAACCGAACACAGCATTTTCCAGTGTGATGAATGAGGTTGCTCCAGATACAAATACAGAGACCGGCAAACAGTTGCCAGGGGATGGGGTGGAGATGGCCGAGTATGAGCAATTGCATAGCCAGACAGACGAGCTTCTTAGCACGATCGACTCGGCAACACTGAGACCGGTTGGAGATGTTAAATTGATTCTGGGACAAGGTGACGTGTCTGAAAATTCACTCTTGGATTTTATGAATGAGCAAGGACTGTCGCGGTCTGAGATGTTGGCTTTGTTATCTGAATCAAGCGTTGAAAAGACAACAATTACTGACACTGACACTGACACTGACACTGACACTGATGCATTGGCTGCAGTGGGAACCACCGGGCTGTGGTTGCGAGCGAAAACGCTTGAGACTGATTCTTCAAGCGATAAGCTAAGTATCAGTATTGGATTACCGACAGAGGCCTCCGATGGGCTTCTGTTGAAGAATACGCTGGCCGCGCAGTTGCAGACCCAGATATCTCGCGTGCAGCCTTCGGCAATTGTCGAACTGATTGCGACTCGATCCACTATTCAGCAATTGACCTCGGCCGCGCTCACAGAGGGTCAGATGCCTGAATCTCAGGCTAATCTTTTTGATTTATTGGATTCGAATGCGCACCAAGGGGGGTCTGGTTCTTCAGCGTCTAACCCGAATGATTCTTCCTCACTGTTCTCCAGTGGAAGTCGGTTAGGGAGTGAGTCGATGATGAACCAGAACGAAGTGAAAGACTTTCGTTCGTTTCTCGCCGATCATTTGCGGCGTGCTGAGACTCTGCAGCAGTTGACCGATCGGTTGGGCAGTTTTGTCGCTCGGCAAGTGACAGCACAATTGAGTCAGGGTCGTTGGAGTCTGGACCTGACCTTGCATCCATCTGAACTAGGCAGTATTAAAGTCGATATGGAAATGACCGAGCGAGGGCTCGAAGCAATATTCCGTGCATCTCAGGCGGTCACACGTGATTTGTTGATGGAGTCCATGCCGCGTCTTAAGCAATGGTTCGAAGAAGGTGGCATCAATGTTGCTTATTCAGGATTATCACAAGATTCGGAGATGAACCAGTCGACGAATCAGGATCAGGCGCAAGATTCAGCCAGTTCGAACAGTCGTTCATTGGCGGATACTGAGCAAGAGTCGCAAGCTGACGAAGTCGTGGCTGCGGCATTGGATCCAGGGCGATTAGATATTCGAGTGTAAAGAGGTTTAAAGATGGCAGACGAACAGGTTGATGGTCAGGAAGAGGGTAAGAAAGGCGGTCTTATAAAGATCGTTCTGCTCGTTGTTGGTATTGTCTTTATGGTAATGCTAACGATTGGTCTGACCTTATATTTTACGGGATTTTTTGACCCAGGCCCTAAAGAAGCAGCGGAAGAACAAATCCAAGCACTTGAATCAGAGGCTTCACAGGCCGCTGAAGAGGCTGCCCAGCAACCCGCTAAGATTCAATTGGAAGCACCCGCAGTCGAAAAATTTGAAACAGTTTATTACGAACTGGACCGTGAGTTCCTGGCCAATGTGGCGGACTCTCGAAAGGTGATGCAAATCAAGTTAGCGATCATGACGCATTATGATGAACAAGTGATTGCGAACATTGAGAAACACGTCTTCGCAGTACGATCCGAAGTTTTAGATATCATGCGGCAAGTAACAGAAGCTGATTTGACCAGCGGTGATTTTCGGTCGAATCTAGCGGAAAATATTCGGATTGCGATGAATGCAACGCTTGAAGAAGCCGAAAGTTTTGGTGGAATCGAGAAAGTTTATTTTGTCGAATTCATTGTGCAGTAAAGGACCAGTTTGTGGCTGATACAACATTGACTCCTGAAGAGCTTGATGCACTGAGTGCAGGAGTGGATTCAGGCGAAATTGAAGTGGATACCGGGTTGAACGTGCATGCCAATGTCGTCAAGCATGATTTGACTGCCGAAGATTCGACACTCGGAATCAATCTGTCTGCTATTGACATGGTCAATGAGCGGTTTGTCAGAATGTTTCGCTTGGGATTACTGGAAGTGTTGCGAACCAGTCCGCGGGTGAATCTGACAAAATCAAAGATCATGAAGTTCGGAGAGTATTTGCCGGACTTAAAGCCACCATTGTCAGTTACAACGATTCGGGCCAATCCACTCCGTGGGTCTTCCATGGTGCTGATTGAGCCGAATATTATTTTCTCGGCACTTGACAATTTCTTCGGCGGGTTTGGCCGTGGAATTGGGACATTGCCTCCAGGGCGACTGTTTACGCCAACGGAGAGCCGCATTATTAAGTTGATGCTTGATCAGCTGTTTATGTCGCTTCAAGAAGCCTGGAATCCTCTGTTGCCGGTTGAAATTGAAGCTGTGGGTTCTGAAATTAATCCGCAATTTGCCCAGATAGTTGATGAAAACGAACTGGTGATTCTCACAAGATGTGAGATTGAAATCGGTCAAAATGTGAATGGCTTCATTGATATCGTCTATCCCTATGCAGCGGTCAAGCCGTATCGAGAAATGTTGAAGAGCCGATTGCGCACCGGTGAAAGTGATGATGAAAAAGATCGGGCATGGATCCACAATATGGAGCTCGCGGCTGGCGATGCCACATTAGGCGCTAAAGTTGAGCTGGCGAAAGTGAAAATCCCTGTGGGCGCGTTCGAGAAATTGGAAGAGGGTCAGGTGTTATTTTTCAAGAAACCTGACTTCGCACGCTTAATCATTAACGACGTGCCAGTTTACGAAGTCGCTGTGGGAACACATGGCTCACAGGTAGGCATTCGAATTGAAAATTCCATTAAGCCAGATGATTCGAATGAATGATCGGCAAGATCAAGGAGTATAAACGGTGAGTGAATTTGAAACAGAAGAGAACACCGAAGGTGGAGCAGAAGCCACGGCTTCTCCAGAAAAAGCACCTGAAGGAACTGACGCCAAGCAATCCATGAATCGCGAAGTGATCCAGAATATTCCGATCACGATGGCCATTGAAGTGGGACGTGCATCATTGAAGATTCGTGATTTGATGCGACTCACCCAAGGAAGCGTTGTCGAGTTGGACCGTCTGGCTGGTGAACCGCTCGATATTGTGGTCAACGATACGGTCGTTGCCCAAGGTGAAGTCGTATTAGTTAACGATCGATACGGTGTCCGCCTGACCAAAGTAGTCTCGGCCGCTGATCGTATTAAGAATTTGTAGCGGTCGATCTTGTGGAATACGTTGACTGGGCCTCATTTGCAGCAAGCTTTTTATTAGTCATAGGGCTGATCATAGTCACCCTCTGGGGATTTAAGCGCTACGGGCAAATGCAATTCCCTAAAAAGCATGGTGATGCTGCGATTCAAATTATCGAGGCACACGCCATGGGTCCGAGACAACGCATTGTGCTGGTGCACTGCGAGAACCAGCGGATTTTGATTGGTGTGGCGCCTCAAGGTTTTGCTCATCTGGGTCAATGGACCTCCGATGGCAAGCCTCCCGA
>Ga0181603_10003776_pt1 | contig 11235 bp, 19 predicted proteins | sample 041ome_13_FD_148633 | JGI IMG/M metagenome (GOLD analysis project Ga0181603, IMG submission 148633) | Coastal salt marsh microbial communities from the Groves Creek Marsh, Skidaway Island, Georgia - 041409US metaG (spades assembly) | ecosystem: Environmental > Aquatic > Marine > Intertidal zone...
ATGTTTGCAAACGAACCCATCATCATTCTAGCTTCAGGCTTTCTAAAGATACGCATGTATCTATCAACGTAACCTGCACCAACATCTACATCAGATTGAGTAAACAATCTAAAGATTTGTGTTAGTAGATTCTTTTCTTTTGAATCTAACTCTTGCCAATCTTTTACATCGGTGTGTAAAGGTACTGACTCCGGCATCCAATGCATTTGGTTTTGTAAGACATAGTAGTCAAACATCCAAGGATTGTCGAATGGTTTGTAGTAATCTCTTGTGTCTAATAAGCTCATCTGTTCTCCTCGTTAAATCTCTTAACTAAATATTTAAAATTTTCAATTACATATCCTGCGTAATCTTTTGTTTTTGCGAATGGATTATTATTTTCATCACAATAATCTAACCACATCCTACTTGTAAAGCCTGAAAACTTTTGGCTAAACACATTTGTAAACTCTTCTTGTTTCATATTAATCCTTTGGTAAATAAACTATTACAGAAGAGTTACATTTGGGACAAGTTAAGTTAGTTTCCATAATATACTCATCGTTTTCATCTTCTATGTCGTGGTCTCCACCCCATATTAATTCTGTTCCACAGTGCCAACAATCCATAATTTATCCTTCACATGCAATACATTCAGCATCGTCTAATTTAATACGCTGAACTTTAGTGTTTACATTTTCTGCATTTCTTGCAGCATTAGTTCTAAAGTAATACAAAGACTTTAGTTTGTTCATGCCATACCAATGTACATCATTGACGTACTGCATGTATTCATCGTGAACTTCCTGTGGCTCTGTAGCTTTTGGAAGTGTAAAGAATAGATTAACTGACTGTGCTTGGCAAATAAATTCTTGACGTTTAGCTGCATGTTCAACAATCCATATCTGATCTATTTCATTAGCAGTCTTAAATATTTCTTTTTCATCATCTGTAAGAATATCTAAGTGCTGTACTGAACCGTCATTACCTGCAATGTCTTTCCATAGTACAGTCAATTCATCTTTCTTTAATCCTTTATCTTTAAGTATCTCTTCTAGGTATTTGTTTTTAACTTGGTAAGAACCCGAGAGAGTTTTATGCGTATAAACGTTAGCACGATAAGGCTCAATCGAAGGAGATGTCCCACCACAAATAATACTAGAGCTGGCATTAGGAGCAACAGCCAAAAGGTGAGCATTCCTCCTCCCACTACCACTGACATCAGGTGCTTCTCCACGTTGGTCAGCAAGTTTTTCAGAAGCTCGTTGTGCTTTCGTTTTAATATGTTTAAATGCTTTATAGTTGAAGCCCGTAGCATAGATACCTTCAAAAGGAATGTTGCGTGATTGGAGATACGAATGGAAGCCCATCGCACCGAGACCCAACGACCTTTCTCTATAAGCAGAGTAGGCAGATTTAGTAAACCCTTCCCTACCTTCTTTAATATGTTTTTGAAATCTTTTAAAATTTGCATTGTATTCTCCTAAGTTATCTGTGTCAACAGCATGATCAATATAATGTTGAAGCACGTTGTCGAGCATAGTAATTAAATCTTCAATGAACATTGGATTTTCTGACCATTCATCAAAGTATTCTAAGTTAACAGAAGATAAACAACAAACTGCTGTTCGTTCTTCGTTAGTAGGTAAAGTAATCTCAGAACAAAGATTGCTCTGTTTGATTTCTAAACCTAAATCTTTTTGTTCTTTTGGTAAAGCATCATTACATGTATCTATGTTTACCATGTAAGGCTCACCTGTCTCTGCTCTAGCATTAATGATCTGCCACCATAAGTCTCTAGCATTAACAGTCTTAGTAGGCTCATTAGTCTTAGGGTCAATCAATCTAAAGTCTGCGTCTTCTTCAACAGCTTTCAAGAACTCATTGGTAATGTTGATACCGTTATGAAGATTAAGATTTTTCCTGTTAATATCACCACCGGATTCTTTACGCATGTTAATGAACTCTTCAATCTCCGGATGAGATATGTCCATGTATGCTGCATAAGAACCACGTCTTGTTACACCTTGGTTAAAGGCTAACATCTGTGAATCTACTACATGTATAAAGGGGATTGAACCAGTAGACTTACTACCGTGAGTAGTAGATATACCATTACTACGGATATCTCCCCAATATCCACCAATACCTCCACCTGAACTCGCCAACCATATATTTTCATTGTAATGAGAAGATAGCCCGTCACGACTGTCAGGTACATAATTGAGGAAACAGCTAATAGGAAGCCCACGACTGGTTCCCCCGTTACTAAGTATAGGGGTGCTAAACATAAACCAACAAGAGGAACTGTAGTGATAAAGTCGCTGAGCCAATTCAAAATCTGTTTGACCTTTGTAGGTTGCTCCGAAGACGGAGGCTCTTGCGAAAGCTTCTTGTGCATGTGTTTCATTCTCCCATAAATATCTATCTTTTAATGTATCAAGACTAAACTTATCTAGTAGTCTTTCATTACTGTAATTAATTTTTATACCAAGATAATCCTTGATACCGACTTTATCTTCAACCATTATTTGATTCCTTGTTGTGTATGTCAAGCATAATTATACCATAATGTAAGATTTTAAGCAAGTCTTTTTTGTTTTTTCCTGCTTTATTTCCATAACGTTTTGCATACTTCATAATGTTACCCATACAAAAACCTTCACCATGACCTGAGTCAATGATCACATCGGTTGCTTGGTACTTATCAGAAGCGTAATGCTCACCATATGTACCATCAATATATTCTTTTAATTCAATTATATGTCTTCGTTCATTAAATTTATAATCAATCTGTTCTGTCATTTTTCCATTCCTTCGGTAACGTTTCTTCACTGTACCATCTAAAGTTATTTGTTTCAGCCCATTCAGCATGGGTTCTTTTTGTGCCATTTAATCTTACTTTAGCTCCCGGCATTGGAGATAAAGGCTTTTGAAATAAAAACACCAGCTCAGTATTTTCAGGTAAAACTTTTCTAATATGAATATATTTACTGTACTCAGCATGGTCCCAAAATCTACCCTTTGCTTCTAGTAATATTATCTTACCATCAAACTCTTTTACAAAGTCAGGTTCGTATTTGTGTTCAACAACATATTGTATGACATCCCAGTGGTGTTTCCAATCTTTTAAAATACCTAAGTGAATGTCATACTCCCATCGACTGTCATACCCTTTAGGTACGTTAATCTTTTTAGGTCTTGGTTTTCGTGGTACTCTTCTAGCCATTGATAAACCTATGAGTAATCTCATTTACCTTGGGTTCCCTTACAGTTTTAGTAAGATAGGTTAGACCTTTAGAGTATTCAAAGACTCTTAAACCTTTACCATCGTTAGCATCTTTATGGCATTCAAACTTATGGTGACACCATGAACAACCTCTAGGAAGTTTAAAGTTTCCTGATGTACCTTCAGCTATAGGCTGGTAGCAAAGATCAGGTAAAGTCTTACCTTTAATTTCTGATTTAAGTTTAGTAATCCTTGCTTTGATATTAGGCTTGTCAAGTTCTTGAGGTTGAAACAAAGCTAGTTCTCCTGTCTCTTTATTGATTGCTAAGAACCCACCGTTACTTGTACCTTCTGCTTCTTCATATCCTGCAAGCTGAGCCATGTATCCGAAAGGGTCGTCTTCTGCTAGAGTACCATTCTTAAACTTTTGAAATGCATAATTAGATGCTGACTTAATATCAATTACTTCACCATCAATCTTACAATCCATGTGTCCAAGAATACCATTGACTTTAATTTCTTTTTGTTCATCAGTAACTGTATGTCCACCAAGCTCTGTTAAAAACAACACAACTCTTTCAAGTATATGTCCATATAAAAACTTAATCATAGTCGGAGCATTGATACCTTTGGCTTCTCGTTCTGAGTTCATATCAAACCACAGTTGTCTGTTAGGCTTTCCAACATTAGACATTCTAAGTGTAGGTTTCTTATTAGCTCTTGGAGTTATCCAATCAACTAATGCTTGCTTCATAAACTCAGCAAACTTATCCAAGTCTTCTTCACTAACATTAATAGCTTCACCTCTTCCAAGTATCTCAACTTTTTCATAGATGTCTGCAATCAACGTGTCAAGCTGTTTGTTTTTCTTCATGAGTTTCCTCTGTTAGATTGTTTATTATTTGAATAGCATCTGTAATTGTTAACTTAAACCATTCACCGTTTCTTTCTTTTGCTTTCTTTTCACAAAGTTTATGAGCTTCGAGTTCAGCCTTTCTTCTATTTTCAAAAAACTTTTTATACTTTAATTCATAATCTCTGTGAGGACTAGATGTTTGATAACCGTTTAATCTATCTTCAGCATCAATTGCCATACCAATTTTAACCCAACCCTTCCAAGCTTTGTTAGTTATAACATACACTTGACCTTCTTTAGTTGATTTATATTTAGCAAGAGAAGCGAAAGCTGCATCTTCAAAAGTTTTATAGTTACCTGCTTTATGTAATGGATGGCTAGTGGAAATATGTTTCCCATTAACAAACATCCTGTTACTGTTTCTTTGTGTATGCTTTGGATTTGTTTTCCAACATTCAATACATACCTGAATATTTTTTTCTTTTCTTGAAGGATACCAGTTCTCATCTGTTAACTCAGTACCACAATCTTTACAATTAATGTGTTTCATCCCAAGACCTCCCAACCTTGAATTCTCCATCTAAAGGACATCTCATATTAAAATGTTCTGCTGCATCAATGATAGCTTGAACAGCAAGTTGTCCTACTTTATTAGCTTGACATTCTCTTACTTCTATTTGCCATTCGTCATGAATGTTTGCAACAAACTTATAAGGAATATCAGTAAGGCTTAGTCTTTTGTCAAGTAACTCTAAACCTTTCTTCATTACAATAGCACCACCACCTTGAAGTAAACTATTTAAAGCAGCATGTTCACTTCGGATATAAATCTTACGACCATCTAATCCTTTAAGGAATCCTCGTTTAGCTGCTCGTTGTACTTTTTCCTTAAGAGTTTTAAGTGCTGGTAAGTTGGTAAGAAAACGTTCTTTAAGTTCTTTGCCCTGCTTTCTTGAACCTCCAACCACGCTTCCAATCTTTTCATCTCCTGCTCCGTAGACAAGGGCATAGATGAAAGTCTTTGCTGTATCTCTTGATTCAAGCCCTGCAAGGTTTTGATTAGTCGTGTGTATGTCTCCGTTGACAACTTCATTTATATACTCCTCATCGTTCATGTAATGTGCTAACATACGAAGTTCTAGTCCTGAAGCATCAACTCCAACTAAAACATTCCCGTCTTCTACAGTCCAACAAGCTCTACATTCTTGACCGAAGGGACTGTAAACAGCAGGTACTTGAGCAACATTAGGATGGTTGTGAGACATACGACCAGTGATAGTTCCGTTGGGAATAACTGAACCATGTACTCTACCATCTTCTTCTAAAGCATCTAACCAAGATTGTATCTGAGCAATACGCTTTTGATACAACAAGAAGTCTGCAATCAGTTTAGCTTCATGTATATGGGTAATCTTTTTAAGAGTCCCTTCATCTACAATCGGCTGACCTGTTGGTGTGAAACGTTTAGGTTCCCAACCAAACTCCATTAAGTACTCACCTATTTGTTTACGACTGCCGAGATTAAACTCTTGTAGTTCTTGTCGCATAAAAGGTTTATGGTTACCTGTATCAATACATTGTTTGTATTCATCAACAGTTAGTCCTGACTTAGATAGCTGTCCATCTTTCTTAAACTTAGGTGTTACCCATTTAACATCAACCATCCTAGGTTTAAAAGTACGTTGAACTTCATCAGTAACTTCGTACATCTTATCTTTAAGTTTAGCAAGTAACATGGTAGCTTGCTTCTCGTTGAAAGCAAACCCATTGTTTTCTTGGTCGGATATTACTTTAGCTACTGCATGTTCAAGAGCAATAGATTGATCACTAAAACCTGTCTGTTCTTTTAATAAAGCAAGGTAAACTAATTCGTTCAACCTTACATCATTACAACAATACTCAAGCATCTGTGGTGTGTACTCATCAAAGTCTATAGGTTGTTCTTGTTTAGCAAAGCCAACACGATAACCCCAAGTCTTTAAACTATGACCGTTCTCACGGATAGGTTTAAATAATCTAGACATCACAAGAGTATCTTCAATTTTCTTATGATAAAGATCAGCACCTGTTAGCTTTTTAATAACATCAAGATCGAATCGTAAGATGTTATGTCCAACTAAAGTATCAGCTTGTTTTAAAAACTCAATACCTTCCTTAAGTTTATGAGGTGGGAACTTATGGATTTCTCCATCGAGTTCTTTTGCTACAATACAATGTAGTTTAGTTGGTTTAAGACCATCACATTCTATGTCAAATATAATTTTAGAATTCTGTGTTGTCAAAAGTTTCCTCCTCTGATACTTCAAATAATCTACCAGTGTCGTTGTTATATCTTAAGCTACATGCCAGTCCAGTATCACCTGTGTATCTTGATTTAAGTACACGAACTTTTGTGGTGTTAGCTTCGTCTTCATTCGATGCTTGTTGATTACGTTCTAATGCAATCACACAATCAGATAGTTGTGCTATTCCTTGAGAGCCTTTCAAGTGTGATAACGATACTTCGATACCTTGCTCGTGTCCTTTATCACCCGATGCTCTACGCAAGTGTGATACTAATATCATGCCTACCCCTGTCTCTTCAACAAGACTACGTAATCTATTCATCAAAGAATCGATACCTCTTCTTTCATCACCTTCAGCAAGTACATTAACAAGCATGTGCAAGTGATCGACCACAACCCATTTACATTCACATCCTACAATAATATATCTTAACTTAGAAAATATTTCTTCAATATCAGTAGCACCTAAATGAGCATGAATATAAACACGACCATTAGGAATAACCTTATCAAATAATTCAGTGAGTTGTTCGTCACTGTAGTTGTTTCGTTTCTCTGTTAGATACAGTCGATCATTCGCTTCAATGGATATAATACCATCAGCAGTTCTCAACCAGTTCTCTTCAAGAGCTACAATACCTACGTTGTCTTCGGTGTTCTTGATTAGCCAATGTTCAAGCTCTCTAGTTACTGAAGACTTACCAAGTCCTGTCCCACCTGTGAGAGTTACAAGCTCACCTTTCCTCAGACCATACAGTTTTTTGTTGAGACCTTCCCAAGGATAAGCAATACTTTCTTTAACTTCTCTATGTAACCAATCGTTTCTTTGAGAAGAAAGTTCCATGATGCCTGACGGTGTATAAGTTTTAGCTTCCCACCATGAGGACATAAACTCTTGAAACTTACGTTGCTTGAGCATATCGTTTGCATCCTTATAACCATTAGGCAATGTCATTACCTTAGCTTTGCCGGGTTTTAATATGCGTGCAACATTACGAGCTGCTTCTCTACCTGCCTTATCATTATCAAAACATAACACTACATTATCAAATGATTCAACAAACTCAATGCTTTCTCGAATATCTTTAACAGCACCCGAAGCACCTCGCTTTAGTGACACACATGCCCACTTGGATTGCATCAATTCATATGCAGCCATAGCATCACATTCACCTTCTGTAATAGTTAGATACTTACCACCAGTATTTCTAAACAGTTGCTCACCGAATAAACCAGTGCCTTCATATGTTCCTGAAAAAGCAAAGTTTTTATTTTCAATAAAGCGTGTCTTAGTACCGACAACTTCGTTACCGTTAAAGAAAGGATAGATGTGTTGTGATATCTGATTGGTTGAACTAACAATCCTTCTAACACTATATTTCTTAGCAGTCTCTTCTGATATATCTCGGTCTGTTAAAGGACCAAAGCTACCAGTATAACTGTTTAAGAAAGAGGTAGTGACTTTAGGTTTAGGTGTAGTATCCACAATTTTTCCATCACACGCATCCACATAATTAGGAAAGTGTGTCTCACAGCTAAAGCAATGAGCAGATTTATCCTCATTCATAGACACAGGGTCAGAGCCACCACATGAAGGGCAGGGTAACTTATGTCGTACAAATTTACTTTGTTCTTGCATTCTATCTCCTTTAGAAAAGTGGCTAGGCTTTTACACCTAGCCGGTTTTAAATTACTTGGCAGGTTTTTTACCACCAACCCAAGCTTCATTAGTGTCGGGTGTTTCAGGGTCGTCTGCTACAAACTTACCTTCTTCATCCCTAGCCCTTTCAGGCTCGACTATAGCTTCGTCTCTATCCTTAAGCAACTCTTCCAAGTTAGCTCTATGGGTTCGACTTGCAAAGTCTAAGGCTTCAATAACAACCTGAAGGTTGCCAACCTTTTGCACAATCACAGTAGCTTCCTGCTTCTTCTGTTCATCTGCAATATTATTGATGTCGAAGTTTGTTTCTCCGTCATCATTTTTAATAGTAATAATCATTAGAATTCCTCTCCATCAGAAAAGAATTCATCACCATCACCGTTCTTGTATTCAACAAGATTAACAATTTGAACAGCTTGTAAGTCGAGACCTTTCCCTTGCTTACCAGCGTACTCCCAATCGTACTCATTGAATTGAACTCTCACTTGAGAGCCGTTACCAACAGCAGTGCTGACTTCTTGCTTGTCCTTATCAAACAATCTAGGTGCAGGTCTTACCATTCCTTTCGGACCATTTACCTTTCGTTTCATAATTAAAGCAGGACCTTCATCCATCTGCTTTACAGTGTGTCCACGAGATGCAAAGTCATTTGCAGTCTCATTATCAACCACTAGGTTGACAGTATACACTGGTTCAAAAGTCGTATTGGGTGTAGTTATACTTGCCCAGTACGCAGTTCCTTCTAATATAGCCATATGCGTTTCCTCCTTTTATAGCTTTGTTGTGAAGTTGGAAGGGTTGTGAGTAGCTACCCTAAAAGCTACAGCATTAGCTGCACCAAACCATCTGTTCAATTGGAGATAGAGGGCTTGATATGTTTGGTTACTCATTGTGATACAGAGTATAACAGAATCAATCTCGAATGTCAAGCAAAATATCTTCCATTGTTATAACAGGATTCTCAAATAAAGTGACCAGGAATTTTTCTCCATCTTTTTTCACCTCGTAAGTAGCCTTGTTGTCATAAAAAGATTCATAGTTAGCTGAAACATAAGCTTCAAATCTTCTGAGTTCATCTCTGTCAAAAATAGCTGTCTCTCCTTCAGCCATCATCCTTTCGTATATATAATTCATGCAACCTCCTGTGTTGTCCACCATACAGGCTTAGCTCTATTGCGTTCCCATTTGGCATAGTGTTTTTCGTTAATGCAGTAATCACGATAAGCAATAATAGCATCTTCATTTTTATACTCCTCAGGCATAGCCTGTGCTAGTGGTGTCATGCTTGTATGTGTAATGTTGTCAGGCATCTTACTCAATGGTTCTTCTAGCTTGACAACACTTGCATGTTTCCTACCGTACCTATACTCATACTCTGAACCTAATGCTAGGAAGTGTCGATACAACCATGAGTAGTTAGAGCTAGATTCCCTAGCCCATATAGTACATGGATGATTCATATATGCTTGTTTGTATAGTCCATTAGCATCTGCATACTCATCACCATCTAACAACCTGTGTGCTGTGCATAACATCTGTGCTGTTTCCAATGGCATCTTGACTAGCATCTTATCAGGCTGTGCTTCTGCTGATACAGTTGGACATTCATCAAAATAAAATATGTTCATTTACCTTATCCTCTTTTAATATATCTATAACTACCAGCATCCCATTTAGCATCTAATAGTTTAACCAAATCATATTGTAAACTATCTAAATTGTGAACATCAGACAACCATAAATCATTGGTTTCGTGTAAAGTATTTAACATGCTTGTAAGTTTGTTAATGTATTTGAAAAGATCATCATACTCGCTTGTAGTCAATTCAATAGTCACTTTGTTTTTTAATATTTTAGTTTTCATTTACCTTGCCCTCTATATTTTTTTAAGTTGGCTTTCTTATTCTTGTTCATAGTAGAGGTGCCAACATTACCTCTACCTTGACTGGTCTTCTTGCCCCTTTGTTTGGTAGCAGAAGTATAACTTGTTTTAGTCCACGTCTTCGCCATAATACTCCTCTATATTTTTCTTACGCTTATCGTTAAACTCTGTAACTCTTCTACCTGAAACATAATCAGTTGTACTCTCTGTCCATTTACCGTCATTGATTCTTATGTCAATATATTTTACTTGATTATCTTCAGCTTCTTTTTTTAATATTTCTTTTTGCTGTTCAACAGCTTCATAAAACTCAGTCATTGTTTATCTCCCTTTGTTTTTTAAGTTCCATCAACTCATCCCATTTGTAAAACTTCTTAGTCTCTGCATCCCAAAAGTTTCCACGCTGTGCTTGTGGTGGTATATGTGGTTCTATCTTTTCCTCATCTACCAAGTACATGTACAAAACTGTTGTCGTTAATAAGGTGACAACACCTACAACTATTAATATAAATTCCATATTAGTTTTTATTCCTCAGTTCTTTAATAATTATTTCTTCATTATTTATTACACCACGCAACTGTCTTAACTCTTCTAATGCAGAGTTATCAAAGTCCCACGTATCATTTGTTTTAACGTGGGTGATTTTATAAATATTAGAAACATCCTCAAAACTAATCATGCTATCTAGTGCTTCAATCGGAGAAGCACAATAGCTTTTTAAAGTTTCAATGCTTCCATCTTTTTTTACTTCAATTAAATATTCATCCACTACTTTTCTCCTAGTTGTAATAGTTCTTGTAAGGTACTGATACTCGGATGTTTTTTAAGTATTTTTATTACCCACTTGTCAGACATGTAAGATAAAGTTGTACTCTCTAATCCTTTAACATGAGTATCAGGTGGCATCATGGCAGTAATATTTTCTAAAGTAATTTTCTTGGCTTCATCTTCAGAAACTAAAGACTGCATCCATTCAAGTTGAAACTGTTTAACTTTTTTTCTTAACTGCTTTACTTGTTTACTGTTCATGATAAAGCTCTGAACTCCATGTATGGTTCTTCTTTATGTCCTTCAGGCAAAAACTCTACCCTATCAATAACTTCTTGTAAGTCATAGGTTGTTGCAGTGGTTTCTCCTTCATCATCATGACCCATGATAAGACCTTTACCTGCAAAGTTTCTACCCGACCAACTAAAGTATCTTTGATTACCTTCAACCAATAGTCCTTCATCATCAACATACAAATCATCTGCATCAGATAGCCTTACTACATCAAAGGTTCTACATTCTATTAGGTCATAGATTTCTCTATAGTCCCCACCATATACTGCTTCTTTGATCGT
>Ga0181603_10003810_pt1 | contig 11168 bp, 8 predicted proteins | sample 041ome_13_FD_148633 | JGI IMG/M metagenome (GOLD analysis project Ga0181603, IMG submission 148633) | Coastal salt marsh microbial communities from the Groves Creek Marsh, Skidaway Island, Georgia - 041409US metaG (spades assembly) | ecosystem: Environmental > Aquatic > Marine > Intertidal zone...
CTTTGAAATCGAGGAGGAGAGTGGTAATAATAATAATAAGGATGATGATGATGAAAATGCGAGCGAACTGGAAGAACGTCTTCTCGATGTTACAATTCAATGGAAGAGAAGACGGTTGGTCGTGCACGAGTGGAGGACGGTGAGAGATAGAAGCGGAGCTCGATTAGAAGAAGAAGAAGAAGATAAACTCGTGGGTGTCGGTGGCGGAAAAGAGGGCAAGCTGTATTTTGATATCCTTTTGTCGTTTTTAGGGACGTCTGGGGACGAGTCTCTTCTGTTGAGAAAGATGTGGACGCGAGTCGTTCGTCACGAGAAAAGGCTCGACGTATTTTTGAAAGACGACTTTGGAGGCGACGACGGGAGGAAAAGGAGGAGCAGGAACGCGATGATGATTACGGCGAAGGACGCGGACGTGTTGATGTCGGCACCGTGCCGGTTTCCGTTTTTGAAAGACGAGAGCGAGAGTTGCGACGGTAAATACAGTTACGATAAAAGACACGAGAGAGAGAAAAAGGACGACTTGAGAGAAAACTTCCGAGCGAACGGGTATTTGATTGCTGACGGTGGTACCGCTGCGAAAGGAACGAGCAGTTGTCGAGTGTCAAAAACGCTCGTTGATTCGTTTCGAATGAAAACGCACGAGAGAATCGAGGTAATTTTAAGCGCCCTGCGAGAGAATCATTCGCACGTTTCTGTTGGAACCGACGCGTTTGCTTATAAAGAAATCGGGAGTCGAGGGAAGTATCGATTCGACGCGTTATTCGATAAAGAAAAGGAGGAGGAAGATGCACTTTTTAAGTTCGCTAAATCAGACGCGCCGTGGGTGGAACCGGTGAAGGATATTTTACGGAACGCAGAAGATATAGACATTAACATATCCATCGTTTGGACGGAACCGAACTGTTCAGACCAAGAGTGGCATTGCGACGGCGCGCACAGAGGCGACCAGGAAACGTACGACGAACAAACGGGCGCTTTAGTCAAAACGCACGGTCCACCGTACGCCGTGTGTGTATTCATGACCCTCCTCGATTTGGACGATACGGTTGGATACACAGAATTTTGGCCAACTTCGCATAAAAATGCCGGTTTACTCGGGTTCGGAGCAGCCGCGCACGCTTTAGGTGGCGTGCAATCGAACAAAAACGCTAAAGCGGGAGATTGGGTCGTGTACGATTATCGATTGATGCACAGAGGCATCGGAAACGAAAGTAAAGACACGCGGCGACCGATATTGCAGTTTATGTATGCCGTGGACGGGTATAAAGAACGGAAAAATTACGGCCAGAAGAGTGTGTTTAGTCCCTGTTGAAGGTGTCGTCGTTTGCGACGACACGTGTATTTTTATTAGTGCTGCTACTGCATCTGTGCGCTACGTGCTACTACTACCACCACTCCCACTTGTGCGACTCCTACTTTCCTCTAAGCTCTCCGACATCCGTCTCCTCTTCTCCCTCGCTTTTCTCCTCGCCTCCTCCGCCGTGACATTTTTAGGTAAACCAACGCTCTCAAAGTTCCCAACTTCCTCTCGTAACCCCTCGTGTACAATCTTCACGTCCCCACCTCCTGAGCTCGTCACGTTCGCCATCCTCTCGTACGCGATGCCGTAGTTTTCGCACATGTAAATTCTCGTGCGAGCGTAATCAATCGCTTTTTGCACGTGCGCGTGGTCTTTCAAGAATCGGTTTTCTCTGAATCGATTCTTGCACTCCGAGGTGATGTATTCCGCCTCTTTAAGGCTATCGCGTTTCATTTTTCTCGCCAAGCGAAACATGTGCCGGAAAAGCGAGAACACTTCCGCCCTTTGAAGAAGCGAAGAAGACGGAGAAGACATGAGTGTTACGAACGAGTTTTTGTGCGCGCGCGTAATGATGTGTGACGAATTCGTGGAAGTACTTCTCTTCGGGGATTTTCAAATCTATTTTACTCTTCGTCTTCGCTCTCGTCCTCTAAGTTCGCCGCGGCGTACATCTGTTTCGTAAACACCGGCCTCGTCGATCGACTGGCTCGTCCACCGGCGATGATGTTTGACTGGTCGACTTCGTCGCCGGATAAATCGTCGATGACGTCTGAGTTTTCCGAATCCGAATCATCTCGTTTCTTCTTCTTCTTCTTCTTCTTCTTCTTCGTGTCTGTCTTTTGCTTCTTTTGCTTCGGTTCACCTTCGTCGTCCGTGCTCTCGGCTTCCTCCTGATAAATTTTATGCGCACAGAGAGAGAGAGAGAGAGAAAAGGAACTCGTCAGCACTTCTGCGCGAGAGTACCGCGGAGGCGCAGCGCGTTTCGCGCCGCGAAAGACACGAATTGAATTCAAAAATCATCATCCCCCAACACACACAAAGCGCTCTTCTAAGAACAACAACAACGACGACGACGACAACGCGACAAAGAAGAAGAAGAACGAGAACAATAAATAAACATAATAAATACCTCGGAATCGGAGGATTCCTCCTTCTCCTTCTTCTGTGGGAGGAGGACTTTCTCCTCGTCCTCGGAATCGCTCTCTAACACCACGCCCATGATATGGTTGCTCTTTCGTTGCCTCTGTCGTGTGTTTCAAATTTAAGTGAAGATTTCCCCATTGCAACGAAGAAAGAAACACTACTCGAAAAGCTTCGCCGAAAAAAGGACGATGACGAGCAACGACACCACCATCCAAACGACCATGACGAAGATTTTCTGTTCCATATTCCTGGTCTGTTTTACCCTCGGTCGATTCTTGACGACGAAAAAGGAGAAGAAGAAGAACGCGACGTCGTCGAGGAGGACGGCAGCGAGAGCATCGTCCTCGTCGCATTCGTCGTTCTCGTCGTTTCAGTGCCAAACAAACCCTTCAAAGAAAGCGGCGGAGAAGTTTACATTCACCGTTTCCTTGTGCTGGATAACCTCCATCGCGATAATAATTTTGCTTAAACTGTACGAAGGGTTCACGCGATGGCATTATTTACTCTATTGCGGTGCGTGTGCGTTGCCGTATGTTGTGTATCCTCTGTGGAAACCGTTCGAGGAGGATAAAGGCGTACCGGTGTGGGAAAGATACGTGGTGAAAGCAAACGCGTGGATTGGCATTTTGTCCTTCGTCGGCAATTACATTTGGACGCACTATTTTTATTCCGTTTTAAACGCCAAGTACACGTTTGACGCGCACAGGTTGAACGACGTGCCGATTTCGATGTATCTCATGACGCACGCGTATTTTATGTTTTACCACGCGATGACGAATTCGATTTTACGGAAGATTAAGACGAGTTACGAGAAAGATGTATTCAGAGACGTGTTTTATGCGACAGTTGTGGCGGCGTTAGCGTACACGACGGCGTTTATGGAAACGTTGACTATATGTGCGTTTCCGTACTGGGAGTTTACCAATAGGAACATGGCGTATACGCTCGGGAGCGCGTTTTACGGGATTTATTTCATAGTCAGTTTTCCAATGTTTTTGATGGTGGATGAAGACGTGACGACCGCGAAAGGGAAGAAGAACACATATTCCATGTGGCGAGTGGTATGGGAGAGTTTAGGGAGTTGCATGCTGGTGACGCTGTTGTTGGATTTCGTGAGAATTGGTTTGACTGATGTCAGTTTTACGATGAAATAGATGAAATAGAGAATTGAAATCAAGCCGCGTTTCGCGTCATCATTACAGAGTGTGTATTTTTATCAATATGTGTAAACAAACTGCTATGCTATATGGTGCGCATTATTTACGCCATCTTCTTTTTCTCTTTGAGCTCTAACAAGCGCGGTGAATGGCGCACCGGAGGTGAAGCGATGGAAACTATTTTTTTCTTCGACGTTGGTGATTTCATCACGTGGCCAATACTAATAGGTTTCTTTTGCGGCGAGGCTTTTTGCGGCGACGACGTTTGCGGAAGGGTAGCTTGCTGTTGATGCTGATGCGAGTCCCAGACGCTTCTTCTCTTCTTCTTTGGCGTTTGCGCATACTTCCAAATCGACGGTTGCGCGTCTCTTAAACACTCCAACACTCCGTTCAATCTTTCCGCGTGTTTCTTGCACTGCTCGGCGGACGCTCGCAACTCGTTCAAGATCATCGCGTCTTCGTCGTTGACTTCGTCTTCATCGTTTCCAACAACTACATTCTTCTTCTTAATAGCCGAAGTTAACACGTTCGCGCGATTTTCGTTCGTCAAGGAAAGATACATGGTCGTATCTTTAATTTTACGACATCTGGCGACGTCTCGAGCGTATTGATGCGAGCGCATAATCGACTCGCAAAATTTGGCGTTTTCGTACGAACAAATGGTGTGGAGGATATCGCACGCCAACAAGAACGGATTTTCGAGATCTGACTCGCTCTCGTAATCTCTGCACATTTGTAGAGTTTCTACGAGGATAGTCACCGAATCCGGACACCGTAAATAACAGGCTTCGATGGCAAGGTAACCAAAGAGTTTGGACTGGCACACTTCCGCAATCTTCGCATAGTTCCCGGCTAACGTTTTGACATCTTTACGACCGCAAGAGCGGGAAGATTTGAACAAAGTGTTCATCGTCCGTTCGATGTGCTTTCGTAAGTGATGCTGCCGGTACAAGAAACCGCGGATGTGTCTTTGCATCCTGATGGCCGCGAGGTGGCATTTTCGGTTATTCTCTTTCGACGCCTCTTTGAAAGCTTTGCGCGCTAAAACACCTCGAACGCGCGCCTGGAACTTGACCAGTTTAATCGCCGCGTTTTTATCTCGACGGTATTTGCGGAACTTCAACAACTCTTTCGCGAAATACATTCTGTAATAGCACTGTATCGTGATTGCAGCTTTGACTCGCTCCTCTTCCACTCGATTCTTCTCTTCAATTTCTCGCAACATTCGTCGCTCGCGATTCGCCTTTCGAAGCGCTCTTCTCTCTCGATGGATCCTGTAAATGTGTTGCATGTTCTCGGTGTAAGCACGTTTGAGGACGAATTCCTTTCGTAACTGGAATGCCCGAAACCTACTTTGAATTAAAGTAGCAGATGTATCCAAAACTAGCGCTTCTAGTTGCCTCTCTTCTTCAATCAACCGTTCCCGCTTTTCCTCTTCCTCGCGCCTCTCCATCTCGACGCGTTCTACTTCCTTCCTCTTCGCCTCTTTCATCTCCTCTACGCTTTTGCGGCCTAAATACCCCCGGTAACATTTCTGAATATCAAGTATCGCTTTTTTCTGCACGCGCACCGCGCGTCTCACTTGCCATCCTCTCGCCGAAGCTTGAATTACCATTGCAAAGTTATACTTGACATTTGCTTCCAACGCCGCTCTTTTCGCGCGGTAAAAGGATTGCATTCGAATGACATTCTCGCGCAATCTTTTGTATCCTTTCTTCGCAACGAAGCCTCGCGCGTGTTTTTCTATAACAATCGCCGCATTATGTCTCTTCTGGAGCATTTTTCGATCGGCTCGTCCTCTGCACATTTTTTGAAACGTCACCACGGCGTCCAACGAACGCTCGTACTCTTTCCTCGCGAAATAACCTCTTAAATGTTTACTAATCACCGTTTGCGCGCGAGACCACATGCGAGCGACATCCGCTACTTTCGGTCTATTTGGACGTTTTAATCGCCACCAACGCTGAATCTTCTTCGCTGAATCCACGCGTTCCACGTGCTGAATCACTCGCGAACACAAACACAAGAGGTACGTCGCCACGTCGCCGGTTTGCGGAACTGGGATATCTTTCTCTAAATTGAAACTGCCACTGCTGTTACCGGAGGACGGTAACGCCGAAGCTGACGTGTGGAAGCGAACATCGAATCCAGGAATCGGGACACCACCGATAGCTTTTAAACACTCGGCAACTTGCAAAAAATTCCTAGCGGCGATTTCTCTCGCGCGTTTGCGCTCGTCCATATCGATCGGGTGGTTCAATTCGAGATTTTCTCGCGAAAGACGTCTCGAACCGGTAAGACCCGGCGCGTATTTGCGAAGGATGGCAAGTAATACTCGTCCGTCGGCAAAATCGCTTCCTAAATTGGAACATTTGATCGAGTAGGAAGAAGAGAGAGATAATTCGGAACAACACGCTTTCGCCCACGTCAAGAGAAGCGCCTCGAGGCTGCACCTCGGCATGCCGTTCGGACGAGACGCGAGAGCGCCTTTGTTGTTTCGCATCTCGCGTTCTAAAGCTTGAATCGTACTGGTAGGAATCTTCGCGTTCGGGAACTTGCAAATTTCTTTCGTCAACATGTTCTTCGGGGCCGCGAGCGAGTTGCGGCTCATATTTTTCGTGTGCTCGTGCGTCATCATCGCCCATAGAATGCCACAAGTCGCCTCGCGATGACCATCGACGATATCCGACGGCGTGATTTTCGACCATGCGCCAGGTAACGCGACGCCTAAAACATCCTTTGCAGCATTCAAAGCCACTCGAACGTTGTTCAATTTATCCTCTCTCGTCTTCACTGGAAACGCGCACTCCGAAAGCAACGAGTGATGTTCGACCACTTTTTGTGTCTTCTTATCGATGGAGGCGAAAGTAACGTCCGGCGCTAACATTTCGATGAGTTTACACAGTCGAATACCATCTCTGAGATCGCTGGCTAAGTTTGTGACCGTGAAGTCGTACTCACTCGCGGCTGTTTGTTCGTAAGGCACGATGAAACCAGCTTTCTTCAAGTTGCGCAAAATGTCGCCTTCGCCGTAACACGACGCCGTGAGCAACTTTTGCGCTAATTCTCTCGTCGACTTGATGGAGGCATTCAAGTTGAACAGTTTCGGTGCTTTCGGGTGAGCTTTGTGGTTTTGCGCGCGGTCGAGTAACAAGACGAGCATCAAGATTCTTTCCAACACGACGTCGTTCAACGCGTTCTCGTACCCTTCCGCAAACGGCGGTTGGCCGGGAAACTCGTCGCCTAATCCGTATTTGATCTCCATCTCGTGCGAACGAAACAACTTTTCGGAGCATTCTTTCGCGCATTCTCTCGGATTCTGCGGTTGCCATCTCATGGTGTCTCCCAAGACGGCATCGACGCCGAGTTTAAGCCAAAATGTATTCACCGAGCTGAGCGTTTTAATGAAATCTTGCTTCATGCGCAAGTCGCGAAGGAAAATACCGCCGTCGCTTTTTAAACGGATAAGTTTACTCTCAATTCTATATTCCACCTCACGCATGATGACGCCAACTTCTGCATCTTGCGTGTATAGATGCGCCATGACTCGTCGCGATGCAGCTCGAGCGTCTCGAAACTCGCGCGCTCGCATCTGTTCGGATTTCATTTTCACAGAGTGAGACGTCGACGCCGCTACTTCGGAGGTATCCCGAGGCGAAATCGTTCGGTTCAGCCAGGACACGAACTCGGCTTCTTGTTGACTCGCAAACTCTCTCGCACTTTCAAACCCATCAGATGTGACGGACGAGGATGTTGCTTTTACTTCTCCTTTTATTTCTTTTGTCGGTTTTGTTGATGATGCATTCTTGGAGTTGAGCAAACGCAAGGACGCCATCGTTAGCGGCTCTTCTTGCTCTTCGCGTTCCAACTCCTTCGCGTGTTGTTCAACAGCTTTCGAAGCGGCCACGTGCTTCGCCAAATTCTCCTGGTTCGACTGTCTTCGCCACGAAGCTGACGCCGCGTACGCGCTCGGCAATCCTTTAAAGCCTTCGTACGCTTCATCAAACGCATCATCCTCGATGACATTCTCCTTGTTCGCGCCAAACGCGTCCTCCTCTTCACTATCTCCTTCATCGATCATCGCTTCCATTTTATCTCGTTCTTGTTTTCGCGGCTTCTCCGTCGTTCCTTCTTCCTTCTTCACCACGGTCACCCCTCTCAATCTCACCGTAAATGTCTTTGCCTCTCCTTCGTCAAACACCTCCGTCGCGCACGTCTTACACACGAGCTTCAACGCCCCCACCGCCGTCGCTTTCTTCGAGACAACTTTCGGCGTCCATTTAATCGACACCGTCATTTCTTCGTCTCTCTTTACAATCTTCGGGAGTACCCCTCCTGCGAATCCGAACAGTTCGTATTCGCTTTTGTCTTCTTCTCCTTCAAACCGATACTCGCAAATCTTCCAATTCCGGTTCGTATCGTTGACTATTTTCACGCGCTCTTCCGCAGACGTCGTAATCTCAACCACACCAAACCTCACCACGGGTACCACTGCCATCGAGCGCAGCGATAAACCGTCTTTCTTCGCCTCTCTCTCCTTCGTTTTCTTCTTTGTCTTCTTCTCGTCGAAACTCTTTTTGTTGTTGTTGTTGTTGTTTGCAAAATTCTTCGGTGGCAGTTGGATGCGTCGTCCCATCACATTCTCGTTCTCGTTTCGCTCGGTCAGCGCGTTCCACAGCGCATTCGTCGTCGTATCATCACTACCACCATCAAAACCACCCTCCGCGTGCGCTTTAATGCGACTCACAGGAGAAGACCGCACCACCATTTAATACTAGTAACTTGTGCGTTTACTCAATGTAAAGAAAAAAAGCTGTCGTGTTCTTTTTTTTGTTCCCCTCTTTGATTTGATGCATTTTTTATTTAGGGTTTCACAAATCCCCTAAAAACACCCCTTTGAAAACTCTCTTCTTTTCCCTCATTTTAGTACACTTACCTAAAATCAGATATATCTACCTGTTGTGCGCAAACAAACGAACGAGAAGAAGAAGACGAAGATAAATGCCACCTCCACCATCATCTCGAAGAAGAGGAAACAGACGACAACAGGCGACGACAGGAGGAGGAGGAGGAGTTTCTACGAGGAGGAGAAAAAACTTGAGGGAAAAAGATCCGATGCAATATTACTCGCGAAAAATCGACCGGTATTTGGACGCACACCCGTGGTTCACGATGGTGTTGACGCAGTGTTTACTCTTTCTCACCGTCGCGATCGTTTGGATGATTTTCGGGGAGAAAATACGGGAAGTACACTTTGAACGGGTGAAACCATATCTGAGAGAACACGTGTGGCCGAAAGTTTTGAAGTTTTCGAGGGAGAATTTGCCGGAGAAGTGGCAGTTGAGCGAACGCGTGGTCGAGAAAGTGACGCAGAACTTAGGAAACGGGGCGGAGAGCGCGTCGTCATAAAGGAGTAGTAAATATATATAGTCATCAGTTCTTCCATTATTATTAGCATAACTTCATCCTCCCTCTCTTCATCTCTCTCTTTGCACTTTGTTTTTGTTCAAGTTGATAAAAAACCTCCTCTCTTTTCCCTTCTCTTTGATTCGCTTACGCCGCCGTGCGCGTCGGCGAAAAGAGTATCGCGCGAATCGATACGAGACGCTCGTCACGCCGAGATGCCGTTGAATTGCATCTCTCGCAACGACATGTTCCCGATCGCCATATCCAACTCTCTCTGTTCTTTTTCCGCCACTTGCACTTCCAAACTCTCTCGCCACTTCAAATCGTTCAGTCGTCTCGTTTCTTTCTCTCTCCTCTCTCGCTCCTCGAGCGCTTCGATCTTCTTCCTCGCCTCCAAACGAAACCTTTTCTCTTCCATCTCGAGAAACTCCACTCGTCTCTTTTCGATGCCTTCGCCGTCGCCTTGCGCCATTTTCGCTTCCACCAATAGCAATCGCTTCCTCTTTTCCTCCGCGCGCTTCGTGTCCAACATCTCCTGCGCCTCCTCCGCTTTCCTCACAAACTCCGCGGCGCGTTCCACGTCTTGTTTTTTACGCAACGCTTTCTCCTCTCTCGCTTTGCGCATCTCAAACTCCGCCTCTCTCGCTCTCTCCTGATCCAACTGTCTCTTCTCCGTTTCTTTCCTCTTCCGTTCCTCGTCCAACTTTTCCGCCGTGCGTCTCTGTTGCGTGTCCAACATCCTCTCGACCATTTTTTCCTTCTCCTTCGCGAGTCGTTTTTGCTCCTGTTGCGAATCGAGCGTTTTGCGTATGTTGGCTTGCGTCTCGCGTTTTTTACGCAGCGCTTCGTCCGCGTCCCTTTTCGCTTTTTCGTCCGCCTCTTTCGCGAGCGCGTGGAATAACGACGCGCGTTTGAGCTGCAACGTCATCGCGCGCTTGTTGTTGACACCATCACCGTCACCACCATCGTTATTCTTCAAAGACAAAAACGAAGAGAGGCTGGGGGGGTCAACACCTAAAAAGTTAAAGCTTTCGTCGTCGTCGTCGTCGTCCTCGAGTCGTCGTTCCTCTTCTTCCTCTTCAACCCCGCGTTGTTGTTGTTCGGCAGAGAAGAAAAGCTCGGAGTGTGATGCGGGCGTGGAAGGCGGCGTATTCGTCGTCGTCTGAATCGTCGTCGTCGCCATTATTCGCGTGTTCTGATATGTATCTGCAAACAGCGTTTCTCTCTGTTGTTGTTGTTGTGTGTATTTTTAGAAAAAATGATGGAAGAAGAAAAAAAATACAGAAAAAACAAGCAGACAGAGAGAGACAAAAACAAACAAAAAGAAAGCAAGCACAAGAACACAAGAACAACGATACTACTACTACTACACGCGACGACAACAAAAAAAAAGACACGCACACATAAAAGACGCCGGTGAGGTTGAATCGAACAACTGGGCCGTCAAGCCCCCACAGGTTTGAAGCCTGCGCTCCGAGCCATCGAAGGTCACTCCGGCTTTAGTATGGAAGAAAGAGAACGCTCCAAGAGCAGCTTTCCTCCTTCACTATAACAACCCTAAACCCTTTTAATTAACATATAAAACACTGTATCATTTAGGGTTCTATAGTAAAAAATCGCCCTACCGAGAAAAGAGCGACGCTGCCGCCATAAAGTTTGAACCTATCGCACTGCAGAGAAGAAGAAGAAGATATGGGAGCACACGAGCGATGGAGGAGGATGACTCTGACGACGACAACCTCGCGGTGTTGTGAGAGTTTGTCGTCTTCTGTGTCTTCGTTTTCAAACGATATCTTTCGTCGTCGTTTGTCGTCGTTGTCTTCTTCTTCTTCGCGTGCGGAAACGAGACCATCTTCGAGCGAAGGACGATCGATCGATGATTACGCGGAAAAGGAGAGACGGATGTGCAGTCGCAATTCGAGAGCGTCCACGAGCGGGAGGAGGACTTCTTTGAATACGAATAACGCGAAGAACAAGAACTACGTGAACAGAAGAATGTTCGCGTCGGACGCGTCGCCTCTCGCGTCGTCGACGATTGGTGAGACGAAGAAGAAGAAGAAGAAGAGCAAAAATGCGGCTGCGTCGACGGCATCGTCATCTGCGGCGGAATCATCAAACGAGGACGAGGAGACAGAGGAGGAGAACGAAAACGATTCAGAAGA
>Ga0181603_10003813_pt1 | contig 11164 bp, 10 predicted proteins | sample 041ome_13_FD_148633 | JGI IMG/M metagenome (GOLD analysis project Ga0181603, IMG submission 148633) | Coastal salt marsh microbial communities from the Groves Creek Marsh, Skidaway Island, Georgia - 041409US metaG (spades assembly) | ecosystem: Environmental > Aquatic > Marine > Intertidal zone...
TTAACGGTGACAGAATTACCAAACATGTTCTCAAACATGGCGATAATATTGCCATCGGCAAGCATGAGCTTCTTTATCAAAATGAAGCCGCCATCGGGGCGGATGATGAAGAAGATTTTGAAAAAACCATGATACTCAAACCCTATGCGGCAGGTATGGGCGGCGAGTCGATTGAGGCCAAGTCGGAAGAAAAACTAAAAGAAGAGTCTGAGGATTCCAGTCAGCCTGAAAAGCAAGAAGAGGCATCATCCGGTATCAACGCTGCGCTGCAGTTGTTGTCGGGAGCGAATGTCGGTAAGCGGCTTAGCCTTACCAAACCATTGACCCGTCTCGGCAAGCCAGGGGCTCAGGTAGCGGCAATTCAAATGCGGCCCAACGGGTGCTATGTATTTAACATCCCCGGCTCAGGGAAGGCGCCAAGTCTCAATGGAAAGGACTTGGGAGCCAAAGCAGTAATGCTAAAAGATGGTGACCTGCTTGAAGTTGGTAGTGTTCGTATGAAATACCACCAGACTTGATGATGTGTTTATATAGACCTAAAAAAAGCTCCCTTGGGAGCTTTTTTTAGGTCAGATGCGAATAGCTCAGGAAAAGTTTTCGTTAACAAAATCCCAATTAACCAGATTCCAAAATGCTTCCATATAAGCAGGTCGGGCATTTCGGTAATCAATGTAATAGGCATGCTCCCAAACATCGACAGTCAGCAAAGGTTTGGCATCTGTTGTAATTGGAGTGTCCGCATTGCCTGTATTTACAATGGAAACACTGCCATCAGTATTTTTTACCAGCCATGTCCAGCCGGAACCAAAATTGTTTACAGCACTATTGGTGAATTGTTCCTTAAAGGCTTCAAATGAACCAAAAGCAGTATTGATGGCATCGGCCACAGGACCGGAAGCTTCTCCTCCGCCGTTTGGACTGAGACAATTCCAGTAAAAGGTATGATTCCAGACTTGGGCGGCATTATTAAATACGCCACCCTCGGAATTTTTAATGATGGTTTCGAGATCGGCATCAGCCAGATCGGTGCCTTCGATGAGGGGGTTTAGCTTGGCAACGTACGTCGCGTGGTGCTTGCCGTAGTGATATTCGAGAGTTTCTTTGGAAATTTGGGGTTCCAGAGCATCAATTGCATAAGGCAATTCCGGAAGTGTGATAGCCATACTGTTCCATACTCCTGATGGGGATATGTGAATTTATTGAAATTTTCCTCTGATCTGAGGATAAGTAAGTATTGTACGCGATATAAAGGCATTCGGACGAAAATCACATAAATGTTCTCTATAGCGACAGGTAATTGCCGACTGTTAGCAATCATGGCTCTCATATAGAATGACCACCCTTAACGAGGTATCAAGAGGATTCCAATGTCTGACGACATGCGCATAATTCCTGAGCGAGATGAAATTCGCCCAAGATCACAGACAACTACCAAGAAGCCAGCTTCTGGAGCGACTACATCCGGGGCTTCGGGGCCAGCAAAGCCAGTTGCGAGAAGGACTTCTTCAGGTAGTTCTGATAAATCATTCTGGGTGCTGGTTGTGCTCATCTTACTTGCGTGCACAGCATCAGCCTGGCTGTTTGTCCAAACTCGTTCCTTGGCCTCAGAGCGCGATGCATTAGCCCAGCGAGTAGAACAAATAGAGTCCAAGCTCTCAGTCACCGATGAATCCCTATCCCAGTCCGGCGCTGCCATGCAATCGGTACTTAAAGAGCATAGCGATGAACTTGAACTGCACATGTCTGAAATTCGCAAACTCTGGGGTGTTGCCTATGATCGCAATCGACCTGCGATCGAGGAATTGAAAACTGGGCAAGAGAACATGTCTGCGCGGATGAACTCATTTAATAATTCTCTCGCACAGGCCGATCCGATTATTCAGGGATATGAAGGGATGCAATCCCGTCTGGAAACCATTTCTTCACAGTTGCTTGTGCAGTCGGCCACACTTGACGATTTATCTGCACGTGCTCGTACCCTCTCTGACCGCTCCAATTCCATCCAGTCAAACTTCCAGTCGCAGGAAGATGCAATCCAGGAGCATGAAGAAGCCATTCAAGCCATCGATGAATATCGTTTGCAAATTAATCAGCGTCTGCTCCGATTGGAACAATCCCTCTCGGGTGGACAATAGCCACATAAAGCCTTAAGAATTTTTTAACAGATGACACTAGTAAAACAGCAAGACTTGATTGATAGCGTATTTGATTCGCTTCAGTTCATTTCCTATTACCATCCCAAAGATTTTATCGATGCTGTATATGCGGCATACCAGAAAGAGGAATCCCAGGCTGCCAAAGATGCCATGGCGCAAATCCTGATTAATTCACGGATGTGTGCTGAGGGACATCGTCCAATATGCCAGGATACCGGTATCGTCACGGTATTTTTGAAGGTGGGGATGGATGTTCAGTGGGAGGGTGACATGAGTGTCACCGATATGGTCAATGAAGGTATTCGCCGTGCTTATAATCACCCCGATAATGTTCTTCGCGCGTCAATTCTTGAAGACCCGGATGGAGCTCGTCGAAATACCAAGGACAATACACCGGGCGTTATACATTACGAAATAGTTCCGGGCGATAAAGTTGAAGTGCACGTTGCTGCCAAAGGTGGTGGCTCAGAAGCCAAATCCAAGTTCGCGATGCTTAATCCCAGCGACTCCGTTGTCGACTGGGTTTTGGACATGGTGCCCAAAATGGGCGCTGGGTGGTGTCCCCCTGGCATGTTGGGCATAGGTATCGGTGGCACGGCCGAAAAGGCCATGTTGCTTGCCAAAGAAGCTTTGCTGGAGCCTATCGACATACAAGAGCTTAAGCAGCGCGGGGCGTCCAATCGCTCTGAGGAATTGCGTTTGGAATTGTTCGATAAGGTCAATAGGTTGGGCATAGGTGCCCAGGGTCTGGGCGGGCTGACAACCGTGCTTGACGTTAAGGTAATGGATTATCCATCGCATGCCGCAAATAAAGCCATCGCGATTATTCCGAACTGTGCCGCGACGCGTCATGCGCATTTTGTTCTCGACGGTACCGGCCCCTCTTTACAGACACCGCCAGCATTGGAAGATTGGCCAGAAATTACATGGGATGTTGGCGACTCTGTGCGACGTGTGAATCTTGATACAGTTACCAGAGAGGATGTTCAGGACTGGAAAACAGGCGAGACTGTCTTGTTGTCAGGCAAAATGTTGACTGGCAGGGATGCAGCCCACAAAAAAATTGTCGACATGCTTAACAAGGGCGAAGAACTGCCTGCGGACCTGAAAGGACGGTTTATCTATTACGTAGGCCCAGTGGATCCCATTGAGGGTGAGGTAGTAGGGCCAGCCGGTCCGACAACGGCCACTCGTATGGATAAGTTTACCCGTCAGGTATTAGAGCAAACGGGTCTGCTAGGCATGATCGGTAAAGCCGAGCGAGGTCCTGCCGCTATTGATGCCATACGAGACAATAAGGCGGTTTATCTCATGGCTGTAGGCGGTTCTGCGTATTTGGTGTCCAAGGCAATTACCAAGTCAGAGGTTGTAGGCTTTCCAGAGCTGGGCATGGAAGCTATTTACGAATTTGAAGTCAAGGATATGCCAGTTACTGTGGCCGTGGATTCAAAAGGAGAATCGGTGCATCAAACCGGGCCTAAAATATGGGCCAGGGAAATTGAAGAGCGTAAACTGATCGTTAGCTAACTTTTACGCGTACTAAGTTCTCATATAAGAAAGAGACCAGTCATGACAACCATGAAAAGTAAATTTTTGACAGCCTTTGTGCTTTTAGCTGCTGCATTTTCAAGCTCGGCACAGGATCTTTATCTGGGCGGTAATATTGGCTTCCTGCTATGGGATGACGAGCGTTTTTCAGGTTCCTCAAAAGGTGAAGCGATAACAGGTGGCGTTCAATTAGGCTATGAGTTTAGTGAAATATATGCCGTCGAATTGTCTTCGCACTCAAGTTTGAATGGCCCGGATGCGGATCTATATTCCATTAGTGGCTACCGATTTTATGGGGACCGATCAGACTGGAGTAAATACATTGTTGGTGGTTTGAGTTATGGCGATCCCCATAAATTTACCTATGCTAACGACGACTCGACTTCACGCATTACTGCTGTTGGGTATGGTGAAGAGCGACCAGTAGCCAGCAATGATAGTGCAGCGGGTCGCGCCCAAAATCGAAGGGTAACCGGGGAACTGAGTTGGCGAGAAGAAGTAGAGTAAGTAATAAGAAACATGTTAATAACGGCGCTTTAGAAGCGCCGTTTTTGTATTAGTGATCTGTGACGTAAAGGGATGGGTATGGTCGAGACAATCTACTGGCACGATTACGAGACATTTGGAGCAAATCCTCCGCTTGATCGCCCCGCCCAGTTTGCCGGAATTCGCACCGATACAAACCTCGAAGTGATTGGCGACCCATTGATGGTTTACTGTAAACCTGTGGCGGATTGCCTGCCGAGCATTGATGCGTGCCTGATTACAGGCATCACTCCGCAGTTAGCTGATGACAAAGGGCTTCCCGAGCCCGAATTTATGCGTCAGATTCACGCTGAATTTATACAGCCACAAACTTGTGGCGCCGGATATAACAGCCTGCGTTTTGATGATGAAGTGACTCGTTATTCCCTGTATCGCAACTTCTACGATCCTTATGCTCGTGAATGGCAAAACGGCAACTCACGGTGGGACATTATCGATATGGTTCGACTGACCTATGCATTGCGTCCTGATGCACTCAAATGGCCCGAAAGAGAGGCCGGCGTGCCCAGCTTTCGTCTGGAAAGTTTGAGCGAGGCCAATGAACTTCAACATGAATCCGCGCACGATGCACTTTCCGATGTACTGGCGACCATTCAGTTGGCCAAGAGAATAAAAAATAGTGAACCAGGATTGTACGATTACTGTTGGAACTCCCGGCGTAAAACGGAAGTTGCAAAGCAGATTGACCTGAAATCACATAAACCGCTTGTTCATGTATCGTCCAAAATTCCGGCAAGTCAGGGCTGTACAACCATCCTGATGCCTTTGGCTATGCACCCAACCAATAAAAATGCAGTTCTTTGTGTCGACCTCTGTGCAGAGGCTAGTCCATTAATCGATCTTAGTGCAGAGGCAGTCAGGGAGCGGCTTTATACTCGTCTGGACGACTTGGGCGAGAATGAGTCCAGAATTCCCTTAAAAGCAGTTCATCTAAACCGTTGCCCGGTTTTGCTCCCACTGAAGACATTGGAGGAAGCCAATGCCAAGCGTCTGGGCATTGATTTATCCGTCGCGGAAACCAATTGGCAAACTCTTCTGCAGAAGGTTCAGGAGGTAAGCAAAAAAGCCCAAATAGCGTTTGATTCTGATTTCGAGGAGAATTTGGATGCAGACTCAGCGTTGTATCAAGGGTTTATTCCTGATGCCGATCGGCATGTTGCGGAGCAAGTAATATCCGCTTCATCCCAAGACTTGGCTTCCCATACCTTTGTTTTTCAGGATAAGCGTCTCAATGAGCTTTTATTCCGGTATAAGGCTCGACATTTTAGTGAAATTCTTTCAGGTGAAGATCAGAAAGATTGGTTAGAGCAAGTTTGTGAGCGCCTGGATTGGCCGCAACAGATTGACCGCTATGAGCAGGATCTAATGTCACGAGCTCGTCAGGAAACAGACAGCTCGAGGCTAAAAATACTTAAAGAATTGTCGGACTGGGCAGCGCAGCGGCGTAAGCTGTTTTGTGGCTCTGAAGCCATTAAATAATTTTGGCAATGCATTTCGGGGGAATTTACTGGATAATGCGCGGCCAGGAAAAGACCGTTATAAAGGCACACACTCTTGGACTTTGTCGGCTCACACATACTCTCTATCGACCAGTTTGATCGCAGCGACATTGAAAAAATATTCGCTGTCGCCGACCGAATGGAACCCTACGCATTGCGGCGTAAAAAGACCCGGGTTCTGGAAGGCGCGATTCTCGGCAACATGTTCTTTGAACCTAGCACACGAACCCGCCTGAGTTTTGGGGCGGCGTTTAATTTATTGGGTGGGCAGGTTCGGGAAACGACAGGCTTTGCCAGCTCGGCACTGGTCAAGGGCGAATCGCTCTTTGATACAGCGCGGGTCATCAGCGGCTACAGTGACATTATCTGTATGCGCCATCCAGAATCAGGCTCTGTTGCTGAGTTTTCCCAAGCCAGTCGGGTTCCAGTAATCAATGGGGGCGATGGCTCAAACGAACACCCCACTCAGGCCTTGCTAGACCTCTATACCATCAAGCGTGAACTTGTTGACCGTGGCGCCGGCATTGATGGTTTGAAAATTGCCATGATTGGCGATCTAAAGTATGGCCGAACTGTGCACTCTCTAAGCCAGCTTTTGGGCCTATATAAAGATGTGGAAATTTATTTGGTTTCACCTAAAGAGCTGCGCATGCCGGACTATATTGAAGAGCGATTGCGCAAAGCAGGCCACCGACTGGTGGTTACCGAGAGCCTGGAAGAGGGTATAAACAATGCCCAGATCGTCTATTCAACGAGAATTCAGGAAGAGCGGTTCAAATCGACCGAAGAAGCCGATCTTTATCGCGGCCGTTTCCGCATCAACCAAGCGATTTATACGGCTAATTGCCAACCCAACACTGTCATCATGCATCCACTGCCGCGCGATAGCCGGGCCGAGGCCAATGAGCTGGATGGTGATCTGGATGCTAACCCCAATCTGGCTATTTTCCGTCAGGCGGATAACGGTGTGTTGGTTAGAATGGCCCTGTTTGCATTGATTTTAAAAGTAGATCATTTGTTAGAAAAATACGAGCGTGAAGTCAGCTGGTTCACGCGCAAATAAGCGATACCTTCTGGACGAATAGTGGAATTTAACTACGACGACATCAGGCCTTACAACGACTCTGAAGTAAGTACGGTTCTAGCGCGGTTGATAACTGATGACGAGTTTCTTCTTGCGGTAAAGGAATTACGGTTCAGGTGGTTACCAGGCTGGCTGTTCCCATTCGCAAAAAAAATCATTTCATCCCGCTTATCGCGTCGGATTTCGCAAATTCATAATGTTCATGATTTCCAGCTTTCGGTAGAGCGATACCTTAGCCATTGTCTTCTCGATACGAGCCGCGAACTGGAAGTGAATGTCGAACAAGCCCTGCATCCTAAAAAAAGCTATTTGTTCATGTCCAATCATCGTGACATTGCCATGGATCCTGCAATTTGCAATCTGGCTTGTCACAGAATGGGTTTGGGGACATTCCGTATAGCCATAGGGGATAACCTGCTGACAAAGCCATTTTCATCAGATCTGATGCGACTGAACAAAAGTTTTATTGTTAAACGCAGTGTGGAAGGTCGACGAGAAAAGTTCATCGAGCTGCGGCGATTATCAGCCTATATCCGCGAGTCTATTTCAACGGATTTGGAATCAGTCTGGATCGCCCAAAGAGAGGGGCGGGCCAAGGATGGATGCGACAAAACCGATACCGCTTTAATCAAGATGTTAATGCTTTCGAAAGAGCAGGATCAGTTGTTTGGTGATGCACTTGGTAGCTTGCATATTATCCCTGTCAGTATTTCCTACGAATGGGACCCTTGTGATACGGCAAAAGCACGGGAATTGGCGGCCAAATCGCGTGATGGTAATTACCAAAAAGGCCCGCATGAGGATATCTTGAGTATTGCCAATGGAATACAGGGCTGGAAGGGACGCATTGATTTGCATTTCGGTACAGAAATCAGTGCCCAATTGGCTGATGCCGATGCAGTCGCCGCTGAAATTGACCGGCAAGTGGTAAAGAACTATCGGATTCAGCCCAGTAATGCCGTTGCTTATGAACGACTGGAGGGTAAATTGCCAGAAGTTAGCGAAAACTGGATGGAAGAAGAGTTGGATGATGCGCGGAAAGAGCTGACAAAACGAATTAATTCCCTGTCTGACGATGCTGATGCCCAGAAAATGTTATTGCAGGCATATGCCAACCCGGTACTTGCCCGCCTTTCAGTAACTGAGGTCAAGGCAAAAGTGCCTGAGCCTAACGAACTCCCTCAATAATTAGTTCATCTCCAGTTTGCCGCCATTCCAGGCTGGACAAGGCGGACATTCCAAGCAGCGCGAAGCCATCCATGTTCGGATTTATTGCAGCAGGTACCTGTCTCAACTCTATGTCACCAATGTTCAATTGATCGACCACTGTGGATTGCACCTGTACATTGCCATTCGCTGTACTCACATAATAGCTATCTCCAGGAGTGAGGCCGGCAAGGCGTGCCTGTTCAGGAGTGAATACCAATTGACTGGCTCCGGTATCAACAAGAAAAGTCACCGTTGCACCATTGACACTGGAATTCAGTAAATAGTGACCATTGGCATTTCGTTTCAAAATGACTTGGCTTTGCTCACCGACAATGCGTGTCTCAACATTTCGGTTGGGATTAATGCGGTTTTGTTCCCAATTGCCAAACAGATAAGCCATAACCGAGAGAATGATCAGCCAGCCTGCATAAAGCATCAGGCGCCCAGAGCCACCATGAGGATTAGGTTCGTTTTTATTCTGTTCTTGATCAGGCATTTTCCGGCTGACGAGGAAAAACAATCAGGTGGGGGGCATCAATGCGCAGGCCATGCAAGGAGCCAATTTCATAGTCTTCGTGGCTGGGTAGCATGGTTTCAATGTAAAGGCCTGATGCCAATCTCAGTCGATAAAGGGTATTCGTGCCAATAAAGAGTTTGCGCTCAATTTTCCCTTGAATTGAGCTGGCGGGGTCTATTCGCACATCATCAGGACGAACCAGCAATTCGACGGCACTCATCTCATCCATGGGCGTCTGGCTGACTCCTTTGAGTTTTCCCAGCTCCGTTTGAACTTCCTCAGATCCGGTCACTTGGCCGGGAATGAAACTACCTCGCCCAATAAAATTGGCGACAAACCGGTGTCCTGGGCGATGATAAAGGTTGTAGGCGGTGTCCCATTGATGGAGTTTGCCCGCGCGCATTACGCCAATACGATCGGCAACGGCGAATGCTTCTTCTTGATCATGAGTGACAAGCAGAGCCGTTGTGGAGCTTTTTTTGAGAATATCCCTGACACTGCGGTTAAGCTCTCGTCGCAGTTCTACATCCAGGCCGGAAAAAGGCTCATCAAGCAGCAAGATGTCAGGCTTCATGGCAAGTGACCGAGCCACAGCAACCCGTTGTTGCTGGCCACCGGAAAGCTCAGCCGGGTATACATCCGCGTATGCACGCATATGAATCAGTTCTAAATATTCGTCACATACTTCCTGACGCTCTGAAGATGAGAGCTTGTTGAGCCCAAAAGCGAGATTTTCCCTGACCGTCATATGCGGAAACAATGCATAGTCTTGAAACACCATGCCTAGATTACGTTTTTCCGGTGGCAGGCATTTTTTTTTGTCAGAGAGACAGCGGCCGTTGACATTGATTGTGCCGGAGGATGGTTTCAGGAAGCCGGCGATGGCACGCAAAGCGGTGCTTTTCCCGCAACCACTTGGGCCTAATAGACAACCTATTTCACCACGATGCAGAGAAAAGCTAATGCCATTTATAACAGGCGTACCATCGTAGCCACACTCCAGTTGGTCGATATCCAGATAGACAGCATTAGCGTTGGAATGAAGCGTCATTTGTCCTGCAATCGAGCGGTAAAATAAAAGCCAGGTGAATTGTACTCTGGCCCTCAGTTTACTGGGTTATTGATTGAGCAGGAACTCAACCAGTGCTTTTTGCGCATGCAGTCTATTTTCTGCTTCATCAAAAACCACACTGTATCGGGTGTGCTCCAGAATCTCTTCGCTTACTTCGAGCCCACGATAGGCGGGCAGACAATGCATAAACAGCGCATCGGCTGCGGCATTGGACATAAGTTCTTCATCCACCTGATAGCCAGTAAAGGCTTTAATACGAGCCTGCTTCTCAGCTTCTTGCCCCATGGATGCCCAGGTGTCAGTAACAACCAGACTGGTGCTGTCTACCGCCTCCTCAGGAGTCTGGGTCAGGTAGACGCGGTCTGAATTGGCCTCCAGCAGCTCTGCATTGGGCTCAAATCCTTCAGGGCAGGCAATGCGAAGTTCGAAATCCCATTGTCTGGCCGCATTAATATAGGAGTTGCACATATTATTGCCATCGCCAATCCAGGCGACAGATTTTCCCTGGATATCACCACGGTGCTCGGCGAAGGTTTGCATGTCTGCCAGTAGCTGGCATGGATGAAATTCGTCAGTGAGTGCATTGATAACCGGGACGGAGGAATAGGATGCAAACTCTTCAACTTTAGAATGCTCAAACGTTCGTATCATAACGATATCTGTCATGCTGGAAATTACACGAGCACTATCCTTAATGGGTTCACCTCTGCCTATCTGCGTGTCGGTGGGTGACAAAAACAGAGCGTGACCACCCATTTGGGCCATTCCTGCCTCAAATGAGACACGGGTTCGGGTCGAAGATTTCTCAAAGATCATCGCCATGACTTTGTTTTTGGCCGATTCGTTGATTTCCCCTGCATACAATTCTTCTTTCAGGGCGATTGCTCGAGCAATGGTCCCTTTTAACTCTTCGGGAGAAAGGTCCAGTAAGGTAAGAAAATGTCGGGTGCTCATCAGATCACTCCTATTTATTCGTTTACGGCGGTATTTGCCCAGTTATTCACTAGTGAACATAGCTTGTCCAGCAATTCATCTGCTTCTGGGTCGGTCGTATTCAGTGCTGGCAGCAATCTTATTCTGTTGCCGCCTGCGATATTGATAAGCAAGCCTGCCTCAATTGCCTGACCATATAGCTCAGAACACTCTCGATTCATTTCAATAGCCATCAGCAAGCCCATATTTCGAACCTCTTTAACCGCGTGGCAATTTGCGAGCCCCGATGAAAAGCCAGCGTTCAGTTTTTCACCTAGCTGGGTTGCTCTGAGCGCCAACTGCTCTTCCTTGATGACATCAAAAACAGTGTTAGCGGCAGCACAGACCAGAGGGTTTCCGCCGTAGGTTGAACCGTGGGAACCAGGGCCAAATAAGTCTGCTGCGATGCCTCTTGCAAGGCAGGCACCTATGGGCACGCCGTTGCCTAGTCCTTTTGCTGTGGTAAGGATGTCTGGCTTTACGCCGGCTAGGGTGGCGGCAAAATATTCGCCAGAACGACCGTTACCTGTCTGTATCTCGTCAAAAACCAGAAGCCAGTCA
>Ga0181603_10003833_pt1 | contig 11133 bp, 14 predicted proteins | sample 041ome_13_FD_148633 | JGI IMG/M metagenome (GOLD analysis project Ga0181603, IMG submission 148633) | Coastal salt marsh microbial communities from the Groves Creek Marsh, Skidaway Island, Georgia - 041409US metaG (spades assembly) | ecosystem: Environmental > Aquatic > Marine > Intertidal zone...
CAATACGCGCTGTCATTCTTAATTCTTTTTCTTTTCAAGGAACTTATCCACTCAAACCCAATCATTAACTGTTCGGCGTTTTAGCGGATGCAAATATAAAACCCTTTTTAGTTATTGCAAGGGGTTTTATGAGAATATTTTTTTTATTTTTTTTCGAAGCTAATGGACTTGTTTTTCCAGAGCCAATAGAGGGTGTCTATATCGTATTGTAAGGCTGTGGGATCCAGCTCTATAAAGCCATCCGCATAGGCTCTTTGAAGGATGTCTTCAATGAGAAAATCTTCGTAATTGGTTTCCGGATCGTAGGTGGCTTTTAAAGATAAATCGAAAAAAGAAGCCGTGGTTTGATAAATCATGGCTCTCCAACCGTTGCGAAGGTCCTTCACTAAGTCATGGGTTGTTCGTCCCGTTTGTCGATGAACCAACTTGATCAATATCTTTCCTTGCGAACGAGAGAGTTTTTTTAATTCTTCTTCAAACTCGTCGTAAATGAATTTTTCAATACGTTTTAGATAGGCTTTCTTCCCGCTTTTCGTCTTGATGTTTTCCATTCTTTGCTGCAGTGTATCCAAACGATCGGAAGCCAATTTGGCATAGGGGTAGACCTTAAGGGTTCGGTTTCTTAAAATCACATAGTTCCGCAAGTCATCCATACTCTTAAAGCGCAGGGGCTGAAAAAGAACCACCTCATCCAGACGGATCCCCAGTTCAGGAATGGAGTCTCCAGAAAGCGGGTAGAGCGATTCCTCATAGATGTCTATGGATTTATCGGTTTGAGCGTGTCCTATAGATAAACAAAAAAATAAAAAAGAAAGCAGGCTTTTTTTCATGGCGCAAAAATACAAATATTTCTTCCGTAGCTTTTTTAATTGGGAATATTATTACATTTGGATTCCTTAAAAATGAAAAGCAATCGCATGAAAATTTTAGACAAAAAAGCACTTACCTTTTTAGAGCAATATTTAAACAATGCCTCACCCACGGGCTATGAAAGCAAGGGGCAAAAAATATGGATGGACTACCTCAAACCTTATGTAGATGAGTTTATTACGGATGTGTACGGCACCGCCGTTGGGGTGATCAATCCCGAGGCGGAGTATAAAGTAGTGATTGAAGGACATTCGGATGAAATCTCGTGGTATGTCAACTACATCACCGACAAAGGATTGATTTATGTCATCCGAAACGGAGGAAGTGATCATCAAATTGCACCTTCCAAGTGGGTCAATATTCATACTAAAAAAGGAATTGTTCAAGGGGTGTTTGGATGGCCTGCTATTCACACTCGAAAAAACGGTAAAGAAGAGTCTCCCAAGTTAGATAATATCTTTATCGACATTGGAGCTAAAGACAAAAAAGAGGTTGAAAAAATGGGCGTTCATGTGGGTTGTGTCATCACCTATCCCGATACCTTTAAGATTCTAAACAAAGACAAATTTCTTTGTCGCGCCATAGACAACCGTGCCGGTGGATTTATGATTGCTCAAGTCGCGCGAATATTGTCTGAAAACAAGGTGAAACTTCCGTTTGGATTGTACATCACCAATTCTGTTCAAGAGGAAGTGGGCTTACGAGGTGCCGAAATGATTACGCAAACCATTCAACCCAATGTGGCCTTGGTGACCGACGTTTGTCACGACACCAGCACCCCCATGATCAATCAAAAAGAAGAGGGAGATACACAAATCGGAAAAGGCCCAGTGATTTCCTATGCTCCTGCCATTCAAAATCTTCTCAGAGAGCGAATCTTGGAAACGGCAGAAGCTAAGAAAATTCCATTTCAGCGTCATGCTTCCTCCCGTTATACCGGTACGGACACCGATGCCTTTGCCTATAGCAATGGTGGGGTGGCCTCTGCCCTGATTTCATTGCCACTCCGCTATATGCACACCACCGTGGAAATGGTGCATCGTGATGATGTTGAAAACGTTATCCGATTGATTTATGAAACGTTATTGAATATTAAGGAGGGTGAGACTTTTAGTTATTTTGATTAATTAGCACACACTACTTCAGTTATAAAAAAACGCAAAGTCGATCGACTTTGCGTTTTTTTTATCGCTTTTATGCGCTCCCCTATTTGGTTTAGAAATTCAAGCGTCCTTTTTGGTTTCAAAATACGATACGGTCTAATCGTCCAAATGGGGAATTCGTAAAACTTGTCCTTGATAAATCTTATCCGGATGACTCAAAAATTATTCCACCCAAATCAAGTCCAGTCCCACAGAATAATATTCCACTCATCGGTAGTATCCCTATAGGTATGGATGTTTTTAAATCCCACTTTTTCATGTGCCACCATGGAGGGGCGATTACGAGAAGATACTTCGGTGATACAACACTCAAAGGTTTTGGAAAATACTTCTTTGTGCTTTTGGTACAATGCTTTAAAAACACCTTTCCGACGGTAGGGTTCGCTCACACAAACTTGGCCGATCACATAGTAATTCCATTCGCTCAATTTTCTCCCGTGATATTGAATTTTTTCAAAAGTCGCAAACATGGGGCTCAAAATAGGAATGAAGTTTTTTAAACTTTTGTGCATCGCCAAAGCGTACCCAACCACTGCTTCATCCTTTTTGGAAATGACCTGTGGTATTTTGGACTGCATCGCTTCAATCCTCTTCATACTGTGCTTTACAGTAACAAAACCTTGTTCCGTTTTGGCCGAAGAAGACACGTTTTCAATATGATTTTCTTTTTGAATCTCCAAAATCTGGCGTAATTCCTCACTATTTTCAACAAGTTTAAAAATCATTCCCACCTCTTATAAATACATCATTACTTCAATTTTCTGTTCGTTCAAATTATATTTTTACGTTTTTATTTTTTATTTTTTTTCATTAATCCGAAGGCCCAAATTGCAATCCCAATAAGAAATATTATTTTTGCCCACTCGTACAATCCATTTAAATTTTCGAAATAATAATACTTTTTCGACAACCCAAAGAGCCCTCCAACTGCCATCAATACCATACCCATACGTTCTAAAGAATTATTTTTTTTCATTATCAGTATTTTTTTTGTTTAATGCTGAGTTTTCTTCCGCTGTTAATAGTCTTGAGTGTATAATAAAACGAACGCCTAAGGGGATTTCAAGAGAAAAACTAGACCCTCGTCCTTCGGTCACATCTATGGTTAAATGGGTATGCTTCCAATATTCAAATTGGTCTTGATTCATATAATAATTCACCCCTTCCAACTGTCCAAGGAGTATGTCGATGTCGTCCAAATACATGTCCTCTTCTTCAAAAATCATTGGGGCAGAACCATCACAGCAACCTCCACTTTGATGAAAAATCAATTTCCCATGCTTTTCTTTGAGTTGGTTTAACACCCCAATAGCCTGCGCTGTGATTGCGACTCTTTTATATTCCATAATTATGAATTTATTCAAAAAAGGCGGACTGTTGTTTCAGTCCGACTTTTCGCGACATCCTCTAAAAGAATCCGAGTTTATTCTTGTCGTAAGAAATGAGCATGTTTTTCGTCTGACGATAATGATTCAGCATCATCAAATGGGTTTCACGTCCAAATCCTGATTTCTTATACCCCCCAAATGGTGCATGCGCGGGATAGGCGTGATAACAATTGACCCGTGGTGGTTTCTCCTGTGAAAGCTACTTTTGAAACCCCGGAGTGAGAAGCCAAAGATTTTCCAGCTTCGGGACCAAATCCATGAACAATATTGATTACGCCCGGAGGAAATACTTCGGCAATTTTTTCCATCAATAAAGTTGCCGATGAAGGGGTTTGTTCTGCCGGTTTCAATACGACACAATTGCCTGCAGCCAGTGCCGGAGGCAATTTCCAAGACAACATCAAAAGCGGAAAATTCCAGGGAATAATTTGAGCAACCACGCCCAGCGGTTCGTGAATATTCATCGAAAGGGTGTTGGCGTCCAGTTCTGTTGCACTCCCCTGTTCTGCTCGTATGACAGCAGCAAAATAGCGCCAGTGATCTACACTCAACGGAATGTCCGCATTTAGGGTTTCTCGAATGGGTTTTCCATTGTCACAGGTTTCTACTAGGGCAAACTCCTCTAAATTGGCTTCAATAATAGCGGCCACCTTGTTAAGCAAGCCTGCTCTTTCTACGGCAGAAGTTTTTCCCCAGGCTTCTTTTGCAGCATTGGCTGCTGCTGCTGCATTGTCCACATCTTCTTTTTGAGAACGTGGATATTTTGCAATCAATGAATTGTCAATTGGGGAGGTATTGTCAAAATACTGACCTCCGACCGGGGCTACGAATTTTCCATTGATGAAATTTTCGTATTTGTCCTTAAATTTTGGTTTTGCGTATCCCATTTTAATAATTGATTTAATTAAACTAGTCCTACTCTTTTAAAGATTTTCGGTTCCCTCTGTATTTTTACTAAATGCCAACTGTTGCCTTAACGGTAAAGGTTTAACAAGAGCATCTCATCTCTGATGAAGTTTCAGGAGATAAACATTGCATTTCAAAAAGTTTTTATAAAACCTTCAAATCATAAAGAAGAAAAAACCCTAATGGGTGGGTAGTCTTTGGGTTCAAAATTTGGAGGTTTACCTTTTAAAGATAGAAGGTTTAGACTTTTTTTACAAAAAATACTTAGGCTTGATTTAAAATCGCTTTGTTGATTTTTCGAACCACTCCCGGACCTTCATAGACAAAACCCGTGTATAACTGGATTAAGGAAGCTCCCGCTTGGAGTTTTTCAAGGGCATCTTCGGGAGTATGAATTCCCCCTACACCTATGATGGGAAAGGCACCTTTACTTTTTTGATGAAGGAAACGGATTACTTCCGTACTTCGCCGACCCACCGGCTTACCGCTAAGGCCTCCCATTTCTGACTTATTGGAGGATTGTAAGCCCTTTCGGTCTAGAGTGGTATTTGTGGCAATAACACCATCTATTTTCACGGTGGTTATAATTTCGATGATGTCCAACAATTGCTCATCTGTCAAATCGGGAGCAATTTTCAAAAGTATGGGTTTGGGGTTGGATTTTGCAAGGTTGCGATTTTTTAGCGTTTGTAGCAAATGTGTAAGGGGCTCTTTGTCCTGAAGGGCTCTCAAATTGGGTGTATTGGGAGAGCTCACATTGACCACAAAATAATCCACAAAATTGAACAGTGCATCAAAACACTGAACATAATCAGAAACCGCATCTTCGTTGGGTGTGTTTTTGTTCTTCCCAATATTGCCTCCAATCAATACTCCTTTATTTTTCTTGAGTCGTTTCACAGCGGCTTCAACCCCTTCGTTGTTAAACCCCATTCGATTGATCAAGCCTTGATCTTCGGGCAAACGAAACAAACGTTTTTTGGGGTTTCCGGGCTGGGGCTTTGGAGTGAGTGTTCCGATTTCTACAAAACCAAAACCAAAATTCGAAAGCTCTTGATACAATTTGGCGTCTTTGTCAAATCCAGCAGCCAAACCCACTGGGTTGGGAAAGCGAAGCCCAAATAAAGTTCGCTCCAAACGTGGATCGCTAACCCTGTAGAAAGTACGAAGCAGACTTCCTATCCCGGGAATTGCATGCAACAGTTTGATTCCTTTAAAAACAGCGTGATGTACCCCTTCGGGGTTAAACAAAAAAAGTATGGGTTTTATAAAGAATCGATACATACAATAAAAAAACATCCCGCCAAGGCGGGATGAAAATACTTTTTAAGATTTAGCTGGGGGAGGATTTAATTTGGCACTCATTTCCAAAGAAATAGAACTGCGCTCCACTTTTAGCTTTCCGGCTAGGGTTTCAATCACACAAGTGTTGTCTTTGTCATTCAACTCCACCACTTTGGCGTGGATGCCGCTTTTGGTCACAATGCGATCTCCTTTTTTGAGTTGATTCATAAAGTTCTTTTCCTTTTTTTGACGACGTTGTTGTGGCAAAATGATGAAGAAAAAAAACACCACTAGCATTAAGAGTAAAAACGGTAACTGTCCGGAGAATCCTTCCATTATAGGCGATTTGTTTGGGTTAAGTATTAATTTGTTTTTTGCGCATCGCGCTGACTTTGCTTCGCTGGATCGGGTGTAACTTGCGATTTGATACGCAACATTTCTCTTCCACTTTTGGTGTTGGCTGAAATGGTTACTGATTTTTGCTGAATTCCAGGTTTGTTAGACGAATCAAAACTTACCTCAATGGTTCCTGTTCCTCCCGGTGCAATGGGTGTGTTTTTGGGATATTGTGGTACAGTACACCCACAACTTCCTCGAGCATCTACAATGATTAAATCGGCATTACCGGTGTTGGTAAAACTGAACGTAGTGGTAACTTTTTCTCCTTCCTTGATGGTTCCAAAATCATGAGAGGTTTTGTCAAAAGTCATGACAGGAGCCTCAGCGGAATTGGAAGAGGATGCCTCATTGGAAGGCGCAGCAGCGTTGGTGGTCGCAGTAGTCGAATTGACTTTCTTGGCTGCACTTTCTTGACAAGCGGTTAAACTTAAAGTGACAAGTGCTAACAGTGTAAGGATATATTTATACATAGTGATTAATTTTTTGTCAAAAATATAAAAAATATCTCACTGTAAGCCCCTTCCGCTCTTCTGTAATCGTTGTGCAGAGGAAAATTCTTTGACCAGTTTATCCAAAACCCCATTCACAAAGTGATTGCTCTTGGGCGTGGAATAATCTTTGGCGATTTCTAAGTACTCATTTAGGGTTACTTTGGGAGGAATTGAGGGGAAATACAACAATTCACCAATAGCAATTTTAAGAATGATGGCGTCCAACTGCGCAATCCGATCGGGATCCCAATTGGGTGTTTTGCCGATCAGTTCGGATTCCAAAGATGCCTCGTTTCCAATTACTTTTTCCAAAAGATCTACGCCAAAATCCATGTCTTCTTTGCTCACTACGGGCTGCGGAAAGGGAAGACTGGAAACATCATTGACTTTAATTTTTTTGAGGGTTTTCAGTAAAAAGGTGTTTACGATAGGAAGATCATCCACCCAAGTCAGTTCACGGTCTTCTAAATAATTAAACAAATAAGGATGGGGTGTGATAATATGACGGAAAAAATAAACCAGCAGTTGTACGTCATCCTTGGCGTTTGGTGCCTCCAAAGCCGTGTGTTGCGCAAACGCTTCGCTTTCAAAAAGGAGATTGATCAAATCTTTGAGAAACTTAAATTCCAAATCCCATTGATCAATTTTTTTGTTTTTTAAAAGTTGGGCTAAAATAGGGTGTTGAACAATAAACCGTGATGCCGAGTTTTGCAACAACAACTCAAGAGCTGCAATACGCTTCTGGTCTTCAATTTTATTTTTACGATAGGTTTCTAGTTGTTCCTCGGCGGCTGCAGCGACCGCTTTGATGAGTGCCAACAATAACAAATAAAGATCAAATGTCGCTGCTACACTGCCCTTGAAAAAAGCCACTTCACTTTCGAGGCGATCGCTTTTGGATAATGAAAAGGAATAAACAGATTGCATTACCTTCACGCGAATATGACGTCTTGTTAGCATGTGTCAGAACTTTTTTTAATGCGGTAAAAATAGTTTATTCTCACCAATATAAAACCTACTTTAAACAATAAAAGTTTTTTCAAATCCTATTTCAACAGCATTCAATTGTTTACCTTTGATAGCGATTTACGGAATGAAAGAATTATTATATCTCAATAAATATCTGGTCAAATACAGACTCCAGTTACTTCTGGGAATTCTCATTACCATCATTTCAAGAATTTTTTCACTTTTCGCCCCCCGACTGATCGGAAATTCTCTGACAGCCGTAGAAAATTTCTTAAAAATTCCAGCTGCCGATCCCTCAGAAATCAAACATTTATTGCTCATCAATATTTTAATCATTGTTGCCACCGCCTTGATTTCCGGTTTTTTTACTTTTTTGATGCGACAAACCATCATTAATGTTTCACGTTATATTGAGTTTGATCTAAAAAATGAAGTGTTTTGGCATTACCAAAAGCTCACCCACCGCTTTTATAAAAACAATAGTACTGGTGATTTGATGAACCGCATCAGCGAAGATGTTGGAAAGGTGCGCATGTATGTAGGTCCTGCCATCATGTACAGCATCAACACCATTGCCCTTTTTGTCATTGTGATTGGCTATATGGTAAGTATTGCTCCCACTCTGACCCTCTATACTCTTGCGCCTCTCCCTGTATTATCATTTACAATATACAAACTAAGCCGCATCATCAATATTAGAAGCACTGCGGTTCAGGAAATGCTTTCCAAAATGTCTTCTTTTGCGCAAGAAAGCTTTAGTGGCATCAGTGTCATCAAATCCTATAATTTACAAACTTCCATGCAGTCTGGTTTTAATGGGCTGGTAACGGAAAGTTATGACAAGAACATGCAGTTGGTCAAAGTTCAATCGTGGTTTTTTCCACTGATGATCTTGTTGATCGGATTCAGCAACCTCATTGTTATTTATATTGGTGGAAATCAATACATCCAAGGGGAAATTGAAATTGGAGTATTGGCAGAATTTATTATTTATGTCAATATGCTCACATGGCCCGTGGCTGTGGTGGGATGGGTGACGTCCATTGTGCAACAAGCCGAAGCTTCCCAAAAACGGATCAACGCTTTTTTAAAGGAAGTTCCCGAAATTTTTGATGGGGCTGGAGTGCAAGATACCATCGTAGGAAATATTCACTTTAAAGACGTTTCGCTTTATTATCCCGAAACCGAAATAGAAGCCTTAAAAAAGATTAACTTCCAATTAGCCCCGGGGCAAACCTTGGGAATCCTTGGAAAAATTGGTTCTGGAAAATCCACGCTTCTCGATCTCCTTGCACGATTGTACGATCCTTCCTCGGGTTCCATTGAACTGGATGGTCATGATTTAAAGCATTTTAAATTAGAAAGACTGCGTTCATGGATTGGTTATGTACCCCAAAATGCATTCTTGTTTTCGGAAACCATAGCGGATAATATTCGTTTTGGAAATAAAGACGCCTCCGAAGAAGAAGTCATTCAGGCGGCTAAAAACGCAGTTGTTCATGAAAACATCGTCAACTTTGCCGAGGGGTACAAAACGCTTTTGGGCGAACGCGGCATCACCCTCTCTGGGGGACAAATTCAAAGAGTTGCCATTGCCCGTGCGTTGATCAAAAATCCAAAAATCTTGCTGTTGGATGATTGTCTTTCGGCGGTAGATACCGATACCGAAGAACTCATTTTAAGAAATCTGAAGGGGATTTGCGCCGATAAAACCACACTTATTGTCAGTCATCGAATCTCCTCCATCAAGCATGCAGACCTCATTCTTGTTCTTGAAAATGGAGAAATCATTCAACAAGGCAAACACCGTGAATTAGCCCTCAAGGCAGGATATTACAAGGATTTGAACGAAAAACAGCAATCTCAGCGGTCAAAATAATTTGTCGTTCGCATTTTTTTTTCTAAAATTGAAGACAACTTGACGCTATGTACGAGAATGAAGATGGAATGGAAGACATTTATTCCAAAATAATTAGAGCAGGTCGAAGAACCTATTTTTTTGATGTTCGCGAAACTAAAGCGAGTGACTATTACTTAACCATCACGGAAAGTAAAAAGTTCACCAACGATGATGGTTCCTACCATTATAAGAAGCATAAAATCTATTTGTATAAAGAAGATTTTGCCGATTTCAAAGAAGCTTTAGACAGTACAATGAATTTTATTTTGAGCGAACGCGGAAAAGAAGTCATCAGCGAACGCCATCAAAAAAATTACAATCCTGAAGAAAACAGAAGTGGTGTTTCTGCTTCCAATTTTTCAGATCTAAATTTTGAGGATATTTAATCGCTCCGTTTCTCTGAAAAACCATTTTATCGCATTGTTTATCAATGCGATTTTTTTTTGAAATAAAGAGGGCTATAGAATTTGCTGCCCGTTGGGGAGTTCTGATTCCGGAGCCAGGAGTATCACCCCTCCTTCTTCTTTGGCTCCCAATACCAAAAATTGGCTTTCAAAGTGAGCAATTTTTCGATGCCCTAAATTCACAGCGCCAATCACCTGACGGCCCAACAATTGCTCTGGAGTATACCGATCCGTTATTTGTGCCGAGCTTTGCAATACTCCCAAGGGACCGAAATCAACGGTGAGTTGATAGGCGGGTTTTTTGGCTTCAGGAAAAGGCTGGGCGGTAATTATAGTTCCAACTCGTAAATCCAGCGATTGGAAGGCGGCGTAGTCAATCATATTTCGATTAAAAAAACAAAAATACTATTTTTAACGTCAAATAAAACATCAAGCTATGGCTTTGACTGAATCCTATATGTTGCCCCTTGGCACCCCCGCACCTGATTTTACATTGCTCAACGTTCGCGATCAACAACCTACCCATTTACAAGAAAATAGTGGGAAGAAAGGAACGCTCATCGTTTTTATGTGCAATCATTGCCCCTATGTGGTGCATTTGATTGATGCCTTTGTCGCTATGGCAAAAAGTTTGGAGGAACAGGGCATACAAACCATCGCCATTTCTAGTAATGACATCCATTCGTACCCTCAAGATGGTCCGGATGCCATGACGCAATTTGCCCGCGCACACGATTTTAGTTTTCCTTACCTCTACGATGCCACCCAAGCGGTTGCTCATGCCTATCAGGCCGCTTGTACCCCGGATTTCTATCTCTTTGATCAGGATTTAAGATTGTTCTACCGCGGTCGGTTTGATGCCTCCCGACCGGGAAATGAGCTTCCCCTCAACGGAGCCGATCTCAAACACGCCACCACGGCATTATTGCAGGAACAAAAAATACCCGATCCGCAATACCCGAGTATGGGATGCAATATCAAATGGAAAGCGGGAAACGAACCAAAGTAGTTTTAAGAAGAAAAATCTACTAAAGCGACTTCAAAAATCAATGTGGCATTGGGGGGAATGACTCCTCCTGCCCCGGCTTCGCCATAGGCCAATGCACTGGGAATTACCAATTTTGCAAGTGCTCCTTTGTTGAGCAAAGCTATCCCTTCATCCCAACCAGAAATCACTTGACCCACTCCCAATTGAAATTCGATGGGTTGATTGCGTTGATAGGAGGAATCAAATACGGTTCCATCCAACAACATCCCTCGGTAATGCACACTCACCTTATCTCCGGCTTTGGGTTGATCTCCTACCCCTGGTTTTTTGATTGTATAATACAGTCCACTGGATGTAACTTCCATCCCTTT
>Ga0181603_10003840_pt1 | contig 11128 bp, 10 predicted proteins | sample 041ome_13_FD_148633 | JGI IMG/M metagenome (GOLD analysis project Ga0181603, IMG submission 148633) | Coastal salt marsh microbial communities from the Groves Creek Marsh, Skidaway Island, Georgia - 041409US metaG (spades assembly) | ecosystem: Environmental > Aquatic > Marine > Intertidal zone...
CCAAAACCAATCAGTATAACTTCGGTTTCGAAGGTGCACTGGATGCAATCGATGGCTCATGGGATATCACCGCTTCGCATGGTACCTCTACGACCATTTTGAACCTGAAAGGCTATGCGGGATTGCAACGACATCGCCAACTGATCACTTCACCAAATTACGGTAAGGGATTCTTGCGCGAAGCCAATACCTTCTCGGCAACCAATTTCAGTGGCGGTATTGCCCAATGTACATCCGGCATTCCTGTCTTCAGGGATCACAGCGACATCAGCCAGGACTGTCTGGATACCTTCCTGGTGGACCTGCAAAACAACTCGGAAATGCGGCAGAACTATGTTCAGGCCAACCTTCAGGGTCGGGTAATGGATTTACCCTCAGGAGAAATGCGCTTTGCTGCCGGATATGAGTGGCGGCGCAATAATTACTTCTATGTGTTCGATACCCTGACAACGCAGAATTCCTTTCTGGATCTGAGTATGGGTACTTTCCCCGCTGATAACGTGGAAGGCCGAACATCAGTGGAGGAAGTTTATGGCGAGTTGTTTATACCTATTATTAGGGGCAAAAGTGGTATTGAACACCTGAACCTGGAACTGGGTTATCGGTATTCCGATTATAGCCTCCAGGGTGGTATTGATACTTACAAGGCTTTGGTCGACTGGGGTATCACTGAGGAACTGCGTTTCCGTGGTGGCTATCAGCTTGCTACACGGGCGCCCAATATTGCCGAGTTGTTCCAGGCGCAATCACAATCCTGGTCAGGTAACGTTGGTGATCCCTGTGGATTGAATGCACTGACCCCCTATAGTGCCAATCCAGCTGTGAATCCAGATGCAGCTCAGGTACAGGGATTGTGTGAGCAGTTAATGGGCCAGGTCGGTGCTTCTGACTTCTATGATCCAGCAGAACCCCAACCTGCAGGTGCTGGATCCTTGTGGTTTGTAAATGCCGTTGGTAATCCCAATGTACAGCCGGAAGAAGCCACTACCCAGACTGCGGGATTTGTCTGGCAACCGTCTTCTGACAATCCCTGGCTAGATGGCCTGACAACGACTGTTGACTGGTTTTCTATCGAAATTGACGACATGATAGCCCTCGAAGGTGGGCCAAATGTTTATGAAGCATGTTTCGATGGGTCAGCAAACCCCAGTTACGATATCAATTTTGAGCCTTGTCAGCGCATTCGTCGTAATCCGGAGTCTGGTGGATTACAGCCAACTAATGTGACTTACCAGAACACCGGTTTCTCGAAAATTGAAGGCCTCGATGTTGCCATCAACTTCCAGAGCGAGTTGTCCGATATCGGCATAGACGCCATTCCGGGTTATTTTGGAGTGAACTTCCTGTGGAATTCATTGTTGACCCTTGATACCAAGGCAACAGCGACTTCACCAACTATCGACTGGACTGGTAGCCTGGGACCTGATCCCGGCACTTCTCTCAATAACGGCGCCTATGATTATCGGATGTTTACCACCTTTAATTATGGGTTCGACGACTGGAATTTCACCCTTCGTTGGCGTTATCTGCCGGAAGCAGATCCCTTGTTGAAACCCATTGCAGGAGACAACCCAATCCCGCAAGTCGGTGCGAATGACACCTACAATGTCTTCGACCTGGGTGGCAGCTGGAATATGAGTGATCAGTATGTAATACGTTTCGGTGTTGACAACCTTTTCGATGAAGATCCTGTCATTACTGGTGCACAAACTGACCTGAATGGAAATATTCCAACCTCTGGCCAGGGCACTACCGAAGCAGGTTTCTACGACATTCTGGGACGTCGGTTTTTCGTCGCTGTTAAAGCAACTTTTTAATAGCGAAGAAAAAACTTGCCATAAAAAAACGGCGGGCTTTGCCCGCCGTTTTTTTATGGGGGGAATTTACTGTATACGCCTTACCTGGATGAAACCATTGATGTTACTGGCGGAAAGTCGAAATGAGCCACGAAAAGGTGATGGGTAAATCCTGACTTCCATACCCTCACGCAATCTGAAGCGTTTACTATTTATTTGGCGCCAGACCTGACCACTGGCCAGGGTAATTTCCCATTGATTGGGAACTTTCATATCCAACAAGGTAATTAAATCTACCAACTCCTGTTCACCGTCCGCGTTTTCCAACACTCTGGCTGTGGCTGCCCTGTTTTGCCCAACGGCAGCATTTTCTGTACCAAATGAAGCAACTGTATCAACTTCAACCTCATCACTCTGTTCATTTTCTGTCTGGTTTTGCCGAACATTTCGTTGTATAGACACCACCGGCAATGAGGATTCTCGCTCTTTTGCTGCGCGGATCTGTGCTTCCAGCAGGTCATAACAGTTATAACGACTCTCATCGCTTTGCATGGCCATACAAGGCGAAATATCCACATAAACAGGATCTTCCTGGGCTATCGAAGATATTGGTAGCAGGGTCAGGGGTAGCAAAATTAATCCTGCAGTAGTAAAGGGCTTGAATTTATACATAATGCGCCTGGTTTTTCTGGCTGGATATTGAAATTTATGGGAGACGAAGGATAAACCAGTATGCCGAGTGATGCCAGAACTCACTACAAGGCAAAAGTGCTGCGAATAAATTGGGTAGCTATCCATTTTTCTCCGGACCGGGGTGGTCGTCCGGCATGGAGAGTGCGCCTGTCGGCACTGCCGTCCTCCAGGGAATTTACAAAAAATATACCCTCACCAGCACTGCCTTTATGGCTGACGTTTAAAGTTGGAAACACTGTTTCACCGGCCTGGTAGTCGTCGTTAAGATAGACAATAAAAGTAATGATTCTTTGGCCCTGCTCCAGAATTATCTTTTCATAGTCTGGTGTATTGGGGTCAATAAAATCATAGTGCTCGGAAATCTGCTCACCCTCGGCATAGTGTAATACTGTCGCCGCTTCGAATTGTCTGAAATTGACTTCTGCGCATGCAGACATACGCATTTGCAGGAGCAAATTAACCAGATCCGTTTCCACCATATTAAAAATGGCGGCAGAATTGGTTCGGGTATGGCTTTCAGTAACCGTACGTTTCACAGAATCGTAAACCTGAGCCCTGGTTAGTCTGTCCCGTGATTTTTCTATTAACCATTCACAGGCCGCCGGGCTGGCGAAATCCGGAAAAGTTCGTACCAGAGGACTCTCACTTAATGTCCTGGCTTCAGGTACAGAAGTCCAGTAATTGAAATCCACCGTCGAGGCCAGTCTTAACCAATAATCTGACTTGTTATCATTTTCTGTTGCCAGTTTACGATCGGATGCAAGCACTTGAAGTTGTTTTTGGGCGGACTGCCAATTTTTTTCTGCTGACAGGCGCAGGGCGTTCAGGGCCTGACGCCAATCCTGCTTTACATACACCCCAAGAGCAAACAAGACACTGAGTATAGCCAGAGCTTCCGGACCACCAGCTTCTGCAGCATGCACTATCAGGCCTACTCCTTCCCTGGGCATCGCCGGCGCTCTGTCACCAACAATCATGCGCTTGCCGAGGCGGGTTTGCGCTTCCAGATCATTTTTATCCGCAGCTGACTGCAAGATACCTATTGCTTCCTGATGCTTTTCTTCTGCATCCAGGGTTTCGGCTTGTTGTACTTCTGCTGATAATTCCATAGGTAAGTTCGTTATTTCCTGGCAACATTGCAACGAGACTAATTCAGCCCCTCATGCTTTGCAATTTCCAAACCTGTTATTTGTTGGCGAATTGATTTATAACTGAAGGCGTCACCAAGGAGCAACTGGTTAACCACTTATATTATGCATTATTTACACAACAAACTTTCCATTGCATTACGAAGTGCCAGCTTAATGCTGCTCTCACTATTGCCCTTTTCACCAGCCATAAGTGATGTCTTCACCAATCAGGAGGATTACAGCTTTGAGCAAATCATCCCTGTTAATCTGACCGCCCCTGCCAATCCAGGGTTCCCAATCGGGATCGGCTCAGAAGGCTGGATCAAGCTTCAGTTTTCAATTACCGCTGATGGGTCAACTGACAATATTAAAATAATTGATGTCATGCCAGAGGGTTTTTCTACTGGGCCAGCAATCAACGCTGTAAAAGCGTGGACCTTTCAACCCGCCATTCTTGATGGCACAGCCCTTGACTGGCATAACAATATTGTCGTCATTAATTACGATCTGCCCGAGATACCCAACCTTTCCGGTCCACGTTTTACTACGCCCTACGAGGAAATTCAGGAATTAATCAACGCAGGTCAGTATGACCGGGCGGAAAGACAAGCAGTTACCAACCTCAAGGAAGAAACTTTCAGCCTCCATGATATAGGTCTGGGTAATGTACAACTGGCATTGGTGGAAATTCGCCGTCAGGATTTACACCAGGCATTACAGGCAATAACACGGGCAACTATCCCTGAAGTCAATCAACTGACTATTGAAGAACTTGATGTTGCCCTGCAATATCGATTTACCATCGAATTGAGCCTGGGCCGTTTTATGGATGCAATAAATACATACGAATTGCGAAATGAAATAGTGGAAATGGCTGAAGACGACACGATTCATCAGCAAGCAGAGCAACTACAAATGCTTTTAGATCAAAACTATACACTGATTGCGAAAGGTAAAATTCTTGATAGCAACAAGGGCTGGTTTTTTATTCCTTCACTGAGAAATTTCACTATCGCTGATATAGATGGTGAACTTGAATCAATAGATGTTGTTTGCAATAGAAACCTGGCTACTTTGCCGTTTCAGCCCGACATTGAATGGTCATTGCCAGAGTCCTGGGGTGACTGCTCTCTGACAATAAACGGTGACATGAACACCACCTTTTCTTTCTACGAACTACAGGATTAAAAAAAGAATTTTATTTAATACTCTCTCACAATTACATCTTCGTTAGTTGTAATCCGTTCTTTTTACAGGTTCTTTTGCTGGAGCATTTCTTCTTCATTGGTACTGCTGCTGCCTACCCATTTATCCATTACCAGGCATGCCACAAGGCCCCCTGCAATAAGCCTGGTCAGAGGATCATTCAGGGAACGCAGTGGCCGCGGTTACAGAATTTTGATTGCTTTCATAAGGTGATTTTTGCTTTGATGTGCCCTTAGTCTACTAAACTTCCTGAATGTTTAATTGATGCAGGTTAATTGTGATCCGGCTAAACAGATATATATTCCCAGGTTATGTTTTCATCTATTGGTAATTTAATCGGCGGTCTTGGGCTTTTGTTAATCGGCATGAGTCTAATGACTGACGGTCTGAAACTGGCCGCAGGTAATACTCTGCGCGATATTCTGGCGCTGTGGACTAATACCCGTACACGCGGGCTTTTTTCAGGTTTCCTCATTACAGGTATCGTCCAGTCTTCCAGTGCCGTTACCGTCGCCACTATTGGTTTTGCCAATGCCGGAATGCTCAGTCTGGAGAAAGCCCTCTGGGTAATTTTTGGCAGCAATGTTGGCACAACCATGACCGCCTGGATCGTTGCCCTCATTGGATTCAAACTGAATATTGAGGCCCTGGCCCTGCCACTCATTGGCGTGGGGGCGATTCTGAAACTCACCGGAAAAGAGTCCAGAAGAGCTTTCACCGGGCAGGCCATCGTCGGCTTTGGTCTCTTGTTTCTCGGTATTGGTTTCCTGAAGTCTGCCTTTGAATCCCTGGCTGGAAATATTGGTGTGGCCGAAACCCAAGATCTTACGGTGCTGATTGTATTAACTTATCTGTTACTTGGTTTTGGACTGACAACCCTCATGCAGTCATCAAGTGCCGCCATGGTCGTTGCATTAAGTGCAGCTGAAAGTGGCCTGGTGCCACTGAATATTGCCGCCGCCATTGTCATTGGTGCCAACCTGGGAACGACCACTACAGCCCTGATCTCGGTTTTTGGTGCAACCTCAACAGCCAAGAGAGTGGCCCTGGGGCATGTGTCTTTTAACCTGATCACCGGGTTTGTTGCGGTAATAATGCTGGGCCCCATGTTATGGCTGAGCATTATGATCCAGTCAGTTTTCGGGCTGGGGGCTTCTCCGGCGATTTCACTGGCACTTTTTCACACCACCTTTAATGTACTTGGGGTCTTGTTGATGTGGCCTTTGTCAGACCGGATGGTAAAAATGCTTTATCGCAAATTCCAGACCCAGGAAGAAACAGAGTCCCGACCCAAATTCCTCGATAAAAACGTTCTCGCCCTGCCCTACATCGCCGTTGATGCCCTGACCCTGGAGTTAAGCCGAATCGCCACCATGTGCGTCGAGTTATTCCAGAAAAGCCTGCATGCCCAAAATATGAATTTAAAAAGTCAGAGTGCCATTATTCGCAATCTGGCGGGAGAGATTGGTAAATTTTCAGCCGGACTGAATAAAACCGAATTGACCCCTTATATCTCGGAGGTGATGATGAGCCTGATGCATTCCATGCAGGAATACATGCTCACCATAGAAATTTCTGAAGATATTGCCCAACTTGGTGCTATTGCCCGGAATTTTCAGGAAAGTGTTTTCGTTGAGGAACTGGAAGCCTTTATCAGTGCAGCCGCCAAACACCTTGATTCCTTAACTCCCGACAATGCGGCTGAACTCATCAATAGCCCTGATTCTTATGATGTCGTGGAAAGTACTTACGATATTCTGAAAAAATCCATTTTAACTAACACCTCTTTTGGCAATCTTGGTGTCTCCGACATGGATTTGCTCCTGCAATATGCCAACCAGGTGAAACGGGGTTGCCGGCATTTAAGGAAAGCCGCAAGGAGACTGAATACTGCCAGGGAGTCCCTGCAGCGTAATCCCGAGGGAAATGTGATTCAATCCAGTACCAGTGATCAAAGCAATATTGAAAAGATACAGGATGCCGAGCAGACGCTTGTAGACGATGAACAATCTCCCGAACTGGAAATAGAAAAAAGTGGCTGAACGACCGAGTCCGTTTTTATATTTACTGTTAACCCGCCTGCCCCTTCGTTAGAATGATGACCCATGCTTGTCAAACCTGAACAATTATCTGCGCAATTACAAAAGCAATTGCCACCTGTCATCTGGATCAGTGGGGATGAGACTCTCCTCGTCCAGGAAGCCTGTGACAACATCCGGCGCATCGCCCGGGAACAAGGTTTTACCGAACGTGAAGTCTATGATGCCGGCGCCCAGTTTGACTGGAACATTCTCCTCGAATCAGCAAACAACCTGTCTCTGTTTGCCGAACGCAAACTCATTGACCTGCGTTTGCATTCACCCAAACTGGATGTTGCGGCAAAAAAAGTTCTGCAGGAATATGTAGATAACCCTGGAGAAGATAATCTCCTGCTAATCACCAGTGGCAAGATTGAGAAAGCGGCATTATCAACCAAATGGCTCAAGGCGATTGAATCACAGGGCATCGTGGTACAGGTCTGGCCGGTCAATGCCCAACAATTGCCAGGGTGGGTAGGACAACGACTTAAACGTGCCGGCTTGAGTGCCGATCGTGACAGTATTGATATCATCTGCCAGCGTGTAGAAGGCAACCTGCTCGCTGCCGCACAGGAAATCGATAAACTGGCTATCCTGTTCGGCGACAGACCGCTGACACCCGACCTGGTTGCTCGCGCCGTTGCAGACAGCTCACGTTTTAATGTCTTTGCCCTGACTGATGCCAGCCTGGCTGGTAATCCTGGCAAAGCCCTGAACATTCTCAATCACCTGCGTTCAGAAGGCGATGACCCGCTTAAAATTCTGTTTTTTCTTACCAGGGAGATACGCAGCTTGTTGCGAATGCAGGTGAAAATTCAACAGGGTCAGAATATCAATGGTGTCATGCAATCAGAGCGAGTATGGCAAAACAGAATGCAGATTGTTGGTAACGCCTTGAACAATCATCCCGTTGCATCCCTGGAAAAATTACTGGTACTGTCGCGCCAGGTTGATCAGTCAGTGAAAGGCTTGTTGAATCTCAGACCCTGGGATGAATTAACGTCGATAGTGCTGGAGCTGTGCAATACAACGACAGCTACTTCTGCCTGAGTCCTGCTTCAGGATGGCAAGGCTGCCAGAATCCCTCCATCAGCAATAAAACTGCTACCAGTGGAATAGCTGGCCTCATCTGAACCAAGAAATGCAATAAGACGGGCAATTTCTTCTGCCCTGGCATAGCGTTTCATGGGTACTGTTGCCGCAATCGCATCCTGGAAATCCCGGGGCGCGTCCGGCACGACAGCCTTGTGTATGGCATCCATCATGGGTGTTTCTACATAGCCCGGGTGTACTGCATTTACCCTGACGCCAAATTCTGCCAGTTCCAGTGCGGCACCTTTCATCATGCCAACCAGGGCATGTTTGCTGGTCGTATAGGCTGTTGTCCCTGCCAGTGCAGAAAAGCCCTGAATCGAAGAGGTTATTACGATACTGCCTGATTTTTGTTTTTTCATCAGGGGAATCACCGCACGTAAACCCAGCCAGACACCGCGCATATTAACCGCCATGACTTCATCAAATAATTCCACCGGATAGTCTTCCAGGGGCATATTGGCGCCCGGTACTCCCGCGTTCAGCACGGCGATATCCAGGCGTCCGAATTTTTCATTAGCCAGTGCGACAGCCGCTTCCACTTCTTCCTGCCTGGTCACATCCACAACTGTTGTGGCAACACGTGTTTGATCCCAATCGCGGCTCGCTGCATTCAATGTGTCAGCATCAATATCCGCCATTAATACGCAGGCGCCTTCTTCAATAAACAGTTGCGCAACAGCCAGGCCAATGCCACTGGCAGCACCGCTAATAAAAGCAACTTTTCCTGACAACCTGCTCACAGCGAAGATTGTTTATCCGCATGGTAGGAAGATCGCACCAGTGGCCCGCTGGCCACATGGTGAAAGCCCATTTCCTTGCCGAGCCGGGTATATTCATCAAATTCATCCGGGTGGACGAAGCGCTCTACGGGCAAATGATCCCGTGAAGGCTGTAAATACTGGCCGATGGTAACCATGTCAATATCGTGGGCATACATGTCTTCCATCACCTGGATGACCTCTTCCCGGGTTTCACCAACACCTACCATGATGCCTGATTTTGTCAGTACATCAGGCGACATGGCCTTGTACTTTTTAAGCAGATCCAGTGACCACTGGTAATCAGAGCCGGGCCTCACTTTCCTATACAGGCTCGGCACCGTTTCAAGGTTATGGTTGAAGACATCCGGTTTGGTTTTGGTGAGGATATTTATGGCCACATCCCCCCTGCCGCGAAAATCCGGCACCAGAATTTCAAGCTTGATGCCCGGGTTGAGACGACGGGTCTCTGCAATACACCGGGCAAAGTGATCTGCCCCGCCATCGCGCAGGTCATCCCTGTCTACCGACGTAACTACGACATATTTCAGTCCCATTTCTGCAATGGCTTCGGCCAGTTCACGCGGCTCATTTTCCATCAGGGCATTGGGTCTGCCATGAGCGACGTCACAAAATGGACAGCGCCTGGTGCAAATATCACCCATAATCATGAAGGTGGCGGTCCCGCTGCTGAAACATTCGCCAAGGTTTGGACACGAGGCTTCTTCGCACACTGAGCTGAGTTTATGCTTTCTCAACGTGGCACGGATTCTTTCCACCTTTTCGTTATTACCCAGAGAAACTCGAATCCAGTCCGGCTTACGGGGCATTTCAACCGTAGGAATTACTTTGACAGGGATGCGTGCCACTTTATCGGCACCTCGAAGTTTTTCTCCCTGTACTACAGGCTTGATCGTATCTTGAGACATGGTGTGTTTGATTAAATTAAAGTTTTGTAGCTGCTGAGTTTAAAAATAACCTTATAGCAGCCTGGTAAAAAGCCACATTATATCAGACTGGAAGTCAGAACCTGCTGCAGCCTGTTCTGGACATCAATGAGCAAATCATCTGATACATCTGCTACCAGGTCCCGTATTTGGGTAACCCCCATGCCGGGATAGCCACAGGGATTGATATAGGAAAACGGCGTCAGATCCATATCCACATTCAGACTTAGACCATGATAGGACCGACCGTTTTTGATGCGCAATCCCAGTGCTGCAATTTTTTCCTCTCCTACATAGACCCCAGGCGCACCTTTTTTTGTTGCTGCTGAAATGCCATAGGAATCCAGCAATGCAATCAGGCAGTTTTCGATCAGCTCCACTAATTGCCTGATACCCATATGCCGGTGCTTGATATCCAGCAACAGGTAAGCAATCAGTTGCCCAGGTCCATGATAGGTCACTTGCCCACCACGGTCGGTTTTCACTACAGGAATGTCATGGGGGTCCAGGATATGCTCTTCCTTGCCTGCCTGACCCAGGGTAAAAACCGGCTGATGTTGCAGAAACCAACATTGGTCTTGCTCATCCTTTGCCCGTTCAACTGTAAAGGACTTCATGGCGGTCCAGGTAGGCGTGAATTCCACCAACCCAAGGTCATGGAAGATCAACGGTGCAGAGTTTGGATTCACAGGAATAGTTACTAAAGCAGACTATAAAACCATGGCAACGCGGCCACTGGCTTTCAGGTCATCAAAGATATCCCGGATCTGCTCTTCACCTGTAGCAAGGATCATGACATTAACCGCCAGGTATTTGCCATGCCGACTGGGACGAAAATGGATATCCTCATCTTTCAAATCCGCTGCATGCTTGCGGACGATAGTCAGAATAGCTTCTGTATAGCCATCCACATCGAGACCCATTATTTTTATCGGGTAACGACAGGGATACTCAATGCGGGGGGATTCTTCTTTTTCCATGTCTATCAAAATATGTACACACGGATGTCAGGTCATTACACCAGGGTGTTTTTTAAAAATTCAGCTTAAAAATGCAACATGTAACCACTTGTTACAACTATTTATTGCAACTCTCTATTGTAACTACAGGCTATGAAAACAGGCTCAGGAAAAACAGATGCAGGAAGTCCATCAAACGCTTGATGAAACTTCCACGCTCTATAACTTCCATAGCGACTACAGGGCCATCGTAATAAACCATATCGCCAAGTTTGATAGTGACATTGCCCATGACCTGCCCTGCGGCTATAGGTGCTCTCAAGGTTTCATCAATAACCAGTTCCGTTTCCAGGCTGCTTTCCTGCCCACGGGGGATAGTCACATAAACCTCATCAGCAATACCTATATCAACGGAGTTGGTTTTTCCCGACCACACCCTTTCTGTTGAAAGTACTTCATTATTTTA
>Ga0181603_10003850_pt1 | contig 11108 bp, 9 predicted proteins | sample 041ome_13_FD_148633 | JGI IMG/M metagenome (GOLD analysis project Ga0181603, IMG submission 148633) | Coastal salt marsh microbial communities from the Groves Creek Marsh, Skidaway Island, Georgia - 041409US metaG (spades assembly) | ecosystem: Environmental > Aquatic > Marine > Intertidal zone...
AGTTCGGTTCGCGGTGTTTCGACACCCGCGATGAGGTCGGCCACAGTGCGCCCACCAAGATGTGATGCCGCCACCCCTTCGCCCACATAGCCCCCCGCCCAGGCAATACCCGCCGACCGGTCGATGCCGACCGAGGGGAACCAGTCGCGGGGGATGCCGAGCACCCCTCCCCAACGGTGCGTGATGCCCACATCGGATAACTGCGGCAATAACTCACGCAGCGCTGCCGTAATGCGGTCGTGTACCCGTGACGACATCTCGATGTTGGGGTTGATGCGCGAGGCGAACGGATACCTCGCACCGCGCCCGCCGAAGGCGATGCGGTCGTCGGCCGTTCGTTGGCCATAGATCACAAGATGTCGCCCGTCGTCGAATGTCTGGCGGCGGCCAAGGCCGATCTCTGCCCAGACATCAGCCGGAATCGGGTCGGTCACCACCATCAGCGAATACAACGGCGCCATCGACCGCGCGTGCCCGTCGAGGTCGCTCGTGTAGCCCTCCGTGGCTCGCACAATCATGTCGGCGCGCACCGTGCCCCGATCGGTGGTCACCGCCCCCGGCGCGATGCTGATGGCGCGGGTGTGCTCCACAATGGTCGCTCCGGCGCGTTCCACCGCATCGGCCAGACTGCGTACGAGTCGAGCTGGATGCAGAGCCGCAGTATGAGCGAAAAAGGCACCGCCGATCACCGATGTGGCAGCCAGGTGGGTGCGAGCCTCGTCGGCGCCGAGGAGCCGGATGTCGTCGTCGTCCAGACCGAAACGCGTATGAAGGTGCTCAACCTCGTCGCGCAGGCGAGCCAGATGTGCGCCGTTGCGGGCGAGTCGGATGGTTCCACCTTTGGTGTAGTGACAGTCGATGCCCAGATCTGCACACACCCGCCCCACGTCGTCGACCGTGTCGAAGAGCGCACGGAGCATCTGTCGGGCAGCGGCGTTACCGGCAGCCGCCTCGATGCGTTCCGGGCCAGCGGCCAACTCGCCAACGCACCACCCACCATTGCGGCCCGAGGCGCCAAAGCCGACCTCAGTGGCCTCGATGATGAGAACCCGCAGGCTGGGATCAGCCGCCAAGAGATAGTGGGCGGCCCACAGCCCGGTCGTGCCACCGCCGACGATGGCGACGTCCACTTGCTGATCACCGTCGAGCGCTGCGCGCGACGGTCCATCGGCCAGCGAATCCAGCCAGAACGACCGCTCGCGCAGCCGCGCCGAGGCGGTCGGGGTACCAAGAGAGTGCACAGGGCTCACCGTTGACGGTTCCTCAGTGCTTGATCATCACGTGTTTCAGTTCGGTGTAGTGCTCCACCGCGTACAGCGACATGTCTTTTCCGTAGCCGGACTGCTTGAAACCGCCATGAGGCATCTCGGAGATGATGGGGATGTGGTCGTTCACCCACACCGTGCCGAACTTCAACCCCTTCGCCATACGCATTGCACGGCCCACATCACGGGTCCACACACTGGCGGCAAGTCCGTAATCGCAGTCGTTGGCCCAGTTCAGCGCAGTCTCTTCATCGGCCGCGTTCTGCACGGTGATCACCGGGCCGAATACCTCGCGCTGCACGATCTCGGAGGCCTGCCCCACGCCCACCACGACGGACGGCTCATAGAAATACCCACCACCAGCGCGCACCGATCCGCCGACAGTGACCTCGGCACCGGCCTCTCGGGCACGGTCGACAAATCCCGCGACGCGTTGCAACTGTTCGGCCGACACCACCGGGCCCATCTCCGTCGCCGGGTCCGTGGGGTCGCCCACCACGACCGAGGCCACCGACGCCGACAGCGACGACACCAGATCGTCGTACACACGAGCGCCCGCAATGATGCGACACGGTGCGGTGCAGTCTTGGCCCGAGTTATAGAACGACGCTGCGTGCAAGCATTCGACAACCGCATCGATATCGGCGTCGTCGAACACGATCACCGGAGCCTTTCCGCCAAGTTCCAGATGTACGCGCTTCAACGAGTTCGACGCTGCAGACGCCACTGCGCGTCCTGCGGCGACCGACCCCGTCAATGACACCATCGCCACCTCAGGGTGTTCCACGAGGGCCACGCCGGCGGTCTCACCTTGGCCGCACACCACATTGAGCACGCCGGGTGGCAACACATCGGCGAGCAGCTCAGCAAGACGCAGGGCCGTATACGGCGTGAGTTCCGACGGCTTCAACACCACCGTGTTCCCCGCAGCAAGGGCGGGACCCAACTTCCATGTGGCCATGTTGAGTGGATAGTTCCACGGTGCGATCGAACCGACGACGCCGAGTGGGTCACGGCGAATCATCGAGGTGTAGCCCTCCATGTACTCACCCGCAGCACGTCCCTCAAGAAAGCGCCCGGCAGAGGCAAAGAAACGCCAGTTGTCGACCGTCAGGTCCATTTCAAACTCGACAATCGACACCGGTTTGCCCACATTGCGCGACTCGAGGGCCGATAGTTCCTCGATGTTGTCGGCGATCACATCGGCCACCCGGTGCAGGACCTCGCTGCGTTCGCGCGGGGTCCGCGCCGACCAGTCGCCGAAGGCTGCCTGGGCTGCTGCAACCGCAGCATCCACATCGGCGGTATCACTCGATGCCACAGCACCAATCACGTTGCCGGTTGCGGGATCGATGATGTCGTCAGTGGCGCCTGAGCGCGCAGGAACCCAGCGGTTTGCGATCCAGTTATCGGTGAGCATCGCACCATCCTCGCCTCCACAGACTCACCAATCAAGACCCCATGCACAACCGGATCGGTTGCGGTGCTGCCGCCATTGTGTTGGACTAATCGCACATGACGCACTAGACGACTGATGCGGTACGACACGCGACGCGACACGGGGGACGCAGATATGACCACACACGATCTCGACGATCTTGCCCAGCGACATCTCTGGGGCCACTTCTCGGTCCTTGGCCGCTCCGTCGACGGCATGCGAATCATGGAGCGTGGTGAGGGGTGTTACGTCTGGGATACCGAGGGGCGCCGATACCTCGATGGGCTGGCGGGACTGTTCACCAGTCAGATCGGACACGGCCGGACCGAACTTGCCGATGCCGCCCGCGATCAGGCCGCGTCGCTCGGGTACTTCCCGATTTGGACCTATGCCCATCCTGGTGCCATCACCTTGGCTGCGCGTCTGGCCTCCCACGCGCCCGGCGACTTGAACCGCGTGTTCTTCACATCCGGTGGTTCCGAAGCCGTGGAGTCGGCATGGAAGCTCGCCCGGCAGTACTTCAAAGAGATCGGCCAGCCGATGCGCCACAAAGTGATCAGCCGAGCATCGGCCTACCACGGCACCACGATGGGGGCGTTGTCGATCACCGGCTTACCGGCGTTCAAGGCACCCTTCGAACCGCTCGTGCCCGGCACTCACAAGGTTGCCAACACCAACGCCTACCGCTGCACCCTGTGTGCTGCCGCGGGATCATGCACCCTTGCCTGTGCCGATGACATTGAGCAGATGATCCTGCGCGAGGGCGCCGAGACCGTTGCGGCGGTGTTTCTCGAACCGGTACAGAACACCGGCGGATGTTTCGTCCCCGGCACGGGATACTTCCAGCGAGTTCGCGAAATATGCGACCGCTACGGAGTCCTACTGGTATCTGATGAGGTGATCTGCGCATTCGGTCGCCTCGGGCACATGTTCGGCTGCGAGCGCTTCGACTATCTGCCCGACATGATCACCTGTGCCAAAGGCCTGACATCGGGCTACTCCCCCATGGGAGCCGTCATCGCCAGCGACCGGCTTGCCGCCCCCTTCCTCGAGACCGGCAAGCCATTCGCCCATGGCTTTACCTTCGGTGGCCACCCGGTGAGCTGCGCCGTTGCCCATGCCAACCTCGACGTAATGGAACGTGACGACATTCTGGGCAATGTGAACACGAACGAATCGGCTTTTCGGGCCGCCCTCGACGACCTTGCCGATATTCCGATTGTGGGTGAGGTGCGCGGCGCCGGGTTCTTCTGGGCCGTCGAATTGGTGCGCGATCGCGACACCCGCGAGACCTTCAGCCGTGACGAGTCAGAGAAACTCCTGCGCGGATTCCTCTCGAACCGCATGCTGGATCTGGGCTTGATCTGTCGCGCCGACGACCGAGCCGAGCCGGTGATTCAATTCTCGCCGCCACTCATTGCCGGCCAAGAAGAGTTCGACCTGATCAATTCGGTGCTCCGCACCGCGCTCACCGAGGCCACCGAGCAACTGTCGTTGTGAACGACCAGCCCACTCGCGGCCTCGACGATACCGACCGCGCGATCATCCGCGAGTTACAGGCCGACGGCCGCATCCCCTATGCGCGACTGGCGCCGCGCGTCGGACTCTCCGAGGCCGCCACGCGACAGCGCGTGAACCGCCTGATTCGTCACGGCGTGATGCAGGTTGTTGCAGTGACCGACCCGATTGCGGTTGGGTTGGGCTACCAAGCCCTTATCGGCATCGATGTCGTCGGCGATGCCGCATCGGTGGCCGATGAGCTGGCCCGCATCACCGCTGTGGACTACGTCGTGATCAGCGCCGGCCGCTACGACATCGTTGCCGAAATCGTGTGCCGTGACGCCGATGAGTTCCTCTATCTTCTCGACGAGAAGATCCGTAAGATCAGCGGCGTGCAGAGCACCGAGACGCTGGTCTACCTGCGGCTCGTGAAACAGACCTACGACTGGGGGACGGGGGAATGACGGCGACACCTGCGGTGGAGATCCGTGGGATTACAAAGCGCTTCGATGACGTGGTTGCCGTTGACGCCATCGACATGCAGATCGCCAACGGTGAGTTCTTCGCCATGCTCGGCCCATCCGGTTGCGGTAAGACCACCACGTTGCGGATGATCGCCGGGCTCGAATTCCCAACAGAGGGCAGTTTGAAGATCTTTGGCGACGAGGTCGGTACGTTGCCGCCCCATAAACGCCCCGTCAACACCGTCTTTCAGAGTTATGCACTGTTCCCCCACATGAACGTGCTCGACAACGTTGCGTTCGGGCTACGGATGAACGGTGTCGACCGCACAACCGCTCGCCGGCGAGCAAGCGAAATGATCGCCCTCGTCCGCCTATCCGGCATGGAGAACCGACGCCCAGCGCAGATGTCTGGTGGCCAGCAACAGCGGGTGGCTCTTGCACGGGCACTCGTGAACGAACCAAAGGTGTTGTTACTCGACGAGCCCTTGGGAGCGCTCGACTTGAAGTTGCGCCAAGACATGCAACTCGAGTTGAAAGAGTTGCAGCGACGACTCGGCATCAGTTTCGTCTTCGTCACCCATGATCAAGAAGAAGCCCTGACGATGAGTGATCGCATCGCGGTGATGAACGACGGGCGCCTTCTTCAGGTGGGGACACCCGAGGAGATCTACGAACGGCCCGCCAACCGGTTTGTGGCCGACTTCATCGGCACCACCAACCTGCTTGACGGCACCGTTGTCGATGACAGCACCGTGTGCCTCGCGAATGGCACCCGGGTGGCCGCACGTAGCGAGCACCCTGCAGGCACCATGGTTGCCGTGTGCCTTCGCCCCGAGCGAGCCCGTGTCGTCACCGCCAGAGATGGCACCGAATCAGGCATCGGCGGCGTGATCGACACCGTGACGTACGTCGGCAACGCCCGGGTCTACACCGTCAGGCTTGACTGGATGCAGCTACGGGTACGAGAGGAAAACCGTCCCGGCGCTGCGCCCCGCGAGACCGGCGACCCGGTGTCGGTGACCTGGGATATGAACGCGGTCACGGTGGTGACTGAGTGACGTCGGGGCCCTGCCGATGAGCGTCAGCGAGATCGCAACCGGCGACGCCGACGAGCAGCACACGGTCGCCGCAGCAACCCCAGCATTTGAGGCCGCAGCTGCCCGCGCAGCGGCACGACGTGGCCTCTTCATGGCCTTGCCCGCCTATGTCTACTTGGTGATCTTCTTCGCCGCGCCGTTTGCCATCGTCGTGATCTACTCATTTGCCACCCGCACCCGAACGGGTGGCATCTCACTGAGCGGATGGAATCTCGACTCGTACCAGCGGCTCGGCGAGCAGATTGTGCGCGATGTTCTCTGGCGATCGCTCGGACTTGCCATTCTCACCACATTGATTTGCCTGCTCGTTGCCTATCCGTTCGCCTACTACATGACAATCGTGAGCACCACCGCGCGCAACGTGATGCTGGTGATGGTGATGATTCCGTTCTGGACCAATTTCTTGGTTCGCAACTACGCCTGGCGACTGCTGCTGTCGAGTGGCGGGCCGCTGTCGTCGGTGACCGAGGCAATCGGATTGGGCGAAACCGACCTGTTGTTCACTAAGACAGCTGTCGTCATTGGTTTGGTGTACAGCTTCTTGCCGTTCATGATCCTGCCGCTGTACGCGTCAATAGAGCGCATCGACCACAGCCTCATTGAGGCCAGCCGCGACTTGTACGCAAACGGGGCGCAGACCTTCCGTCGGGTCGTGCTCCCACTCTCGATGCCCGGCGTCATCGCTGGCTCCATCCTCGTATTCGTCCCCAGCCTCGGCGCCTATGTCACTCCCGACATCCTTGGGGGCGGCAAAGAGGTTCTCCTCGGCTCGTACATCGTCACGCAATTCGGCACGGCGCGGAACTTCCCCTTCGGCGCCTCGCTGTCGGTTGTACTGATGGTGGTCATGCTCACCGCAACCGTGGCCTATTTCCGACAGGGTGGACGAAACCTGTGAGCCACCGCACCGCTCCGCGACGGGTCGGACGCCGGATCATGGGCGTGCACGCCGGTGTCGTGTTTGCTTTCTTCTATGCCCCGATCGCCATTTTGATCATTTTCTCGTTCAGCGGCGATCGCATTGTGGGCCAGTGGGGTGGCTTCACCCTGGATTGGTACCGGGAATTCTGGAACAACGACCAGCTCACGAACTCGATCACCGTGTCCCTGCAAGTGGCGCTCATCGCCACCGTGGCGTCCGTGGTGCTCGGCACACTGAGCGCACTTGCCCTAGAACGCTTCCGGTTCCGTGGGCGTCGGGTGTTCGACGCATTGCTGTACCTGCCGATCATCATTCCCGACGTCACGATGGGCATCATGATGCTTGTCTTCTTCGCCGAGGGCATCGACGTTGTCGACTCACTCCTCGGCATCAGTTTGGCCAAGGGCATCACAACGATCACCCTCAGCCACATTGCGTTCTGCATCAGCTTTGTCTCGGTGGTGGTCCGGGCGCGGTTGTCGGGAATGGACAGCCGTCTCGAAGAAGCCGCTATGGATCTTTACGCCACGAGGTGGCAGACCTTCCGATACGTCACTTTTCCGCAGATCCTGCCCGGCGTTGCCGGCGGTGGACTGCTGGCACTCACGCTGTCACTTGATGATGTGGTCATCAGCCAGTTCACGTCCGGCCCTGGTGCCACCACGTTGCCCGTGTACGTCTTCAGCCTGATTCGCAAAGGCGTCACGCCGATGATCAACTCTGTGTCGGTGGTGATGTTTCTTGCCTCGCTGGTGTTGATTGCCGCAATGTTGGGCGTGGACAGACTGCGTTCCACAGGCAGTAATGTTCCGTCCGCAGTACCGAGAGGCGACCTCTCGGCAGAGCCCGCCGTAGGCGGGCATGAAAGGGGAGACACATGACCGCATTGACCGCACGGCGTGTCGGGATCGCTCTCGTGACGGTGGCGGCGTTGACCGCTGCCGCCTGCGGGGGTGACGACGACACCAGCGCCCCGGCACCCGCTCCGGCCGAGGAACCGGCCGCGGAGCCCGCCGATGAACCCGCTCCTGCACCCGCGGAGGAACCATCGGGGTGCGCCGTCGGCGAAGTCGACGGCGATCTCAACCTCTACAACTGGTCGGAATACATCGACCCAGACCTCAAAGATGCCTTCGCCGCCGAATACGGCGTGGCGGTCAACGAGTCGAACTACGACTCCAACGAAGCCATGCAGCCGATCATCTCTGCCGGCAACAGCGGTTACGACGTGATCGTCCCCTCGGACTACATGGTGTCGATCATGATCGAGTCCGGTGACCTGATGGCCCTCGACAAGGCCGCCATCCCGAACCTCGCCAATCTCTCACCTGAATTCGCGTCGGGCCTGCCGTATGACCCGGCGGGCGATTACTCCGTGCCGTACCAGTGGGGCACCACAGGACTCGCGGTCGACTTGGCCATCGCCGGTGACGATGTCCCCGAAACATGGGGCTTGGTGTTCGACACCGATCTCGCGGAGCAGTACGGCTTTGTGGGTGCAACCACGCTGCTGAACGACCCGCGTGAGACCCTTGGTGCGGCACTCAAATACCTCGGCTACTCGTTGAACACTACCGATGAGGCACAGCTTGATGAAGCCAAGCAATTGGTTGCTGAGGCCACCGAGCGCATCGCTGCATTCGAGTCGGATCAATATGACGAATTGCTCGCCACTGGCCAAACAGCGCTGGCCCATGGCTACAGCGGAAACTTCTTGGTGCAGTTCGACGAAGCTGATGACCCCGACCAATACACCTACTTCGTGCCAGAAGAAGGCGGCACACGCTGGGTTGACAACATGGCGGTGGTGATCGATGCCCCGCATCCGTGCACCGCGCACACATTCATCAACTTCATTCTCGACGCCGAGAACGGTGCCGCACTCACCAACTGGAACTATTACGCCAGCCCGAACGCAGCATCTGAGCCATTGATCGACCCTGAGATTCTCGAGGACCCGATCGTTTATCCCACCGATCGGTCCATGCTGGAGTTCATCGCCGACACTGGCGATTTCGAGATCAACTTCTCTGACGCATTCATCGAAGCCAAGGGCTGATTTACCGCTGGCTATTCACGGTCTATACATGACACAGCGCCGGCGTCCTCCGCATGTGCGGGTGGATGCCGGCGCTGTTGTCGTTGGAGGTAACAGAATCAGTCGATCTCGATCGGCTGATCGTCGGCCTCGCTGAACTCGTCGGACTCATCGGCGCGCAGGCCCGATGCCACCATGACGCGCTCGGTGATATCGACCATGACCTCGGGGTGCTCAAACAGGTAGTTCTTCGCATTCTCGCGCCCCTGGCCCAGTTGTTCGCCGTCGTAGGTGAACCACGCACCCGACTTGTTGACGATGCCGAGATCGACAGCCATATCGAGCACCGAGCCCTCTCGGCTCACTCCACGGCCGTACATGATGTCGAATTCAGCCTGACGGAACGGCGGGGACACCTTGTTCTTCACGACTTTGACGCGCGTGCGGTTACCGACCACCTCGGCACCATCCTTCAGGGACTCGATGCGCCGAATATCGAGACGCACCGAGGAGTAGAACTTGAGGGCACGGCCACCGGGGGTGGTTTCCGGGGAGCCGAACATCACGCCGATCTTCTCGCGCAGCTGGTTGATGAAAATGGCGATGGTGCCCGTCTTGTTGAGGTTGCCGGTGATCTTTCGCAGCGCCTGGCTCATCAGTCGCGCCTGGAGGCCAACGTGGGTGTCGCCCATTTCGCCTTCGATTTCCGCTCGGGGTGTGAGAGCGGCGACCGAGTCGATCACGATCACATCGATGGACCCGGAACGCACCAACATGTCGGCGATCTCCAGTGCCTGTTCACCAGTGTCAGGCTGGGAGATCAGCAACTGGTCAACATCGACACCGATAGCCCGCGCGTAGTTCGGATCCATGGCGTGCTCGGCATCGATGTAGGCACAGACGCCTCCATTGCGCTGGGCTTCGGCCACCACGTGCATGGCAAGGGTGGACTTGCCGGAGGACTCCGGCCCGAAGATCTCGGTAACGCGCCCACGCGGCAGGCCACCAATACCCAAGGCAAGGTCCAGCGACAGCGCGCCGGTGGAGATGGACTCGATAGGCAGCGTTCCCCGCTCGCCCATCCGCATGATGGATCCCTTACCGAACTGCTTGTCGATCTGGGAGAGGGCCATTTCGAGGGCCTTGTCGCGGTCGGCGACGGAACGGTCGTTGGTCATGTCGTTGCTCCTTGGCTGGATGGGGGGCCGGCGTGATCCGCTGCCCGATCTGACGTGGTGGTGACCGTACCGAGGGGGTGTGACAGCGGGTCTGCTCGGATGTTGCAACACCCGAGCGGATCCGACACCGCACATCCGCCGCGGCGGGTATGACCGGCTACTTCCGGATGACGTCAGTGTAATTTATCGAACGCATGTTCGCAAGACATATGTTCGATTGCCCCCGAGTGCGTCGGCTCAGAGTTGGCCATCGATACGGCCGGCCAGTTCATCGGCATCCGGGGTCCGCATGAACAGGTCAACGGCCTGCCACAACGTGAACGAGATCGGATACCAGATCACCGGGCCCAAAATGGCGACCGCCGACACAATTATGACCACCGGCACCGTCGGAATATCGGGCAATGTGACCAGCACGGCCACCAAGATCGCGACCAGAACCGAGAGAAAGGTCAAGATGACGTTAGCCGTGGTGGCCCCCAACTCGAATGCGTCATCACCACGGCGATATGGATGACGACACCGCCGACACCGATCTTGGCGGGCGAACCACCCAGTGAAGTATGCGCGTCGATCACCGCACCACGGACAACGGCGCGTCAGGCCCCGGGCCAGCAACACCCAGAAGCCAGGGAAACGATCGAACGGCATCGAGACCAGATCGCTGTCCGGTGAGGACTCAGCAGGAGGGTCAGCTGGTGTACTCACGCTCGCAGGCTAGTTCTGCGGCCTGCCACACTGGTGTACGTGCAACGCAGCCTGTCCGCCATCCTCCTGCTCGTGGCCGGCGTGCTGCTCTCCATCGGTACCGGCTCATGGTGGCTACAGCGCACGGTCTTCACCCCCGGTGCGTCCGTGGACATCGCCGAGGCCATCTTGGACGACGCAGGAATCCGGCTGGAAATCATCACGGTCGTGTCAGCCCGAACCGCCGGAACGCTGGAGGCCGACCCCACCGACCTCGCCGGATTCCTCGACACCTCGGTGCTTAGCACCACCCCGGGTGCTGCGGTGATGGCCGAACCATTGCAGCGAGCTCACCTTCGCCTCATCGGATCGAATGACGACCTCGTGGTCATCGTCCCGACCGAACTCGTGCAGATCGTGCGCGATGAGCGCGCCCTCGACTCCGCCCCAGCCACCATTCCCGTACCGGTGATCGGCACGCTGAAAACGACACGCACAGCATCGGGTTGGGTGATGTTG
>Ga0181603_10003854_pt1 | contig 11103 bp, 5 predicted proteins | sample 041ome_13_FD_148633 | JGI IMG/M metagenome (GOLD analysis project Ga0181603, IMG submission 148633) | Coastal salt marsh microbial communities from the Groves Creek Marsh, Skidaway Island, Georgia - 041409US metaG (spades assembly) | ecosystem: Environmental > Aquatic > Marine > Intertidal zone...
ACTGGAAATATTCAGCTCACGGTTTACCCACAGTGGCCGACCCGACAGGAGTATTGAAACAACGGGAGACCCCTGCTCGGCGTATTCGCGCAGCATTTCGAGGGCCTCAAAGCCCGGCTGCTGCCAGGCCAGAGTGGAGATATCGCCCTGCATTTCGGCGTAGGGCGTTTCACCGTACACGGCTATCACAGCGTCAATAACCACGTCCTCGGGAAGCTCCCCGGGCTTATAGATCTTGCCACCCGCAGCCTCAATCTGCTCACGGAGACCGCCGTAAATTGACGTGCCGTGTGGAAAGTCGGAGTTGCTGTTACCGGTACCCTGCCAACTAATCGTCCACCCGCCAGATTGCATGCCAATATTATCAGCGGCTGATCCGACGACGAGAAAGTTACCACCGGGATGCAAGGGTAAGAGTTGCTGTTCATTTTTCAGAAGCACCAGGGAACGTCGAACTGCGTCGCGGGCCAGTGCGCGATGGTCGACACCGCCGACCTGAGTCCTGTGCTTGGCAGCCCCGACCGAAGGCACCCCGCGGTCCATGAGGCCTGAGGCGAACTTGATGGTCAGTATCCGAAGCACGGCTTCGTCGATGCGCGCCTCTGACACGACACCCGACTTGACCTGTGCAATCAAATTTTCTAAGGCAGCACGCCAATCCTCAGGCACCATGAGCATATCGATACCCGCGTTGACCGCCTTGGGGCAACTGTCATCAGTGCACCCGGCCACCTCACCGATACCGTTCCAATCGCTGATAACGAAACCCTTAAACCCCAGTTGTCCGCGCAGGACGTCGGTCAGCAAATATTTGTTGCCGTGCACCTTCTCGCCGTTCCAGCGATTGAAGGAGGCCATCACCGTCATGACACCGGCATCGATAGCGGGCCCGTAGCCCGCACCATGCACATTGAGCAACGTTTCGATAGGTAATCGGGTGTCGCCCCGGTCATCGCCGGTATGGGTACCGCCATCGCCGACGAAGTGTTTTGCCGTGGCAACGATCCCCTCGGCCTGCATGGCTTCAACCATGCCCCCAGCATAGGAAGCGACCAGAGTCTCGTCCGAGCTGTAGGATTCATAGGTGCGCCCCCAACGAAAATCCTTGGCAACAGCCACGGTCGGCGCAAAAATCCAGTCAATACCTGTCGCCTTGACTTCACGGGCTGTGGCGGCACTGATGGCCGCAACCAACTCGGGATCGCCAGCAGCGCCCAGGCCGATATTGTGGGGGAAGATAGTGGCGCCGATCACGTTGTTGTGCCCGTGAACAGCGTCGGTGCCCCATATAATAGGGATGCCTGCATTGCCCTCGCTGGTATCGATGGAGGCGCGGTAGTAGTCGTCGGCCACCTGCAGCCACTCGTCGATGGTCGCGTGTTTGTTTTCCCCAGGGAACGACCCGCCGCCATTCAGGACACTACCTAACCCATAACGACGTATATCCTCCGGCGTGACCTCCGATATCTCGCCCTGAATCATCTGACCGACTTTCTGCTCCAGCGTGAGCGTCGCCAGCAACTCGGCAGCAGCCACCTCGGGTTTCACGACCGTTGTGGCGGAGTCAACATCACCGGGCCCGGAGCCTGAGCAGGCACTCAAAACAAAGGCCAAAGCTGCTAGGCAAGTGGCAGCACCTGTCGCCGCGCGAGATATCTTCATATTGGAAGTTACCAATTCGTGGTTATTATTTTGCAGCCAAAGCCTCCGGCTGCCCCCCAAACCTAGACTATTTGGCCGCCCCTATGACGCCCAGCCCGATGCGACAGAAGGGATAAAAGCCACGGCAAACCGGACGACTCTTCAGGCTTCTCGGCAGTAGTGGTCAATAAAGCGCTGGTGCTCTGGCAGCTGGCTGACCAGACGTTCCACAGACCCGTGAATCCCGCCCAGAAAATCCCGAAGCTCCTGCTCGTCCATCATATTGACGATCGGATGATACTGTTCCGGATGAAGGCCCTGGCCCAGCATGACCTGAGTCCAGGAGTTTTCTCCGAACAGTTCGGTGGGCACCTTGAACACCCGCCCGGTCTCCTTAAACAGATCAATCCGATGTTGCAGCGACTCGGGAATTTCCATCGTTCGACAATGCCGCCAAAAAGGCGTGTCGGTCCGTTCGGTCACGTGGTAATGCAAAATGATGAAATCGCGAATGTTTTCAATCTCAAACTTCATCTGGTTATTGAATTCATCAATATCCGGCTGACGAACCCCATCGTAGGGAAACATTTGCATGAATCGGACGACACTGCGCTGTATCAGGTGGATACTGGTGGATTCGAGTGGCTCCATAAAACCGCTGGATAAACCCACCGCGACACAGTTCTTTACCCAGTGACGTCGCCGGGTGCCGGTCTGGAACTTGATCGGGCGCGGTTCGGTGACCAGCTCCCCTTCCAAATTGCCGCGCAGCTTGGCCTCTGCCTCATCCCGCGACCAGAATTTACTGCAGTACACCATACCGTTACCCGTGCGGTGCTGCAGGGGTATACGCCACTGCCAACCCGCCTCATGGGCAATCGAGCGGGTATAGGGGATGGGCGGCTGAACGTTCTCCGTCTGTACCGCCAGCGCACTGTCACAGGGCAACCAGTGTTGCCAGTCGTCATAACCGGCATGCAGTGTCTGCTCTATCAGGAGGCCCCGAAAACCTGTGCAGTCCACGAAAAAATCACCATCGATCTGCTGGCCACTATCGAGACGTAACCCGGTGATAAAACCCGTCGCCTCGTTCTGCAGCACCGTGGCTATCTTGCCCTCAATGCGAACTGCGCCGTGCTCCTCGGCGATATTTCTCAGGAACGCCGCATAGCGGGAGGAATCAAAGTGGTAGGCATAGTTGAGGTTTTGATTGGGCAGTACGGCAAATCGATTGTGCTTGGCTGCCAGCCATTCATTACAGTATTCGCCAAACTCCCTGCTGATTCCCAACTGCTTGCCCTTCAGCCAAAAATGCTGAAATCCAGCCGCCCAACAGTCCTTTCCAGTGAAACCAAACGAGTGGATATAGTCCTTGCCCACATCGTGCCAGTTCTCAAAAGAAATACCGAGCTTGAAGGTGCCACCCACGGCTGAAACAAAGTCCTGCTCTTTGATTTTCAGCAGTTCATGCAGCGTCAGCAACGTTGGGATCGTGGCCTCTCCCACACCGACGGTGCCTATTTCCTCCGACTCCACCAGTGATACTTTCACTGTCTTTCCCAGCAACTTCGCAACCGCCGCCGCTGCCATCCAACCCGCGGTGCCACCCCCCGCGATCACAACGTGCCTTATTTTTTGGTGTTCCATAAACCCTACTCCGCGAGCTCCTTCTTTGAGCTCATGCCTGTAATCGATTCAACAATTCTTCCCGAAGCCGCTGGGCCTCGTGCTCATTCAGTTCACCAAGACAGCCCTGCGCATGAGTCGGCATGTGGGGCATCGCCTCGGCATCAAAAACGTAAAAATTCATCAACGTCTGCCAGGCACGCCGCTGCGTCTCAGGAAGGTGGCGAATTGACATGATGCCGTGCAGTAGCGCATTGAAGGGCGAACCAAAGTGCTGCGCATGATTCAGCCACCAGTAATTCACCAACAGATTGCAGTCCGACAGAGCCTGAACGTGGTGCCACCACATACTGGGGATAAAAATGGCATCGCCCGGGCCCAATTCGCAGCTCTGGGAAACCGCCATGGCGTCCCTGAAACGTGGGAATTTCTGGAAATCCGGCGCGTCAAAGTCGACCAGGCTGATGGGCTGGCCCGAGGGGGTTCGGTCCACCGGCCCGACATAGAGGTTTTCGACCTGATCGGTAGGGAACAGGGTGAAACGTCGACGTCCGTAAACGACGCAGGCCACGTTGCTGGGAAAGTCGTAGTGCGCCGAAACCGTCGTCCGGTTGCCCAGCCAGAAATTCACCAGCGGCTCACCGGGTATAGCAAGGCTGTTGGCTTTTTCGAAGCCCGGCAGCCAGCCTGCGACGGGGGTTGACCCCACATAAATCGCCATCGGGCCATTGTCTCCGGGCTCGCTCTGCTCCCGCAGCCGTTCAATGATGTCGGCCAGGGGTGCACTGCCACTGCGGAAGTTAAAGCCATTGAAAGCGTCGTTATAGCCAAAACGTCCCGACGCTTCCGCCGGGGCGACATAAGCTGTTACTGGCTTCTCTGTCCAAAACTTGGAAAGGTAGGCCTGTAACTGATCGAGGTCCCCTTCACCCTCGGGAATCGCTGGCCAGTCTGACACCAGACCGCGGAGCACCAGTGGCTCTTCGCGCTCAAACACCCAGTCCGGAATCGTGTCAGCCGTCAGGCCCTCAACGACCTCAACCGATTTAGCGGCAGTTACGGTCACGGGCCAGCACCCTGCCCCTGTTCCTTGCGCTGAATCAGTCGAACCATGTTGGATAGTGACGCAAGCATCATGAACAGCGGCATCAGAAAGCCACGAGCCGACAACTCGGCCAGCGCTTCTCCCGACAAATCCCGCACGCGATCCTCATTCACCGCAAAAAATCCCATCAACTGATTCTTGGAACCGTCTCGCAGTGTAATGTCCATCGTTATGGATTCGACGAGATCGAGATCATTCAAAGCCGTCGTGAAACGCCGGGTGTGATCGGCGCCCTCGTGAATCTGCTCCAGTAAGTCAGCGACCCGTTCAAGATACTCGGTGCGGCCGCCCAGCGGCTGGAAGACGGCTTCCCCCGTTTGACCCTGGCTCACGCGGGGGTGTGACATGTCAACGCTGAGTAAACGGACTTCCTCCCCATCCTCCGCTTGATGCTGCCCTATTAAAAAGGGCCCTTTGCGCAGGAAAGCGGGGCGGCTCAAGGCCTGCCAGGCGTCGCCATCCAGAAACAGGTTTTCCCCGGCCTCAAATCCCATGAGGGCAACCGGGATCAGGCCGTCCTGATCGGTATTTTGCAACAGGATGGGGAAGTCGCCCTGCAAGTCCCTGAATTCGAAGGTGTAGGCCGGGCAGTTATGAATCGCGTCACCGAATGGGGCACCCGGGGTGTCAGTGATACGCAGGTCTTTGTGGTCAATATTATTGAGTATCTGGAAATCGCTCATAACGTCACCGTTGCTGAATTGTTGTTCGTCCGTAGCGCGTTGAGCAGTTGGCGATTTCCCGGCATCGTCCGCTGCAACTTGAGTGCTCGCTCCCTGACACTGAACAGAATCGGGTCCAGATCCTCAAGAATACCCCGTTGCTCCCCAAAGGCCTCGGGAGCGGGAACCTGGAGGTGTCCGTTCATTCCCAGCCAAACATACTGATAACTGGCTGCGGGAAAGAGCTCATCAATCCTCGGCGTGTCCAGATGCCACGGCGCCCTGACCTGCCACAACGCGAGTTTGTCACGCAGACTCTGGCTGGCGCTATCGATGCATCTGGCGGCGCGCCAGTAATCTGTATCGACACGCTCACTGAGTACGTAATGCAGCTTTAAAAACTCCTGAATGCTATCCCAGTGTGCCACCATCTTTTTGTTGAACGCCCGCGAGCAGGGCCCCATCAAGGCCTTATTCAGAGGAAAAGATTCCGCAAGTGATGAAGCCGCTTGCTCAATCATGGCCAGGGCCGAGGCCTCCAATGGCTCGATAAAGCCAGCAGACAATCCCACCGCCACACAGTTGTTGATCCAGGGACTGGGCCGAAATCCAGGTTGGAAATTAAGCGTTCTGCAGGCCAGGGCTTCTGCCCGTTCTTTACCCACGCTCTGTGCGGCGTATTCTCGGACTGTCCGCGTGGCTTCCTCCTCTGAAATGAAGTCGGCGCAGTGTACATAGCCCACGCCGCGCCGAGACTGAAGGCCAATATCCCAAATCCAACCACAGGCCTGTGCTGTTGATCGCGTGCAGGAATGAATTTCCTGCTCCGGCCCGTCATACGGTAGTTGCGTAACGACCGCCCGGTTGTTGGGCAGCACATTATCGGCAGGCTGAAAGCCACTTCCAAAATGCGCTCCGATCAATAACGCCTTCTGCCCTGAACAATCTATGAACAGATCGCCGGCCAGCGCCTCTCCAGAGTCCAGCTGCACCGATTGAATAAAACCATCGTCACTACAGGCGACACCCTCGACGTGCGCCCGGATGTGCTCAACGCCAAAACACGCGACGCTGTGCTCACTCAGGAGGGCTGCAAACTTAACCGCATCGACGTGGTAACCGTAATTCAGTGCAAACGCATATTCTGGCGTATCCGCGGTCTTGGGGGCCTGATAGTTGTTCGCAATCAGGCCCTGGGGAGTAATCAGTTCATGGAAGGGCCGATCGACCCGACCCCGGCGCCAGTAGTCGGCGAGATTTGTTGAGGCATAGTCAGTCGGCAGGCTAAACGGATGGATATAGGCGTCTTGATCAGCACCCGTGCGCCATCCGCAAAACAGCGTGCCCTGCTTCAGGCTGGCGTCGCAGTCGGTCAGGAGCACGCGTTCGCTCAGGCCAATCGACTGGAGAGTCGCCTTCATGGAGGGCCAGGTTCCCTCGCCGACTCCAACGGTAGGCACGCTCGGAGACTCAACGAGGACGATTCCAAACTGGCGACCTGGCATTGCACCCAAGCGGGCAGCGACCAGCCACCCCGCGGTGCCACCACCCACGATTACAACGCGTCGCGTTTCCGTCATAGGGCCGAAGCCTTTAAAGAATGCATAAGGAAGAAAGTTTAGCGCTCTTTAAACGACAAAAAGCTGCCCGTAGGCAGCTTTTTGTCACATTTAAGGCAAACCTAGAAGGTATAGCGCACACCCACATTGTAGCGCGCACCCTGCTGGCCAACGAACAGCGGCTGGGATTTGCTACGTCCATAGACATAGGTCGTCTCATCGGTAATGTTGATGGCATCCGCGAACAGCGTCAGGTTATCCGTCACGTTGAACTGTGCGCCGATGTCCCATTGCTCGTACTCCGCAACAAATGTTGGCGGTATCCCACCCACGTTGGCCTGCCCCGTACCGGCAAGGAAATCATCCCGCCAGTTGTAGGCGACTCGGATAGAGAACCGATCGTTCTCGTAAAAGCCGATCAGGTTGGCCGAATCGCCAATACCCGATACAACAAACTGTTGCGCCAGATCCGTCACATCATAGTCGGTATCAGACTCCACCAACGTGGCGTTGGCGATAAAGCCGAAGCCCGTCTGTCCGAAGGTGTGCTGAAGGTTGACCTCCCAACCATCGACCGTGTCGCTATCCTGGTTGATCGGCGCTATCACTGCAAAGTTAGCGAGGTCATCCCCGGACTGCCCTGTGATCGTTCCGTTAGCGGTATTGACACCGGGCGATCCCGCTTTGTTCGCGAGGATCCAGTCGTAGAGCTCGCCCGAGGTGGCCGCTGAGCCCAGAGCCGCGCGGGCTTCATCGGCATAGGCACCATTGCCCGGGTGAGGCAGATCAAACAAGGTCTCGTTGAACTCAGCAAAACTTATGAAGTTCTCTACGTCCTTGGTGAAATAGCCCAGCGAGAAGTAACTCGCTTCGGCGTAATACCACTCGAAGGACAGGTCGATGTTATCCGACTCGAAAGGCTTCAGGTTCGGGTTACCCCGGGATCCGTTACCTCCATCAATCCGTAGAAGCTGGTCAATGGTCTGCCCGCCCTGAATGTCGCGATAATTAGGCCGCGTCATGGTCTTGCTGTAAGAGAACCGAGCTACGATGTCTTCGGTCAAGCCCACTTTGACGTCGAGATTCGGCAGAATGTTGTCGTAGCTACCCGACAATGAGGTGAAGTCTCCCGAACCAGGAACCGCACTGAACTCATTACCCCCTACCCAGTCGATCCGATCATAGCTGGGTGCCAATGCCTGAGAATCAACATCCGTGTCCTCGTAGCGTACACCGAGCCGAATATCCACGGGCATGGCGCCCAAATCAAAGCCCATATTGACCTGAAGATAAGCGGCAAGCTGCTCTTCTGTGGTTCGACGATCGGCGCTGTAGTTGCTCGACGCACAGAGCCCGGTCCCGCAATCGCCCATATCAGGTACGAAGAACGTCGCCGCTTCTCCACTTGCCATGAGTTGTTCGGTTCGCTCAATCAGGGCCGGCATGTCATAGGCGTAGTAGGTTGTCACCAGATCGGGATCGCTCCCACCGGAAACGTCATCGAATCTTCCGGCGGCAGAAACCTCGGTCATGAGATCGGCAATCGCTCCGGGCTGCGAGACACCACCCCAGGCGTCCCGCTGGACAACGGAGCTCGCAGAGCGGTTATTGACCTCGGTAAATTCGACACCAAAATCAATGCTCTTGACCACACTCTCGGGATTGAAATCGAAGGTGCCACCCAATCGCGCCTGCTCAATCTCCATCCTCGCGTAATTGTTGGCAAATACGCTGCCCGTCACGATCATGTCGTCTGGCGTCAGCGGATTGGACAGGTCCAGAGCCAAAACAGGCAGCTCACCGCGGTCAAAATAGGTGGTGGTCTTGTCACGTGAAAACGCTGCGATTGACAGTAAGGACGAGCTTCCAAATTCGCTGTCAGGACGCTGTTCGGCGCTTGAGTCATGGTAGTCGAACATTAGCGACAGGCGATCGGTCACATCCCATACCAGGTTAAAGCCCAGCGACTTGTTCTCTGCTACCGTCGCGTCGCTTCCCGCGCCCATCGCGAAGTCACCACCGCCCCCGTTATATTCCGCATAGGTCGTGGGCGATGCGTTCGAGTTGTTGCCATCCCAAACGGTCTCCTGCCCGCCAAAGTTGTACCAGGCCGAGTAGTTGGTGAAAGTTCGCTCCAACTCCACTTCGGAGTAGGTGTAGTCGACGGTGGCCGTAATGCGCTCAGAAGGCGCCCACTGCATCGTGAGCTGACCATTAGTGCGAACGCGATCCCATTCAGCAAACTCGTAGCCCGTATTTTGGGGTACAGAGTAGCGCTCGTCGGGATTGGTGGGTCGGTTCTGCTGCGTGGTTAGATCATAGGGGATACCGCCCCACTCAGACGGACGGGCGCTGCACCAGCAGTTGTCGACGTCCCCTGCAAAACTGCGCCAGCCGCCGACCGAGGCCGTGGCCGCGCCATTATTGCGCTCTTGGCGCACCGCGCTCAGTGATATGCCCACGGTATCATCGAGAAACGTATTCGATACCAGCAAGGACACTTCCGGCGTGAAATCGTCACCCTCCTCCGTGGAGGTGTCGTGCATGGCAGACGCGGCAATTGTGGCATTGAAACCCGGATTCTCGAGCGGTCGCGTGGTGACGATGTTGATGGTAGAACCGATGCCACCCGTGGGGACATCCGCCTTGCCGCTCTTATAGACCTCGACCCTGGAAATGCCCTCAACCGCAAGGTTACTGAAATCAAAAGACCGGCTATCACCGCCCGTCGTGGGCATTTGACGACCATTCAGGGTGACCAGGTTGAAGGCGGGACCAAAGCCTCGAACCGTCACGTATTGCCCTTCACCTCGCGTTCTGTCGATTGCGACCCCGGTGACCCGCTGTAACGCCTCGGCTAGGTTGGTGTCGGGAAACGCACCGATATCCTCCGCCGTAATGGCGTCGACGACACCCGCATTATCGCGCTTGATGTCCGCCGATTTTTGAAGGCTCTGGCGTATACCCGTAACGATTACCTCTTCCATACCGGAAGCGGATTCGTTGCTTGAGATCTGGTTTGGCTCTGTTTGCGCAACGCTCGTCTGGGAAGACACGGCCAACGCAACACCCATGGCCATAGGCGCTTTTAAAAAGGCTCGACTTTTCATGATGTAATGAAATTCCCCTATTATGAGTTTTTTTGAGTTATCAGGAACAAAGTTACACCCAGCTTGAGCCTGTTTCAGGGCAAACGCGATGAGTGGGATCTCTAGGGAGATGAAGCGGGCGGGTTGCAGGGAACCCATAGCAATTCGGATTGCGCAGGCGCCCCTGTGTTCGGAACGGTTAGCATCCGGCATTAGACCGATCAACGGGCGTTTAAGTAAACTGTCGTGTGAATTAAAGGTTGCAGCGGTATTGCCCCGCCCCAAAAAACGTTAGCCACACGTTCCAACCGATTATTTTTCTCTTTAACCTGCGGTTTTATAAGGTGTTTGTCATGGCGCAATACGTCTACACAATGAATCGGGTAGGTAAAATCGTCCCGCCCAAGCGCGAGATCCTGAAGGATATTTCCCTTTCATTTTTCCCGGGCGCCAAAATCGGCGTACTTGGACTCAACGGGGCCGGTAAATCTACCCTGCTCAAAATAATGGCCGGCATTGATACCGATATTCAGGGTGAGGCCAGGCCCCAGCCCGATATCAACATCGGTTACCTGCCTCAGGAACCCCAGTTGAATCCCGACAAAGACGTTCGGGGTAACGTTGAGGAAGGCGTGCAGGAAGCCATTGACGCCCTCAAGGGACTGGAGGCGGTATACGCCGCCTATGCCGAACCCGACGCAGATTTTGACGAGCTGGCGAAACAGCAGGCCCGTTACGAAGATGTCATTCAGGCAATGGATGCCCATAACCTGGATACCCGGTTGGATATTGCGGCCAATGCGCTCCGACTGCCGCCCTGGGATGCAGACGTCACAACTCTGTCCGGGGGCGAGCGTCGCCGGGTCGCTCTCTGTCGCCTGCTGCTATCCGAGCCCGACATGTTGCTGCTCGACGAACCGACCAACCACCTCGATGCGGAGTCCGTGGCCTGGCTCGAGCGCTTTTTGGAAAGTTTCTCGGGAACGGTCGTTGCGATTACCCACGATCGGTATTTCCTGGACAATGCAGCGGGCTGGATCCTGGAGCTCGACAGAGGGCGAGGTATTCCCTATGAAGGAAATTATTCAGACTGGCTGGAGGCCAAAGAAACCCGCCTGGAACAGGAGCAACGAACCGAAGCGGCCCACCAGAAAGCCATCAAGGCTGAGCTTGAATGGGTTCGATCCAATCCAAAAGGCCGCCAAGCCAAAAGCAAAGCGCGGCTGGCGCGCTTTGACGAACTGAACTCGCAGGAATTCCAGACGCGCAATGAGACCAACGAAATTTATATTCCACCGGGTCCCAGGCTGGGTGACAAGGTGATTGAAGTAAGAAACCTGCGCAAGACATTCGGGGACAGGCTGCTCTTTGACGATGTCAGCTTCACCGTGCCAAAAGGCAGTATCGTTGGCATCATCGGC
>Ga0181603_10003859_pt1 | contig 11099 bp, 6 predicted proteins | sample 041ome_13_FD_148633 | JGI IMG/M metagenome (GOLD analysis project Ga0181603, IMG submission 148633) | Coastal salt marsh microbial communities from the Groves Creek Marsh, Skidaway Island, Georgia - 041409US metaG (spades assembly) | ecosystem: Environmental > Aquatic > Marine > Intertidal zone...
GTGCCAGCACCCATAACTCTTACACCGTTAACAGTAACTTCACGTTTGAAGAAATCACTGCCATCACCTATAACGTCAATAATTGAGCCATTTCTGTAATCAATATCAAGATCATCAATAGCAAACTCTGGATGGTCAACTTGTAGTCCACTATCTTGAATTACAACATCTACACCAGTGCCATCGAATATATATGGAAAATTACTAGTGGTTTCGTTTCCAACATATGGTTGAACTAAAAAGCTATGACGTATTTTACCCCAGTCTCTATAATTACCTGCATCAACTGTAGTTTTATTAAAGTTGGCTATTTCTTGTGCTGTCAACCCAATTTGAATATCGTCACGCTGTTCTGGAGGAATTTCTACACTGTAAACTCTAGGGTCATTTGTAAGAGTTTTTGCTTCTTCGTCTGTTAAACTATAGTGACAACTTCTCAAACTGCCGTCTCTGTTGTTTACAATATCAACTCGTCTAGCCGGAACAAATCCATCGTCTTCACTAGTGTTTTCAATTTGATTCCAAAAAGAATCATAATCAACACCGCGATTCAAGCTAACAATATATTCGCGTTCGCTCATTGCGACTCCTTAATGTAGATCTACCCAAACACTATTTGCATAGCCTTGGAATTTATTTGTAGTAGTATTATAAATCATATCGCCATTACTTGGCGTTAAGTCATTTCGTTCAGTAGTTGTAAAACTTGCTAAACGTAATGGACTAGTAGTAATTTTAACTGCGTCAACGGCTTGTAGCTCAATACTTGCCGCACTATCGATAATAGGAGTTCCTGTACCAGTACCAGTAAAGCTATCTGCACTCACTGATCCGCTAAACACTACATCGTCAGTAAATGTAATCGCCGCATCTGTTGTAGTTATTGTACTATTAGTTACAGTTAAATTTCCAATCGAATCTCCTGCGTCTTGGAATGTAAATACTCCTGCACCGTTAGTTGTTAGTACTTGTCCAACAGTTCCGTCACTAATACCTAAGTCTGTTATATCAGTTGGAATTGACGGTGCTCCAACCAAATCTCCATATGATCCTGATGTAGCAATATTTGCTAGTACTGGAGTACCTGATATGTCTGCATATGCTCCGCTTGTTGCAACACTTGCTAATCCTGAAACAATACTTGCACTAAGTCCTGTTAGATTAGATCCGTCACCGTAATAAAAATTTGAATATGTATTTTGGTAACGATTGTTCGATGCACCTAAGTTGTATGTATTTGCTGTAAACGGTGTCACATTACCAAAACTAACACTATTGCTGGTTTCAGAACCCCCAATTAAAACTTGTCCTAATGTAATTCCTGTTAAGTTAGCACCACTGCCATAATATTCTGTAGCATTAACATCTCCACTTACATCTAATTTACGTCCAGGTGATGAATTAAAAATACCAATTCTTTGTGTACCAGTGTCGATTTTAATTGCAGTAACTTCACCGGAAAGTGGCTTAACTCTAATATCTAAGTCCTGATCGTTTAAAGTTGTTGCAAGAATTACATCATTGTTAACATACAATTTAACATTATCAGTTGCGCCTACTATAATACCAGTATCGCTTTTAAATGTAACACTACCGTTTTGTGTGTAATCACCGGCTGTAGTAACAGCATCAGTAATTCCGTATCCAGATAATGTAGTTGGAGTTCCAACTAAATTTCCCCATTCTCCGTTAAACAATGTAGGTTTGTTAGTAAAGTTTGCCCAGTCTAAATAATATGACCCAGCAAAGCCATTTAATGTTGTAGCATCTAAGCCAGCACCGCCTGATGTAATATCATCTGCAGGAGCCCATTTGCTACCATCCCATTTCAATACTTGTCCTAATGTCGGTGCTGTTGAAAATGTATCAACATCGGACAAATCATTAATGTCGTTAACCAAATCAGGCTTATTAGTTAAATCATTATAACTACCTGTTGTTGCTACTGATGCAAATGTTGGTCTTCCTAGTATTTCAGAATAAGCTACACTTCCATTAATCCAGGCCTCATCAGCTGTACTATACTTCATTACTTGATTAGATGCTAATCCGGTAAAGTTTGTAGGAATATCACTTCCACCACCTTCACCACCACCAGTATTTGTAATTGTGATACGTCCAGTTAAATCATTGTAAGTAATATCAATACCAGTACCTTCAACAAGTATTGCGGCAACTCTATCATCTACTCTTTCATTTGTAAAATACTGATTAGCACCTTCGGGCAAGTCTGTTGTAGTAGCGGCTACATTAGGTTTATCTGTTAAATCATTATAACTTCCACTAAATGGATTATAACTAACACCTGCAATAGTAAGTCCTGTTGCCTCAATGTTAGCCGCTCCAACTATTCCACTTCCTGTTAGATTTAAATTGTCACCTACCGGAAGTTCTTTTAGTTTGTTTTGATCATCTCTGTCAACAATTAATGGTATTCTATTTGCCATATCTTTATCCTTATAATGCCGCTATTCTTGTTTGAAAGTCGGTGAAGTCTATACTTGCTGCCGCTGTCGCTTTTAAAACTGTTAAACTTACATAGCCTGGTATTGTTCCATTTACTGCATCTACTAGTATTGTACTATTGTCTGCAAAAACACTACCTGTAATATCACCTGTATGATATCCTGTACTGTTACCTAAAAGTGTTCCAGTTACTGTTCCTGTTACATTTCCTGTAACATCGCCTGTTAGATCTCCTGTTAGTGTTGTTGCTACTAAAGATGTAGTTATTACACTACTATTATTAACAGGACCAACAACTTGTGCAGATATTCCGTCAATCATTAGTGTACTATCATCAGCATGCACACTACCTTTAACATCTGAAATTACAACATTAATTGTTCCATTTTCAATAGCAACAATTTTTGCGTATACTTCTGTAAAATTATCATTAACTTTTGTGAAAGCTGTTCTAATTGGATCACCGTTGCCCTTGTTAGCACTAGTTCCGATGTTTATAATTTGCTGTGCCATTATACTCTCCCTACAACCACTTCAACTGTTCCGCGGTCATCGGTGTCTTTGCTGGCCACCGCCTTACCTATTACAGTTCCTATCTTAGGATCATTGTCTACAATAGCGTAGCCCGGGATAGCACTCGTAACTAGTAAGTCTCCTTTTTCTACCCGCCCTAATACTTTACAAGGTACTCTACCTGTTAATGCAACTGCGTTTACAAAATCACCAAACAAATCAACATTCATTAAGTGTGCAGGATTTGTACTAACAACACCTGCTACTCTTCTGTCGCCTACTTTGTCTGTTATAGTTACTTCATTTTGTCCGCCGAATACAAGCACTGTACCAGGTTCATAACTATTATCTCCTAAATAATTTTCTGCTAAGTCAGCATATTGTGCCGCTGTTGCTGTACCGTAAATTGTACCGAACTTTAAATTACTAGTACCTAAGTCATAACCACCATTTGAACTTGGTGTTACTGCTGACTGTTTAAATATTACTGAAGCAACGTTATTATTTGCTACAATACTAACTTCACCAGCACTACTAAATCCTGTACCAGCACCAATTGCAATGCCTGTACTTGAAGCACCCTTTTCGCCAGGCGCTTCAATAAATGACGTATACATCCAGTCACTTGCTAATACAGGTGAGTTCTGTGTAGCATCTGACGGATCACCATAACTACTATTCTTTTGGAAGAATGACGGAACACTATTTGTACTACCAATTTTTATTGTTCCAGGGAATGTTGAAGTAGTATTACTTGGTACTGTACCAACAGTATCAAACACTTTGGCACCACCCGGTGTTGTCATTGTCATTGTATTTGAAGTTTGGTCTAGAATTTTATAGTTATCTAACCAGTACGACTGTGCATCAATTCTACCATCAGTTCCTGTTTTAACAATTCTGTCTGCAACGCCTGTTGTAGTAAATGACCCACCAATGTTAACAACATCAGCAAATGTAACAGCTGATGCATCTCCTGCACTTGCGTTTGTTCGACCAAACACTGTATTTTGTGCAATTTCTGGTAAATCAGCAAAATCAACTGAACTATCTTTTAGTGTTACCCAACCATTGGTTACAGTAAAGTCACCACTATCAAAACTTGCTAGTCCTAAATCTGCTTGTACAATACCAGTAGCATTTGCTCTAGTAGTAGCCGCGTTCATTGCAAGTTTACTTTGTAGTATACCTGCATTTGAATTGATATCTCCATTTACAATACTATCTGAAGTAATTGCAAATGTAGCAACGTTACCTGCTACTGTTAATGAAACGTCACCTGCTAGTGTATGATTATCGTAATTTGTACCGCTCCAGACTAGTATGTCGTTAGTTTGTCTATTTCCAATATTAGCACCAATTGCTTCTGGGCCAAATGGTGTTCTAGCATCAACATAACTTTTAGTTGTAACATCTTGAAGATTTGTTGGATCAGCATGATTATAGAACTTATAGCCGCCAGCATTAATATCGCCGGTTATTTCAGTAGTACCATCTCTTGCTAGTACACCTGCACCAATTGTTCCTGTAACTAGCTTAGTACCGTTTCTATCAAAATGTAGTCTACGTGTTATAAATCCTTCAGCGGCAAACTCTGTAGGAACAGCCGCTGGATCAGCATCTGACATTGTATCATCATTACTAAATTCTGTAATTCTAACACCTTGTTTAAATCCAAGTCCATCCAAGTTACTAATAGCAATACTTGCCGCAAATGTAACAGTACCTGTTCCTTGGTCTACACTAAAGAACTTACCAATTCTAAAGAATCCGTCTTGGTCAGTACTTGCAAAGAACACACGCCCTTTGCCTCGTTCATTGACTTCGTTTGCCTGTGCCGCTGGCTTAACTGGATCACCGTAAATAATACTTGGATAGTTAGTAGTGTTGAAACCGCCAGTACCAATTTTATCAAAGTCATGTCCGTTAGCTCTTAGTGTTGAAATACCAACTGTGATACTAGCACTTTCTCCATCTTGTAACGAAAGAGGAATAGTTCTTGTTGCGTTTCCACTGAATATAATAGATTCTGCAAGTCCAGATGCACTAAACAATCCACCTACACTATTAATATTACTTGCAGGTAAGTCATTTAGTTGTACAGTAGCATAGTCGCCTCTGTCTGTATAGTTTGCAACAATGTGTGTTTTTCCGTGGAAGGAGAAAATCATATCGTTATTTGCAAGTCTAGCTTGTAAACTTGCTGTTACTTTTTCAATAGCAAGCACAACGTCACCTGCTGTAGCACCCATTGTTGTACCAACACCTGCATAAGTGTTCAATGCCGCTTCTACATTACGCATTGTTAAGTTAACGTGACTAAAGCCGCCATCAAATACAATCTGGAATCGATCTGCAGGTAATGCACTGTTATCACTGTCTTGATTATTAAAGCTAATACTTCTATATACTCTATCTGTATTTTCTTCAAAGATAACTGCTGTTGAAGGTCTAATACTTGTAACACCTGCAACATCGTCGAACAAGTGATTCTTGTTCATACGTATTGTTACATATGGTGAAGCATCACTTGCTAATGCAGGATTATGTAAACCAGTAATAGCATTTTCTAATCCAGTGTCGCCTGAAACTGATAACCTATAAATCGTTTGATTAGCACCTTTTCTTCCAGTTGGTCCGGTAGCACCCGAGTATCCACCAGTATTACTAACTGGAACATCAACTGCACTAACTGCTGTTACTTCGTATGATGTAACTCCTGAGGAAGTATAAACATCAACAATACTATTTGCATATGGATGATAGTCACAATCATAAACAAATATACTAAAGTTACCTGCATTATGATTAAATTCACCAAATCCGTATACGTTAGTTGGATCATTATATACTTTAGCAGGCTGTTGCATATTACGTAGTGAAGTAACAATGTCAACAGTTTCGTTTGGATCTGATCCAGCGGCAACAAGTCCATAGTTACCGTTGGCGTTAGAACAGTTTAGAGCTCTAATTTCCGAACCATTATTACTAAAGAACGCTGTGTGGTTGTAGTATGTAAATGTTGAAACTTGCTCTGACAGTGACGCATTGTTACAGAACAATCCGTAACCTAAATCGTTAACCTGAGTATAGTCGTTTGCCAACATACTTCTGTTACCAGCAGTCTGGATAAAGATTGGCTGTGGGAATGTACTATCAGTATACCCATTACCTTCATTTGAAAGTTTGTTAATTAATAATTTTGCTGTACCTGTCCCGCCGTCGTATTCTGAAACTGCATCAACTTGATATCTTATACCATTAATAAAGAATGGAGCAGGTGTTTGTGGTTTTCTAATTCTTAAACCTGTACCTGCTGCCGATTGAACATTAAGTGTATAGTTGTCGTCTTTACTAGTAATAACTGTTTCTAAGTTACCAGCAAAACCGTCAATATACATACCACCTCGGAATGCCTGTTTATTAATACTTCCGGAGAAGCTACCACAAACCTGTGTGTAAGGTGATTTAATAAGGATTTGACCTGCAGGATCAAGTACCTGTGCAAAGCCTCCGTGTCCTTGGAATGACATATTTGCAAGTCTTGTTGCATCGTTCATTAAGAACACATCCATTTGATCATTAGTCTTAGGAACACTAGTTGAATCATTAGGATCTGTTAAGTAATGGTATCCATAATTTCTTGTTTGTTTAATATGCCATGCACCACTAGAAATATTATTTAAGTTTGGTAAAATATCTACAGTCAAAGTAACATCAAAACTACTTCCACCGTCGGCATTACTAATTAAACCAACTGCTCCGTTGTCGGTATAGAACCAAGCGCCGTCCCAGGCTGTTGGAGAAATATTATCTGCTGGAGTTACTGTAATAGTACCGCCAACTTCGTTTGTACCTGTAAGACTAATGTCCTGCGCTGTTGCAATATCTGCACCATACCAATCTGTAATTTTAAGATTATCTAATAACTTGTCTCTATAGAAGTATGTGCGTACCCATGGCGATTGTGAAATTCTTCTTGCAGGACGTATTTGACAACGTCTAAAGTCCGAACCTTTAACAGAAACGTTAGCAGGAACTTTAATTGGATAATCTTCGTAGTAAATACCAGACTCAACGTGAATAGTAATTTGCTTTTCAGCAGTTGGGTTACCGTATTCAAGTTCTTCACCAATTTTAAATAGTGTTGGCTCAATTAACACAACTTCGACTCTGTCGTATACTGTACCACCTAAGTCTAGACCGCTTATATATTTTACAATGCGTCCTCTTGCTCCTGATGTCTTACCAACAATAATTTTTCCTGGAAGAATATCAACGTTTGTATTAATACCTTGGTCAGTACTATCATTACCTGCACCGTTACTAAAGTCAATAGTATAAGTGCTTCCTTCAACAGGAGTATAGTTATCTTTTGCAATGAATCCGTTAGTAAGGATATCTAAAATAATATCGAATTTTGTATTAATAGCATCTTTAACTGTACTACTAACATCATTAATGTTGCTGTTTAGCCATTGCGGTACTGATGTTGTGTAATCAGTTGGATAAATTTTAGTACCTTCGTATCCTGCACATTCAAATACAACATTTTCAATTACAACAACATCACCTGAACTAAGTCCGTGTGCAGTAGTTGTAGTAACTACAGCTAATCCTGTTATGTTGTTGTATGCAAAGTTGCTTACATCAAATGTATTACCGCCAAATGTAATAGTACCGCCGGTTACATATGTATGAACGACGGTTGACACTCCAACATTTACTTCGAACGTATTAGTTGCTAGATTATTTGGAGTAACAGCAAATCTTTTAGACTGTGTTAGCAAATCAACGTTACTAATAACTTGATTAACAATTTGTTTTAACTTAGCAATAGCGGCTCTTGTTTCAACACCTTGTGTAATTCTTGCCTTTGCACCAGATGGACTATTAAAATATCTTAGTGCTGATTGTAGTGCATTGATATTAGCATTTGTTCCATTTCCAATATCGAGGATCATTCCTTCGATCATTAATCCAACATCACGCTCACAGGTAGTGCCTGGCAATTCTGTTCCTATTGGATTTGCTAGAGCAGTTAAACCATTTGAAATTACATCAGTAATTGTCGTTGTAAGTATATCAGCTCTTCCGATAACATCTTTGTTTCCAGATCCTGATTCTACAATATATCCGTTGGTAGTATCTTGTAAGAAGCTCTCTGGATAAACTAAGTTGCCATCTGTACAACTGATATTAATTCCGCTTATTGAAACAACGTCACCTGCACTAAATCCGTGGTTGGTTGTAGTTGTCAGTGTAGCAATACCAGTAACGTTATCGTAAGTAAAGTTGCTTACATTTAAGTTACCATTTACTAGTCCGCCGTTCACATATGTATGTACTTTAGATGACGAACCAATATAAAATTCAAAACTAACTGCTGTTAAGTTATTTGCATCAACAACAAATGTTCCTTGTTTAGGAGTATATGCTGTATTTGTAAGAACATATTGCTTTACAAGATCTCTAGCAAATTCAATTGCGGCATTTGTTTGTGCAATTTGATCTTGAGTGTTGCTTAGATTATCTGATCTACCTACAGCATTTCTTAATCCAGCTAGATAACTAGATGCAACTCTGCGTGTTTCAATGTTGCCACCTTTTGACAAGTCGTTAATCCAAGCATCAACAATATAGCCTACATCTCGTTTACATTTAGCACTATTATATCTAAAGTCATACCATAGTGTACCAACACTAGCATTACCAATATTATGGTTAATCCATGCTTTAACTTCTTCCATAATAAATTCTTTATTTCTAAAAAGAATTGATTCGGTACTTGGATTAATAACATTAGTTGCTTGATATGAAAGACTTGGGAATGTATCGTTTACATAATCAATGATTGCTTTTTGTATGAATAATTTATTTTTTCTTAGGTACGTAATTGCATTTTCTGCAGAAGTGTTTAAGTTAGTAGTTCCTTCTGCAACTACTAGGGACACTCCTTTACCATCGTCATATGTAATTGTTTGTCTATATGCACCTGGTTCAATTGGAGCAGTTTCTACAATTTCTTGTGCTTTTAAACACGCTGCCTTTAAACTGCCATAAGCATAACTAAGTCCGCGACCTTCAAGGCCTACTGGAGTACGTGCTTGTGTGTCATCGCCTTGTTTAGTAACAAATAAATCTTCAGTTGATGCATATGATGTATTGTCTACGTATAATTTACTTGCGGCTTGCAAGTCTTCAGCATTTCCTGTGTCAACTCCTGACAAATCTCCGGGATGATCATGAAGGTATAGAGCACCTTCCATTTTATCACCTTGACGTCTAACTACATTTTTACGTGGAAGTGCTTCGTCATCTTTGTAAAATCCGTATAGCGATTCATCGTATGTAATATCTTTAATAAAGTCTTGACCATTTGGTTGTGTAGTTACACCAAGTGCAATGCTAACTGCTTGTCTTGATGTATCATTGTTATTTTGTGCTTCTTCTTTTGTTGCATGAATACTAACTTGATCTTCATTTACAAAACGAATAAAGTAATCAGTATTGTTTGTCAGTCCTCCTGGAGGAGTTCCAGTTGTAGAGTAGCGCCATTTAGTTCCGTTTGCACTCCAATCTAGACCGTGATCATTAATTACAAGATTTCCGCCTCTGTACTCACTAATTGTTTTTTGATATTCACTAGCGTTAGAAGGTTCTTGACGTGCAAGAACAGATTTATTTGGTTCAAATGTTACATTTGGTGCGTAGTATTGATCTTGGAATTTTTTGTCTGTAACAAGATCATCAATAGTAATGCTCGAACCATGTGTAGTATTAAATTCTGCAATAGCCTCTGGTGATGTTGCAATTAGTCCAATAGAATAAACTCTGTTGCCACTGAGAGGTCCACCTAAAATTGGACTAGTGTCAGCGTTAATATTTGCACCTGTATTAGTAATAGTAATATTACTTGAACTTGAATTGTCAATGCTAATACCGTCGCCTGCTGTAAGAGTTTTTTGTACTAATTCTGTACCAGCAGTGTTACCAATTAGTAATCCGCTCGGTGTAATTGCTGTTGGAGTATCGTTTAGTGCAGTAAAACTAATAGTTCCGCCCTGTCCAAAGACAGCATAAAGTTCTGTAAAGTTTTCATTTGCTTTACGAAACGATTCGCGAATACTATCACCAGTACCGTCGTTACCCTCAACACCTAAGTAAATATCTTGTTTTGCCATTGATTAAAATCCTACGCTTTCACCGCAACCACAACTACTGGTGCTTGCAGGGTTCTTTATATCGAAGTACGAACCAAATACTTCTTTTTTGTAATCTATTGTTGAGCCTAACAAAAACATTATGCTCGCCTTGTCAATTACAAATTTCCCATCTGGTAAGTCAATTACTTCATCGTTTTCGTCAGGAGCATCTTCTAATTCCCAGTTATACTTAAAACCAGCACATCCGCCGCCTTGCATGCTTAGTCTAATAGCACCTCTATCATGCTCTTTAAGCATGGTGCTCATCTGATTTATTGCTTCGTCTGTTAATTTTACTATGCTCATTTAACTTACTCCTATGTATTTATGTTATATTCTATAATCCGAACGTAAATAAATACAATATGTTCAAAAGAATAGAAAAAGAAATTAGATTTTATGTGCGCAAAAGTAAGAAGGGAAAGACTCATCCTTACAAGCGACTACGTAGTTATGCTGTCTTTGAATGCGATGACTGTCATCAAGAGTTTAAAAGAGAAAAGGGCAAAGTGGACCCGAAGCGATTAGACGACTTCTATATCCACGTTTGCCCTGATTGCGATCCTAAACGATTTGCTCAACGTAAAGGTGTTGAGCAACGTAAAAGACTTGATTTGTCAGTTGATGTTGACACTACAATTGATAAACTTTAGTCTTCTCTTTTGTAGATTGTCCAAGCACCGTAAGCAATAGCACCGTATGCTACTAGGCTTGCAATTGGTTTAAAGATTAAGAACGCTACGCCTGCGCCGATTAAAATTGCTCCGTCAAGAGTGGTTCTTTCACTGAGTCTTGCTGTAATCCATTTTTTGACCATTTGTGTTCTCCTTGTGTTTTATATTTATGTAGTGCAATACTGGCTAGATTCTTACACTTTGACTCTACCATAATATCTGCATAGTTGTTAAATTCTAA
>Ga0181603_10003871_pt1 | contig 11085 bp, 3 predicted proteins | sample 041ome_13_FD_148633 | JGI IMG/M metagenome (GOLD analysis project Ga0181603, IMG submission 148633) | Coastal salt marsh microbial communities from the Groves Creek Marsh, Skidaway Island, Georgia - 041409US metaG (spades assembly) | ecosystem: Environmental > Aquatic > Marine > Intertidal zone...
TCGGAAAAGGCTTTAAATACGTGCGGATCATCATAGAGAAGGTTCAATACGATGGGACGACTAGCTCAGTTAGGCAATATACATCATTGGCTGAAATCAAATTCTACGGCCACAAAGAGAACGACACCACCCGCTTCCCCATCTCGTCGACCGTGCTGAAATATCCGCACATCGCGATGACTGGACCGGCACAGCGGGGGTATGTGGTGGAGGCAAGTTCCATGTACACTCCTTATTATGTTGAATACGAACCATGGAAATCATTTGGATGGTTAACCCCTGGGACACAATCGCCTTACGACGCTGGGTGGGTTAGTTTGAATACGTCCTACAGTACTTCTTCACCTTACGATGCAAATAGCAACGAATCCCTATCAGGTATAGATGGTGTTGGTAGTAGAAATGGGGCTTACCTGACTGTAACATTTCCAAGAAAATTAGCCATAACAAAACTTCACATATACAATCGTACTGCCACTAGTACTTCTCGTGTAACAGAAGGATATATCTATGGCAGCCAGGATAAAACAACATGGTATGAAATCGCACAGATAAGTGTTGACGGTACCAACTTGGCATCTTATACGAACACTACACCGTGTGTCATAACCACAGATTCCACAACTGCATATAAGTATGCGGCAATACAGGCAACATCCGTTGGTAACAGTGCGGGGTATATTTCATATGGTAAAATCGAGTTCAATGGCACCGAACCAGAGGACGTGATCGCCCGCGTCGGCGAGGGCTTGGACGGCAAGGTCGCGAACTTCCGGGTGTACGACAAGTACCTGCACGAGGAGCAAGCCCTCGAACTGTGGGACGCCCAAAAGGATCAGTTTGGGAGGGCGACGTCGTCGGTCGTCGTGCACAAGGGACGCTTGGGGGTGGGCACGACGGAACCGGAGGGAGCTCTGTCGGTCCTCGATGAGCCTCACGAATCGGAGGAGTTCCCACCGAGGGCGATGACGGGGTACGAGACGTACATGGATGGGCATGGGGTTTTTAAAGCGAGTGGGAGTTCATTCGTCGATGCGAGTGTATTAGGTGGGATCTGGACTCAAGATTTTCCTACATGGTACGCGTTTAATAAATCTAACACACAGGGTTGGATAACGGATGCATCAAAATATACAGATGGTATAGCAGATTCAGATTCGGATAATAGATTTGGTATAAGGGGAGAATGGTTAGAAATAGAAATGCCTTCAAAAATAAAATTAAAACATTTTACATTAAGTTTGGCATATGATGGTGGTGATTCTTCAGATGACCCTTTAATTACATCCAGGTTTCCTAAAGTATTCAATTTATATAAATCAAATGACGGAATTACATGGACACCTGCTACGGAAATCGCGACACCTACAGCACCAGTATTGGCATCATACGGAAGTACGCAACAATACGTTATAGATGAAAATGAATACTATAATAGATACCTGATACAAGTAAAACAAACCTTCGCCGATGGTACATATACGGGAAGCCGATCGTCACACACCGCCATAGGCGAATGGCGTCTCTTCGGCACCCGCGAGCGTGGTCAATCCACCCTCCACGACGGGGAACTCAAACTCACCAAAAACCTCACGGTGCCTCGCATAGGTCCACCGCTCGACGCGGACGACACGCCCCGACGGGACAGGCTCGTGGTGGAATACAACACCTCGACGAACCCCACGGAGAGCGGGATGGTTCGGGATACGTCGGGGAGGGGCTTGGATGGTCTCATGTACAACGGGGCATACTACGATGCGACGGAGAAGGCGTTGGTGTTCGATGGGGTGAATGATTATCTCGCCGTGGATAACATTCACAACCCCGCCGGTGCGTGGGCTCATAGCGTTTCTGTATGGTTAAAAATGAATAACGTCGCGGGTCAGAGTAGTGGCCCGTGTCTATACTCAATTGGCCAAACTGCTACAAACAAGGCGTCAATCGTGTATATGTATGACGGTGTCACGTACGACCTTGTCTTTGGTGCTTATGGTGATGGTATCAAATATGAGAATGACTATGACTTCAAAAGTGGTACCTGGTATCACATGTGCTTCACGTATGCGGGTGGGACACTCGGTACAGGTTCACAAAAGGTATATGTCAATGGTGTGGAATTGGCTGGTGCGGCCAATTTTGTGGCAGGTGGAAATGGTATGCAGTCCATGGATTTGGCTGCAAACGCACCATTATACCTATCAAAACAGGCATTCAACTATGCCGGAAACTATATAAATGGTTCGATGAGTAACTTCAAACTCTACGACGTCGCCCTCACCGCCGACGAGGTCAAGCGACTCTACGATATGGGTCGGTGTGACGAGGGTCACCACGTCGTCAATTTCAGCAAGACGCGGGTCGGCATCGGTTTGGGGGATGGGGAGGCTCCCCAAGCGGCTTTGGAGGTGCGGGGATCCCTCGATGTGAGTGGAAATATCGGGACAGGCAAGGTCGGCATCGGCGTACCGAATCCGACCGCTCCACTCGAAATACAATTTAATGACAATACTCCAACAACGCCGGGTGTAATATTCAAGGACTCTGGTAGCACTGATTATTGGTCGAATTGGATCAATAATTATAATCATTTCTATTTCGCATATAACGGTGGTAATAAGGGCTATATACTCAGCACCTCCACGAGCGCTCAACAAATGAATTTTACCGGTCAACACAGAACGTTCATCAAGGACGTGCCGTTTACAGAGGCTATAAATCTTGAGGGTCTCATCGTGTCGGCCGACCAAAATAAATATATCAAAATGTGTGGTGGTATCGCGGCAGGTTCGAACGCCATTACCACCAACGAATCCCTACCCGTCGTGTCCCTTTCGACTGCATCGAACGACAAAAGGTGTTTCGGTATCGTTTCGTCGTCAGAAGACCCGGAAAAACGCGAAGAAGTACACGGTAATTTTGGCTCTATAATGAAAAAAGAAGAAGGCGACACCCGCGTGTACATCAACTCCGTCGGTGAAGGTGCAATCTGGGTGACCGACATGAACGGCGCCCTCGAATCGGGGGACTACATTACGACATCCAACGTCGCAGGGTATGGTCAGAAACAAGATTCCGATTCACTCAAGAATTACACGGTCGCTAAGATCACCATGGACTGTGATTTTGAGCCGGCGACGCAACCCATCCAGTGCATCAAGCAATCGAACGTCGTCGAGACACACTACACGGGTATGGTTCCGGTCATGAAGGGTGTGCCACACGAGTTCGTGACGACGACAGTCACCGCCGAGGACGAATGGTCTAATGTTTCCGTTTCGCCGTCCGATGTGACCTACGCGGAGTGGTCCAACCTCGAAGCCAATACACAAAACACGTATACTTTGACATACACACAAACCTCGAACGTCGTTTATGATGTCAAGTACACGAAAACCACGACCGCGAATGTCACGGCTGAAGACGCGTGGGACGCGGTACACATCGAACCACCCATGGTCACGTATGCGGAATACTCGAACCTCGAAGCGAATGTCCAGAACACGTACACCTTGACGTACACGATGACGACCAAGGTCGAGGCGACGGAAGCGATCTACAGCAATTTGTCTACCGAAAACAAACAGTTTTTCATCCCTACGTATTACCAAATGGTCGAACAAACCGTTGACGCAGAGTATCCAGGTGCCGTAAAACACGAAACCGTGACGGACAGACTCGAGAACGCGCTCGACGAACACGGTCAACTCCAATGGGAGGACGACCCCTCGGGTGCCACGGAGAAGGCCTATAAGATCAGATATCTCGACGCCACCGGACAACAGACGGATGAAGCGAACTGCGTACACAGGGCTGCATTCGTCGGGTGTACGTATCATTGTGGCTGATTACTTTTTCCTCCCCTATAATAGAAATGGCCATTAACCCAAATAACGGTGTATTGGATATTATCAATGGAACACTGAAAGTATCCAGTATAGACATTAAACAGGCCGGTGGTTTTACGACCGCCATAAACACGATCGCTCGAAACGATGTGCTTCTCTACGACGACCAGCATACAAACACCACATTTACGCCCCAAGAAGGGAGCTCGTATCGCTCAGCCACGGGTGTCACGCGAGACACGACAGCCATCGACCTCAACGATGGTTGGGTCTATTGGCCTCTCCAACTCCCGAATTCGTGGCACACGGAGTTCGATATGCACGTGACGACGACGGGTGGTGTGCTCACCTATAGTCTCTTCAATACAACGGAACCAAATCACACGGATTACACCGCGAACGACGGTGGGTACAAAATCGTGTTCGATAACACCCAGAATCAAATCGATATTCGTTGGCAAGGGTCGGTCCACGCCACGACTTCGGCGAACATTCGTTCCGCGGATTGGCAACACGTCAACATCAATTATTTCCAGGGTGCTGTTTCGATTAGTTTGGCCGGGAAAGTTGTCTTGACCCACAAATTCACCGAGAATTACCAGGAATTCGATTCCCGTTACGTGGGTTTCTCCGCCACATCGGGGGCATCGCACAAGATTCGACACCTCATCGTACACAACAGTGATAAATGGCTCTACACGAAGACCTCCAACGCCTCGGACATTACATACGTGTCTGGGAATGTGGGTATAGGAACACTCACACCGACGGAACTCCTCGATGTCCATGGGAACGTCCATGTCGCCAAGGATCTCACAGTCGACGGAAATCTCACGGTTTCGGGAACGACCACGTTCATCGATACACAAAATCTCGCCATCGAAGATCCAATCTTAGAACTCGCCAAGGGTAACCTGAGTGACACCATAGACGCAGGTCTCATCATCACGCGACCAACCTCAAACGTCGCGGTGGCCTACAGAGGTGATGAAGAAGAACTCGCTTTGGGGTACACACAAAGTGGAGCTTCTGGCACCGATGTTGTTCCAGTGGCGGATGGAGGTCTCGACGTGAGAGTCTACGGGAATGTGTTTGCAAACAACTTGACGACGACGGCGAACGTGGAGGCAACGTATATCAAGGGGGATGGGTCTGAAATCACACACGTGACCCTCGACCAAGTCGTGGGCTACGCGAATACCACCGCGAACACAATACTTTTGACGAATGCGGATGTCGGTCTCAAGGCCACTGGGAACGTCGAGGCAAACTATTTCGTCGGGGATGGGTCGAAGCTCACTGGTCTCGTGACGGATTTACAATCCGTGACTGATAACGGTAACACTACCTCTAATACCATTCAATTCACGAACGCGACGACTGCATTCGTGGCCGACTCAAATGTGGGTATTGGTACGGACACACCCGCGGCAAACCTTCACGTTGTGGGTCACCAATACGTGAATGATCCACCAACTCTCGCAAACTCGTTCGACCATTCCGATGCACCACTCACACTCACACACGGTACGCCTACGTCTACGACGGCCTTTGACGATCCAAAAGCCGTGCTTCACCTTACACGGGATGGGACGGACGGTGAATCATATGGTTCAAAAGCCTCCTTCAAAATGTCGCGTTACGAAAACAGTGGGACGGCGTCGAGATCCAGGCTCGATGTGACATTGACAGACGGAACTTACATAGAATCCAATGTATTGTCACTTAGGGCGGATGGACGTGTCGGGATTGGGACGACGACCCCGGGGTACACCCTCGATGTTCGCGGCACTGCGAATGTGGGGGCTTTGACGGCGACGAGTATTTCTGGACCACTCTCTGGGAACGCGACGACGGCCGCAGCTCTTGAAACGGCGAGAAACATCAACGGTGTGAGTTTTGATGGTACGGGAAACATAACCATAACAGCCAACACTCCCAATACACTCACGAGGGGCTCGTACCTTACGGGTTCTGATTTCGATGGTTCAGCAGCGACGACATGGGCGGTAGATGCGACGACTACTAATACAGCCAGTAAGATTGTAGCTCGTGACAGTAATGGTGATATATTTGGGAGCTATGTAAATATATCACACGTCACTGGTACACGAAGCACTGACACTATATTTTATTCGAGTACAGATGATTACATCCGAAAAACAAATGCCACTGGAATGAGAGCGTCTCTTAACGTCCCAACGAGAACAGGTGGGGATGCCTCTGGGACGTGGGGGATTAGTATTACTGGGAACGCCGCCTCAGCTACGAATGTTCGGGTTGACCGAGATGATACCGGTGATACATCTATGTATCTCACAATGGTAAACAATAACACTGCGGAAAATTCAAAACGCTTGTATATGGACACTAATTTGGTGTATGACAACACAAACAACGAACTTAAACTGAATTCACTTCAAATAACTGACTACATCTATCATTCCGGTGATACCGACACCTACTTCGGTTTCGATGGTGACGACCATTTCAGAATTGTCGAGGGGGGTGGTACCCGATTACAGGTTGACTCGAATGGTTATATCGGCATCGGGACGACGAGTCCATCTTCTATACTCACTACACACGGGGGTAATCTGCATGATGGTAACGGAGCATTTACATCTAAAGTATGTGCCACTTTGTATGTAGGTCGTGGTGGTGGGTCTGGTGCGTCAACTCTAGACCAAGGAACTGGTGGGATTTTAGAGTTCAGGCACGCTAGTGATCATAGATATATCACAATAGAAAGTGTGAGTGAAGCTAGTTACAGTCAAGATATAGGACTTCTCTTCAAAACGACGGACACCGATGATGGACCACAGGAACGCATGCGTATAGACGCACACGGCAACGTCGGCATTGGGACGACCTCCCCCGGCTACAAGTTGGACGTCTCCGGGACCGCTAGATTTACTGGAACGGTAACCGCACCCACGTTTTCTGGGAATGCCACGTCGGCGACTACTGCGACCAACCAAAGTGGTGGATCGGTGAGTGCGACCACTGGGAATTTTAGTGGTGACCTCACAGTCACTGGTAAGATATATAACTATAACTACACTGAAGTTGACATAAATGTTCCCGCCACAGTGAGTGGTACATGGACAACGTCAACAACTTCGAACTGGGGTGATCCTAAATTTAATAACACATACGACCGGTATAGGTACAACGACGCCCCCGGTTATGTCGAGTACACCATCCCCACTGGTATGAAATCGGCGTACTTGTCACAATTAACATGGGGTAGTGGTGGATATGTTGATATACACGGTGTACAAGCAGATGGCGGTCTCGTCTTTTTGAGAAGAATCAATACACGCCAAGCCGTTGAAAACTCAAATGAAGGTAATCCAGATCAACATGATGGATCAACCGTGACATTTGCGGGCTCGGGTCTAGAACATTTTACCAAAATTCGTCTAACGAACAAGTCAGGCCGTTTCCATTTATCAGGTCTCGCATTTACACCCAATGAAAACGAGGGTACCGAGGGTGTAGGTATGGTACACTCGGCGCAAATCTCCGATTTAGGTAGTGGTATTCCAACGCCCACGGGTACTGGTGCGAGCGGATCGTGGGGGATTAGTATTACTGGGAACGCGGCAACCGCCACTAAGTTAGCCACCGCGAGAGCTATTAATGGTGTCAACTTTGATGGTTCGGCGGCGATAACTGTGAATGGAACCAATTATAATGTGAACAATTCCTGGTTAAGGGAACAGGGCGACAACGCACACTTTAGACAATATGGTAACACTCGACAAATGGCATTTCGCACCGATGGAACAACTGAGTATGCCTCTGGTGTGGGTGGATACCCATTTGTATGGATGTATGGCGGAGATGAGGCGTCTAATCGTCGAATGTTGTTAAACTCGAGTGGCCAACTCTGGTGTTCCAATTATGGCTGGCTTCACGATAAGTTCGTTTCGAGAAACAGTGCGACTGCACAAACATTTACCGACAATAATTCAAATGCCAGTTTCACGGGGCATACAATAGATTTCAACGGTTCTGGAACTCAAGTAAACACAGCTAACAGAACACATCGAGCCTTTTTGATAGATTATGATACATCGGTGTCAGGTGGGACTGCAACAAGTGGTCAACGAAACTACCACTACGCTATGAATTCTGATATGCGTCATGGTGGAACAGGTAATCAATATGTATTTTATAATCAATATCTGTATACAAGAAGTGACCACACGAGTGGTACGTGCAGTAACATGAAAGGTGTAGATAATATCGTGGTATCATCCGGAACGGGTTTAAACACGACCATTTGGGGTATAAATACATATGTCCTCAAAGATGGTGGTTCAACCGGAGCTACAACCACTATGTATGGTATCAAGTCGGAGGTTGAAGTTGATGCTGGTACGGTAACCAACGCGTATGCCTATCACGCACACATTGACCGTGACGCTGGAACACTCACAAATGGATATCTGTATTATGGGAGTTATGCAGGTACGGTGGGTACGAAATGGGGTCTATACCTCACCGGTGAGACTAAGAACTACTTTTCGGGTAACGTCGGCATCGGCACAACCTCACCCGGATACAAGTTGGATGTCAATGGTACACTCCACGCAGGTAACTCGTATTTTGACAATGTCTACATAGGTGGATCAACAAGTCGTGGTCTTCGTTCAGTTTCTGGTAACTATGGCACGGTACAGACGACGGGTGGGGGTGCGGGTAATTGGGAAGGGTATTCTATCGAAGGGCGCTACGTGTTTATGAGTGCGGATAATAACAGTTGTGGTATCTATAATGATCTCGATAATGAATGGATGGTCTATTGCTATAGAAATTCATACACTAGATTATATTACAACGGTGCCCAAAAACTTGAGACAACTAATACTGGGGTGAGCATTGTGGGTGACATATATGCCAGTGGTAACATTACTGCATATTCAGATATACGTAAAAAGGAGAATTTACAAATCATAGAGACACCCATTGAAAAAGTGAAAAAAATAAATGGTTACACTTATGAAATGGACGAAAGGAGATACACAGGTCTCGTTGCACAAGAAGTCCTCGAAGTTCTTCCAGAAGCTGTCGTTGGTGACGAAGAAAATGGTTATGGTTTAGCCTACGGTAACATGGCAGGTCTCTTTGTTGAAGCGATGAAAGATATGAATTCTAAATTAGATGACGCCCTCGCGCGTCTCAGTGCACTTGAAAATACTCTTAGCTAATACTATACAATGTCTTATCTGTGTTGCACGAGCAACCTCGTCGTGAATGAAGATCAGTCTGCAACCGTCACTTTAGATCTCTGTAATGTATGTTATAAGACAATTCAAACCCATTTCACAGAACCAGCTGAATGGGTCGGTGATCTCGTGAAGAATAGCATTCAGTACAGAGCCGAATCCATTTACAAACTTCAAATGGAAAAACATTTCACCGAAGGTACCATGCCCGCGGGTGCCACCAAGGAGACGCTCATTCTCTCATATGAACATGACCCTACAAAACCTTTACCACCATAAATCAATTTCCTTTTCTCTCCGGTGAGTGAGTATTACTCGCCGCAAAGAAAACCTCCCCCAATATTAGATATGTCTGGATCATTGATTCAACTCGCAGCGAAAGGCGCACAGGACGCGTACATCACGAATTCCATGGGTGTTTCACTCTTCCGAACCAAGTACACCAGACACAAAAACTTCTCACAGGCACCCAAACTCATTAAGGTCATCACCAACAAAGATTCCACCGTCATCATCCCTTCGTATGGTGACCTCCTCGATGGACTCTGGCTCGAAGGCACCGATATCGTATCTAAATTTACGGGATCCACATTCCATCTCTACATAGGTGGAACTAAAGTCGATTCTCAACCCTTTGATTACATCGCCGATATCTGGCAAAACTACATGGCCGAGACGTACACGAAGTCTCAGGAAATTAACAATGCGACCTCGACATCAAACACCAGGTTCTTACCCCTCCACTTTTACTTTTGCGATCACGACATGTTCTTGCCACTCATCGCTCTCCAGTACCATCAAATAGAACTTCGCATCGAGTTCCCAGATGTGTCACAGCCAGTCGATGTAAAGCTCTACGGGAATTATGTGTATCTCGACACAGAAGAACGCTCCTATTTCGTTGATAATCCTCACGAATTCATCGTGACCCAAGTTCAAAAACAAACGTATGACACCTCGGATAATCTCGACATCTCATTCTTCAATCACCCCGTGAAGTCCCTGTTTTTCGGTCACCCAACACAAAGTGGTATCCTACTCAACGATAAGTTTACGTTCGATACCGCGGATATATACCTCAATTCCACGCCTCTCGTAGAAAACATGTCACCGCTCTACTTTCACTCCATTCAAAACTACAAACACAGCAAATTTGGAATCAATCAATTCGACGAAAACGAAAATTGCCCGTTTTACACGAGGTACTATGCGTACCATTTCTGTAAAAACGCGTCGAGTTACACACCCACGGGGACGTGTAATTTCAGTCGCCTCGACGATGCCAAAATCGTTCTCAGAAACGTTCAACGAGGTACCCTCAGAACGGGTGAAAAGATCACTGTATACGCCGTAAACTATAACATACTCAAAGTGTCAAACGGTATGGCTGGTATTTTATTTGGTAATTAATAGTAGTAGTCATGCCTTTCATAGGAAACGCAGGACAATTCTCAAACATATACGAGAAAAACTACGAAACGACGACACTCTATGTAGTTGAAGGTGATGCGGTGTATCAAGCATACAATCCAGACGATAGCCATTACAAACTCATCACGAATTTACAGGAAATCACTGACATAGGTAATGTTACATCGAATACAGTTCAATTTTCAAATGCAATTACGGGTTTCACGACAACGTCTAATGTCGGAGTCGCCAATTCGACACCCGTGCACACATTGGACATTGGTTCGAATGTCTTCATCGACGATGTAGGTCAGAAAAAGATTTCAACTACTGGAACTATACACGCAGATGAATATACTGGATCCACCATCACAGTCACAGATAGTGTTACGACGCGTGATCTCATCGCAGATCGTGTATTTCCAAAGACAAATGGGTTCATGCAATTTACGTCAAATGTTGGTATCATAAACAACGCACCCACGCACACATTGGATATAGGTGCCAATGTACAGATAGATGAATATGGGTCGAACACGTTTTGGACGAGTGGGAATGTCTATTCCGAACACTACAAGGGTTCAAATGTAACG
>Ga0181603_10003922_pt1 | contig 11001 bp, 16 predicted proteins | sample 041ome_13_FD_148633 | JGI IMG/M metagenome (GOLD analysis project Ga0181603, IMG submission 148633) | Coastal salt marsh microbial communities from the Groves Creek Marsh, Skidaway Island, Georgia - 041409US metaG (spades assembly) | ecosystem: Environmental > Aquatic > Marine > Intertidal zone...
GGAAGATACAACACATCGCGCGTGAGTTGATAGAAAATCATGAGACACACCGTCAACACGGTTTGGAAATCGAGGTACGGCATGGATGCGAATAGGAGAAATACGTTTAGTATGATGTGCATGGGAAACGGTTTCTCTGGTCCATACTTCGTGTAGAAGCCGTACGTCGCACCCGCCGAAAGTATGATGGCATTCACGGCGGTGGCGTACGATGGACTATATAGGAACCACGCGGTATACAGAAGTGAAACGTAAGATATGAATATAGATCTCCTGAAAAGCTCCCTCACGCTGTCGACTATTAACATGGGTTTTTTCTCTATCAGTTTCGACTCCCAATGTGGACCAAGGATCAAGTAGGAAACATACAGAATTAAGAAAATGTACCACATTTTATAATATCGATAGAAAAAAAAATAAAAAAAAATATTTTTTTCAAAACTTTTTTCTTTAAAAAGAAAGTGAAAAAAATATTTTTTTATTTTTTGTTTTTAAATTTCCAAAAAACATGGTGTTACTTTATAAATTTATGTAGTGATTATATCTATTTCAAATCAATCGACGGAGTAGAACTCTAAAGTAACACCATGGTTTTTTTAACTTTTTATGTAGAGAGTACACCCATTTTATATCAAATGACGAGAATTTTGTAAAATTTTGAAAAGTAAAATAAAAAAAAATATTTTTTTCAAAACTTTTTTCTTTAAAAAGAAAGTGAAAAAAATATTTTTTTATTTTTTAAATTTTATCAGAATTAAAGATTTACCACCAACCATGTATAGATGAACACAATGTTAGCACGAGCGCTCAAAACCGTCGTCCCGGGACACACGGGTGTTGTCGTCGGAAGCAGAGAAGACATGATTCAAAGAACCGTGAGACAGAGTAGAGTGAAACTCTCGACTAAATATGTTTGGGATCCGAATCACATGACGTACACGACGATACACTACCTACCGGACGGGTCGCTGTACAACGCCATGACTTTAAAGAATAAAATATCCAAATAATGTAAGGATGCTGACATGTGCGTCACTGAAGATACCTTCACCCGTGAAACAGAAACGTAAAACGTGGAAGTTCGCGGCTGAATTCCTATGGAAGAAGAATTTTGTAAAAAATCAATCCGAACTCGGTGTCTGGACTCGGGATCAATTAATAGAACTCGGACCAACCTTTGTAAAGTTAGGTCAAATTGTATCAACGCGCGCAGACCTTTACCCTGTAGAGTTTACGCGAGAGCTCGAATCTTTACAGGATAATGTACCTCCAATAGACGAGGTATGTGTAAAAGATGTTGTAAACACCAATAATGTATTTTCCGAGTTTAATTACACACCGTTCAAGTCTGCGAGTATAGGTCAGGTGCACATGGCGCGATTACTCGACGGCAGAGAGGTCGTGGTAAAAATAAAGAGACCCGCCATCTACGACGTAATGAAAAATGATACAGATAACATAATCGACGTTGTTAATTTTTTAGAGCGGGTGGGCATAGATACCGGTGCGACCTCCGGTCAAGTCTTGCACGAATCGATAGAGTACCTTTTATCGGAATCCGACTATGAAAAAGAGATGCACAACGCCAAACGCATGCGAAAAGCGTTTAAAGATGTTAAATGGGTCAAAATACCCAAGATATACGAATCGTTTTCGACGCACGACATGATAGTCATGGAGTACGTAAAGTCGGATAAACTCACCGAAATAACAGACGAAAATGTAAACTCAAAGAAAATTTGTGAAGCGTTGATCACATCGTACGTGATTCAAACCATGGAAAAGGGGCTTTTTCACGCGGATCCACACCCGGGAAATCTGGGATTTTCGGATAAGGGTAAACTCGTATTTTACGATTTCGGACTCGTCATAGATATTTCGGATGAATTAAAAATGGGATTTCAAGAACTCTTTAAATGTATAATAAACCGAGACACAAAGGGTGTAGTAGACACACTCATACGACTGAAGATCATAGTTCCAACGACCACCGATACCGATGACATAGAGATATTCTTCAAAACAACGTTAAATTATCTCGAAACATTGGATGTGAATGCATTTAAAAATGATATATTGGATGACGAAATACTCATGTCTCTCGCGGATAAAAAACCATTCTTGATACCGACATCATTCGTGTATCTCGCGAAGGCATTTTCTACCGTCGAAGGTACGTGTATAAAATTAGATGAAAATTTCAATTATTATGAATATTTAGAGCCCATGATAAAGGATCAATTCATAGAATCGTTCGACATACAAGAAGCGCTCTCCACGTCCATGGAAATGCCGTCGCGCATACGAAACATAAGTACAGCTGTTCTGGGTTTGGAGGAATCCAGAACATCTATGAAAAGGTCGTTAGAAAAGACGAGGAAAGAGATGCGATACACGCAATACAGTGTATTGACTGCGGTACTCGCTGGAAATATGATAGAACACTTACCTATGTTTACGTTGTTATCCATCATGAGTGCATGGTTTGCATTTACTTCTTATAAAAATCGATAGACGTTTCTTCCTTCTTTGGTTTCTTTTCATCCATAAAGAAAGCTTTGTGACTTTCCAAAATCTCACGGGATCGAGTCTTCTCACCCTCCGCGATTTCGGAAAGACGCTCACGAATGGTCGCAAAATCATCCGCGCGCTGTTTCTTCATTTGTTTACCGTATTTTTTGAACTTTTTACGAATGGACGTGATATTCGCTGATGTGGAGGCCGCGATGACAAACATTTACTATTTCTTAAGATTTTTTTTGGGGTGCGATTACAAATTAATATTGAGACGTTTGACTTTTTCCTCAAACTCTCTGCGCTCACCCGGTGATTCAATCTTTTCACCACCGGCGAGGGCTCTGATCTCTGGTCCGGTCAAGTGCATGGCATCAATTCTAAAGTCCTTGAATGCTTCCATGGTGACCGGAATGAGCGGTTGAACGAGTTCATAAATCGCGTTGGCGTATTCACGGATCTCCATCTGGGCGTGTTCATCCATGCGAAGGTGGAGATAATGCATGAGATTGTGAAGATTAATCTTCCAATAGAATTCCGTGTATGTCGACTGTGGGAGGTTGCCACGCGCTTGTTCGCGACACGCACCCCTATCGAGGAGATCTTGGTACAACTCAAACGATTCATTGAGTTTTTCGGAAACCTTAGACGTCAATTCATCACCCACGTCGACGACCCCTTCCGATCCTTGGTTGTTTACTCGCGATTGTCCACGCACAACGTCTGGTTCGTAGTACTGTTTCGGTACGACGGAGTATCGGGCGGAGAGTTCATTGATGCTGGCCATGCGGTGCCGCATATGCTGTCGAGCGATATAGATGGGCATTTTGATGTGAAACTTGAATTCGACCATCTCGAATGGCGTGGTGTGCCAGTGTCTAAGGAGATATCGAATAAGTCCCCGATCTCCTCTTGAGGTTTTAGTCCCATCTCCATACGAGACTCGGGCGGATTGTACGATGGCCGCATCCAAATCTTCCCGAGGCATGTGGTCCACGAGGCGAACAAACCCGTGATCCAAGACATCCCTTTGCATTTAGTACATCTACGGTTTAAATCTTTAAAGACATTCACGACGTAAACCAAACGTATTATTCATCGACACAATCCACTTCCCGGGATTTTTGTAGCTCGGGTCACACCCCAATTTTGCCATTCGGTCGTGTGACGACACGGTGTATATTTTGTGGTGATGACATCATCACAATTTCCGGACGCACTTCTTATTTGTTTTTGTTTGCCGATGGGTGTTTTAATCCCACGTCATGCGCTCCTTGAGACGCCGAATTAAGTACGGGGCGAGTTCAAACATATTTCCAACTGGTACATACCTGTAATCTATTCCTATGTTTTTACCCATACCTAAAAGCTGTGCGGTCACGTAACGGTCTTTGTCAAAACGTTTTGCATATCTGAGCGACCGTTCATTATGTGTGGCGAGCATGGTGTGTACATGTGGGCACACGAGAGAATACGCCATACTCTGCATGTACTGATTATCCACACACGCCTTTGTTTCGAGTAAATCGGGTTGTCGTTTTAAATACGCACCCCGCACGAGTTTTACCCCCAATTTAAATCCATCTTTGTGTGCGTCGTCTATATCAGACAGTAGTTCTCGCATGGCGTGTTTTCTATACATTTGATACGTTTTGTAAACATTGATGTCATTCACTGTATTATGCTCCGCCATCATGTCGTAACATATTTCGGGATACAACACATCTTCTGCGTCTATGCATATTTTTACACCACGCGTTTTCGCATATTTAATGATAGAATGTGCATAATCTTTCGCTTCAGATTCATTTTCTCTCGACCCAAAACTCGTAAGTTTTATGGCACACATTGAATTAATGGGAAGCGAGGTGATGATTCTTTTTGTCGTTTCAGCTATTTCATATGCTTCACGTGATTTACAATTTTCTTTTGCGTAATCAACTATTACCTTTTCACCTCTGTTACGTATTATTTCCAGTACACGTGGTAATTCTCGGAATGTCGCCGCATACCTGAGCATTAATTTACTTTAGATATTTTTCATCTAATTCTTTTTTCATATCTTCGATGGTCCTGTAGTATCTCTTGAGATCCTTCATGAATCGCTTGTTCTTCTCTAGACATTCACAGTCCACTTTATTAACGTAAATCCAAGCTAAGTTTGATTTAGAATATCTCGTCTCTTTTTGATTTTGGTTCGGGCGTCTCGGCACTAATTTTTTGTTCACGGTCTTCTTCAGTGGTTCCGTGCGCTTCGTAAAACTGATCGCTTGCATGACCGTATCGGCGAGATCATCTTTCTTTTTGGATTCTTTGAATATGGGAAGCCAGTGTGAATTCACGGGATTGCTATTCAAAAACGCCTCACATCGTTCGATGGATACCTTTTTACGTTTAAGATACTGGGCTTTACCCGGTCCACACACGTCTGGAATCTTAAATTTAGCGTCGTAAATGATCGTTTCAGATTTGGGGCATCTTATCACAAAGTATGCGTGAAGAAAATTCTCTACCATCTTCATTTTCTTATTTCTATCCGGTTGTTTCTCTATGAGTATGATGTCTGATTCTAATACCCACGGCTTTTCATCGAGGTGATTGCGCATGGAGACGAATATACCATCCTTGTGTTCAGGCGGTACACCCGATACATCCCAGTTCACGACTAAATTAGATGTTTCGTCAAATTGACACATGGCCAAATTTCGTATACCTACATCTATACTTAAAATCATTGAATTAAAGAAAATTTATTTCTTTATCTACTGTAAATGAAGAACATTAAACTTAATACGATTTTGTTATTTGTTTCTCTCATCGCATTGGTCGTGTGGCTCGGTTCCATCAGAATGAGAGAGAATTTGGAAGGAAGTGATTCTAAGGCGGTGAAGTACGTGAAGGAAGCGTCTCCCGAAAAGTTTATCAACCCATTCATCGTCTACGGCATGGCGAAAGAGTTGACTGAAGATGAAGAAAAACTCGCTCGGATCATCCCACTCGTGAAGTCGGGCGATCGTGAAAAATTGATCGCGTACCTCGAGTCTTTGTAAATGTATTTTTGTTTTTAGTGGTCACAGTACACCACAGAGAACAAAAATGAAATTAACGTCGCATACCGGGCATTTTCATTTTAGAAAAGTTGGCAGTTTTGAGTTTGTTCTGACCAGCGGGTGACAGGCCCATCATGGCCATGGCAATGATTAGCATAATACACGACAACACCGCACCAATGATCGCAAACTTCATGGGACCGGTCACCGCACCGACCACACCTGTCACAGCTTCACCGGCCGATTCAATGACTTGGGCGGACCCACCGGCCATGGATGCGGCGGCGGATTCACCCTTGGTTATGATTTCATTTGTCGTTTGATTGGTCGTCATAGCGGAAAGTAAGTTCTTCGCGACAGCTTGAGCCGCGAGTTCGGCCGAAATATTCTGTTTGAATGAAAGTTGTTCGCCATTAAAACATATCGTTTCACCGATATTGATGGTTTGTCCTTGAATATTTACCGCCTCGTTTATCGTTTTGGTGAGGTTATTCGTTTCGAGTTGTGTTTTTACGATGTTTTCAATTTCTGTGTTGATCGTTTGATTGACGTTTTGGCGATCACCGAATTGCAGGTTACCCATTTGAGTTTGTTTATCCAAAGCCGCACTCGCCTGTGCCTGGAGTTCACTCACGATCTCATTTTCAACGTTTTGGAAACTGTCTGTAATTTGTTCAGTCGTCGCCATGAAACTCGATGTAATGGTTTGATCAGTTTCTATATTACAACCAACGTTTTTCAAAATATTCAATTCCATATTTTGGATATTTTGCATGTTATTTTCGTTGATGGATTCATTATTCGTAACGGAGCTATACATGATGTCGTTGACGACACTCATGTTAAATTCCTGATTGATGGTTGAACTTCCTCCACCACCCATATTTTGTGATGTACTGAGAAAAAAATATACACTTAAAGACTTACATACACATCTAAACTATGTGGTGTTGGTGGTGTTGCCATCCATTTGAAGGTGAACGTTTAAGTTTGCCTTATAGATATGACGAGAAACGTAACAAGTTTAGTACGTGTGGTATATTCTGCTCTTGGAGTTGCATGAAACGTTATGCGATCGATAAATACGGCATAACACGGGGTGGTATCATATGTAGTAATATCATAATTATGCGCAAAAGATTATATAACAAATTGGGATCGATCGTGATGGCTCCACTCAGAGAACGCCTCGATGTATTCGGTGGTGATCTTTCCATAGAAGAATTTAGGAGTAATAGCGTTATAGATAAGGAGAAACCTAAAGAGATAAATAGTACACCATTAGAAGATAGGGTTATACCGATTATTTCAAACACAAAGAAGATGAATGAAATAAACAGTTCGACTGGTAAAAATGAAACGCTTAAATTGAAGCGTGAAAAACCGTTAAAACGAAACCAGAATAATCTAGAATCGGCTTTAGGGTTAATCATTAAGCCCAAAACGTAAAAGTCTGCGCTGTTTGTTTGTTGGTTTTGATTTTGGTACATGTTTAGAATTGAGACTATCTATCCAAGCCTCACCGTCGTATGCCTTCCATCGCAGTTTGTACTTGTCTATCATTTTTCGACAGAGTACACACGGAAGGGACGTACCATGGCCATAACTTGTCTTGCGTTGTATGATGAGTGTACCAAACTTTCTCCTCACCCACGTTGCAAATTGATGAATGCGATTTCCGCGTTTTAAACATTCATGTTTAAGGGTTTTTATGAGTCTTCTCTCAGCGCAACATATACAATCACTTTCGAAAATGACAAAAGTTGCGCGTGGTGTGCGTAGTGACGATAGGATATCGCGTCATTTTATCTAATCAACATTCGTGTGTCTCTTTTAATAGAGTTACAATTATTACATACACATCCCTCAAATACAAACGAACATGCTTCACACTCATTTAAAACACGTATGTTCCTTTGTACCAGTTTGTTTTCTGAATATAAAATTAAATCACGTATAGTGTAAACACCGTACATTACCATAGTTTCAAGCGAAGGAAACTGCATCTACTTACCAAAACAACCGCAACCTTTAGTTAACTTTAGCATGACCGAAAAGCTGTCAATCATTGGTGGAACCATCTTCTTAAGAACGACTTCCAATTCGGAGTCTTCTTCACCTTCATCAATTTCTTCGATGATGGAGTAAATGAGATCAATCACGAGCTCTTTCTTTTCTGGACCAGTGAGGACCTTAATCTTATTTACTTCCATCATGAGACACGATACCACACCGCAAATATTTTCCTTGTTGATACCAGTCTTTTTGTAGCGAGCCGCGAGCGCCTTCACGCGCTCGATGACGAGTTTGGATTCTTTAGACTTACTGTCATATCCAGCGAGGACAGCTTCTGGGGACGAGCTCATTTTATATACTTATCTTAGAAATAATTTCTTTAATAATTGTAATGGATGTAGATAGCACCCTACTTTTTGTGGCGACATCGATCGGGGTATATCAATTTATGAACGAAATAAAAGACGTGTATAACATGAAAAACATAGATGAATACGATATGCAATATGTAATCTCAGGTATAATTGCGAGTATGATGTGGAGTATATATCAATATAGAGGTGGCTCTAATTATTATGCGATGTATTCTCTATTAGGTGCGTTTCTTGGCCTGTACACACTGGTTCAGATCCGGCGTAAATCTGCGAAAGACGCGGCGTGGTGAAATCTGAATGAGTGACTAAACGTCCCATGAATTCGAGTATTTTGTGTTTTTCTTCAAATGTTAATCTTCGTGTCTTCTGCATCACATAAGACATGAGCATTAAGAGAATTCGAATTGAATCCAATACGTGCATCTACTTTCCACAAATTTTTAAAAGTAGCGCTTTAGCCTCATCGGATACGCCGTTCATGTATCTATCGTAAAATTTTTTTGCTGAAATCTGTGTACCATCGAGATAATTAATTTTTATGGTGGTAGACTTTTTAAAAGTGTCAACTGCGTCGTAATGTTTTGCACACCATCGTTTTATACGATCTATATGTGGCTGTGATCGCGCGATCGTTTCGTTTCGTTGTGTCTCAGTGGCGGTAAATTGTATTTTATACTCGATGAAATCGTCGATGTCTAAAAAGTCACCCACGGTTTTTTCTTCTGGTACGATGGTGGTATCCGCGACCATCGCATCTACGAGTATTTTTTTCAATTTGTCGAGTTCATACTTTTTAATATAAAATTCTTCTGTGCCCTCTATGTTACCAGATTTCTTTGCACTTAACCCACCTAATGTGGTAAATACAGAACCAATGCAACTCAGTGAACACACCAGTAACAAAAAGATAATTCTCTTATCCATCTAGTGTAATACGAGATTAAATTTGCTGAGCCATCGGTCCTGGCAATGGTCTATAGCTAGACATTCTCGCGTTTGGTTGGATACCCCCTCGCTTCAATGATGGCATTTTCACACCACGACGCTCCATCATGAAGTACATAGATGCTATCAACAAAGATATGTGACCCAACAACGAAACAATACCAAAGTTTCGAGCCGATTTATCAGCGGTGCTACTACATTCGTTGGTCATGGCCAAAGTCATGGAAGATGCGATGAGACCGAAAATACCGAACAAGAGTGCGAACGCCGCGGCTTCGGATTTCACAATCTTAGTCAACAAAAGTGTGAGAATCATGGCGATGGCCGCCGTCATCGTGTGACTCAAAAACATTTTGAGGTTTTTCCACTTTTGCGAATTTTGAACTTGGTCACAGTCGTTGAAGGTCTTGATTCCCACCGAGCTCACTGCGATGTAGAACACACCCATCACAGCGATCAAGAACAATGTACCATATGACATTTCCATGTCTTGTCCTGTTCTTGCAGCCAGGTTTGATAATTGATCTATCTTAGACACAGCCATTTTTATATCATGTACTGAGAAATTATTATAGATTATAGCCGTGACAATAGTATGATATTAAAGACTAATCAATATAATTATATAAATGGAGGTGTCATTGACTAAATGTAAAACGGACAAATATAACGTTTACGTGATGGACGATGATGAGTTTGTAGGAGCACAAATAAGAACCACTGGTAAATTATGGGAAGAATGGATTTCGGATGAAGTAAAAAAATACTATAAAGAGGGTACTGATATTTTGGATATAGGTGCTAATATAGGTACTCACACACTCCTTTTTTCTGAAATTGGACCAGTTCATTCCTTTGAACCGTTATATCATGCCGTAGTAACACAAAACGTGAAATCAAATTCTTTAAAAAATCCTGTAAAGGTGTATCCATATGCTCTATCTGATGAGGCGCAAGTGAGAAACATGTATTTACCGAGACGAATGCCTCATGGCCTAAAAAACTACGGGGGGTCTTCTATGCATTTAAATGAGACCGCCGCACATTCGAGCACACCCGTTCCGGTCGAATGTAAGACGTTGGATGAGGTTTATAATGGTGTACCATCTGTTATAAAAATGGATGTTGAAAATCACGAACCGTATGTACTGCGCGGTGCAATAAATACTATAAAGACTCATAAACCCGCTATTATCATAGAGATAAGTAATTATGAAACAAGTGAGGTACCTAAAATACTACAAAGTTTTGGTTATACCAATTACACAACCCCCGATAATTCAAACTACATATACACAACTTAAAGTTTTTAAATGTATTGAAATACATGTTGACTATTTTACATCATCTTGGTCTAGGTGATGCTATAATGCTCAATGGCATGGTCAGACATTTTGCTGAAAAGGATGACGTTTGCATTTTCATACAAAAACAACATGAAGACTCTGTGAGATTTATGTATAGGGATTTGACTAATATCAAGATTAAACTTCTAAATAGCACAGATGCACAGGAAATGTGGTCTCAAGTTGAGGGTCAGATATTACCACTCGCTACATATAAATTACCGAATCAACATTGGGATTTTGCTACGCGTGGTACGTTGAGTGAGATGGTCAATTGGGCTCATAGTATATACATTCAAGCTGGTATACCACCTAAATATATGTATTCAAAATTTAAGGTTGTGCGCGACCGTGACTCAGAAATCAAATATGAACACAATGATTACGTATTTATACACGATGATGTAAGTAGGGGTATGAAAATAGATACATCCCATACGAATACATACAGGGTTACGCGGGACAGGTTGGATAGCAATTCAAATATATTTGATTATTTGACAGTCATAGAAAACGCATCTGAAGTTCATTGTATGGATAGTTGTTACGCGTGGATGATAAATATGATGGAAATTGGAAATCCATCTAAAAATTTTTTACATTTGAATGTAAAGGGTAATTATACCCATAGAATGGTGAAGACCGTGTTCGGTGATGATTTATGGACGCATGTCTAATAACTCTTTTCCTCTACTATGTCCGAACCCTGTTCTATGTTTATTACCTTTTTAATTCTGCATCTTTCGTCGTTGCATT
>Ga0181603_10003932_pt1 | contig 10989 bp, 10 predicted proteins | sample 041ome_13_FD_148633 | JGI IMG/M metagenome (GOLD analysis project Ga0181603, IMG submission 148633) | Coastal salt marsh microbial communities from the Groves Creek Marsh, Skidaway Island, Georgia - 041409US metaG (spades assembly) | ecosystem: Environmental > Aquatic > Marine > Intertidal zone...
TGATTTAATTGAACCCTATGCAAAAGGAGGGAAAATTGGTTTATTCGGTGGAGCCGGAGTTGGAAAAACAGTACTGATTCAAGAACTGATTAACAATATTGCTAAAGGTCACGGTGGACTTTCTGTTTTTGCGGGAGTGGGTGAGCGTACTCGTGAAGGGAACGATTTACTTCGTGAAATGTTGGAATCAGGAATTATAAAATATGGGGATGATTTTATGCACTCCATGGAAGAAGGCGGATGGGATTTGAAAAAAGTGGACAAAAAAGCCATGAAAGAATCTAAAGCTACTTTCGTGTTTGGGCAAATGAATGAGCCTCCTGGAGCACGTGCGCGAGTAGCCTTATCAGGGCTTACAATTGCTGAATATTTTCGCGATGGTGCTGGAGACGGACAAGGGAAAGACGTACTTTTCTTTGTAGATAATATTTTCCGATTTACTCAGGCGGGATCTGAGGTATCAGCCTTGTTAGGACGAATGCCCTCTGCGGTAGGTTATCAACCAACATTGGCTACTGAAATGGGTGCCATGCAAGAACGAATTACGTCTACCAAAAAGGGATCCATTACCTCTGTACAGGCCGTTTATGTTCCTGCAGATGACTTAACGGACCCTGCACCAGCAACAACTTTTGCTCACTTAGATGCTACTACTGTACTGTCTCGAAAAATTGCAGAACTCGGAATTTACCCAGCTGTAGATCCTTTAGATTCTACATCAAGAATTCTTACAGCGGATATTTTAGGTGATGAGCATTACAACTGTGCGCAACGGGTTAAGGAGTTGTTACAACGCTATAAAGAATTACAAGATATTATCGCCATTCTAGGTATGGATGAATTGTCTGAAGAAGATAAATTAGCCGTTTCTAGAGCACGTCGTGTCCAACGTTTCTTGTCACAACCTTTCCATGTTGCCGAACAGTTTACAGGTATCCCAGGGGTTTTAGTTGATATAAAAGAAACAATCAAAGGATTTAACATGATCATGGATGGGGAATTAGATCACCTTCCAGAAGCCGCTTTTAACCTTAAGGGAACAATTGAGGAAGCCATTGAGGCCGGTGAAAAAATGTTAGCTGAAGTATAAAAATTATGCAACTTGAAATCGTTTCTCCTGAAGCTCAACTTTTTAGTGGTGAAGTCCATAGCGTAACTGTTCCTGGTGCTGCTGGATCTTTTCAGATTTTAAATAATCATGCACCTATCGTCTCAACCTTGGTAGAGGGAAAAGTAAAAATTCAAGGAAAAATCACATTAAAAGAATCCATTCGATCTAAATTTACCCAAGTTGGGGAGGTTACTTATTTAGACATTCAATCGGGTGCAATTGAATTAAGTGACAATAAAGTCATCCTACTTACGGACTAATTCGCAAACCGCTTCTTTTTCACCCCACCGAAGCATTTAATCGGTTCTCATGAAAACTTATTCGTTTTGTGTGCTTTTCTTTTCATTTTTTGTTAGCCTTGTTGCTCAATCCCCACAAGACAGTCTAGCTACAATACAACAGCTTAAAGAAGTTATTCTTTCCTCCGCTAGAATTGATCTCCCCTTAAAAGAAAGTTCGAGAACTGTTCAAATCATCACGTCTGAACAATTAAGAAACAGTGGAGTTTTAACAACCGCAGAAGCGCTTCAGTACGTTTCAGGAATCGATATACGTCAACGAGGTGTATCCGGTATGCAAGCTGATTTGTATATCCGTGGCGGAAGTTTTGATCAGACCTTATTGCTAATAGATGGGATCAAACTGGAGGATGCCCAAACAGGACATCATACACTTAACTTTCTCCCTCCAATTGAAATTATTGAACGTATTGAGGTATTAAAAGGACCAGCAGCTCGGATATTTGGTCAAAATGCGTTTACAGGAGCGGTAAATATCGTTACGAAAAAAGAAGGAATAAAAGGGGGTAAGGTCACCGTTCGATCGGGCTCATTTGGGCAACTTCATGGCGAAGTTTCTCTACAAAATAGTTCTAAAAGTGGAAATTATTTTGCTCATTATACCAGAAACACCTCAGAGGGATATCGTTTTAATACCGATTTTAAAAACCATACTGTTTTTTTTAAACTAGGTTTATTTAATCAAAAGAAGCTCCCCGTAGCGGTATTGACAAGTTTTTCTGGAAGAGAATTTGGAGCCAATGGATTTTATGCATCACCTGAGGCGAAAGATCAATATGAGGAAACACAAGCTAGTTTGATTGCCCTTCAGTCTAAAATTCAAAATGGGAATTGGGTTTTGAAACCAAGAGTCTATTGGAGAAGGGGTCAAGATCACTATGTTTATATCAGAAACCAACCCGAGATTTATGAAAACTGGCACATCACTCATAAAGCGGGCGCTGCACTTGACGCTAATTTTTCCTCAATTTTGGGGACTACAGGAATGGGGATCGATATTTCAAGAGTTTCTATTGCTAGTAATAATTTAGGGAATCGTTCAAGGCAATTGGCGACACTTTTTATTGAACAACGATTGAGTTTTTGGAGTCAAACAATCGATATCACCCCCGGAATTGCCCTAAACACGTATACCGATTTTGGAACTTTTGCTTATCCCGGGATGGATTTTGGAATCGTTTTAAGCTCGGAGTGGCGTCTTTATGGAAATATAGGATATACGTATCGCATCCCGACCTACACAGATCTCTACTACGCAGACAGAACCACAATTGGGAATGAAAATCTCAAACCAGAGGAGGCATTTTCCAAAGAACTGGGGTTCCGTTTTTCAGGAGAGGATTTTCAACTTTTTGCTGCTTATTTTGACCGAAGAGCCGAAAACCTGATTGATTATGTCAAGACCACAGAGCAAGCCTTATGGGAAGCTACCAATATTCAAGCGTTAATGACAAGTGGTTTTGAAGTAGAATCATCCTTTGCCTTTGAAATTGGGGAACAACTCCAAAGTATTCGGGTAGGGTATACCCATTTAAACGATGATATCGAGCGGAATAATTTTGGATTTTCTCGATACAGCATCAACTCATTAAAACACCATTTCACTATGAACGTGAATTCCAAAATTTCAGACCGTATGGGTGCTTTTATTGGGATCAAATACGCAGCAAGGGATGGATTTGAAGCCTATACGGTATGGGATGTCTCTTTTAATTGGCAATTAAAATCATTTGTTTTAACGGCTACAATGAATAATCTTTTGAATAGGATATATAGCGAAACCAATTTAGTCCCAATGCCTGGCAGAAACGGATTGGTGTCGTTGAGTTATAAGTTTTGATTCAAAGATCATTTAATGCTTCATAGATCAGGTGGGTTTCCCATCCTCTATAGAGCATATAACTCATAATTTTTTTCTTTTGAAGGGTACTACTTAGACCTTGAACAGCAGCTTTTCTTTTTTCAAATAATGCCCAAAAAGTTGATCGGTAGTCTTCTTCAGAGATTTCTTTTAATCCTAATTTTATGTTGTAATCTGAGATATGACGTGCTTTGAGTTCTTTTTTTATTCGATCCCTACCCCATTTTTTGATTCTAAATTTTCCGCGAGCAAAACTTTGAGCAAATCGGGTTTCATTGAGAAAGTTTTCTTGAATTAAATGGGTAAGAATAAGGTCTCTGGCGGATGTAAACATCCCTAAGGAATTTAATTTATTAACGACTTCTTGATGACAGCGTTCTTGGTAACTACAGTAATGTTCTAGTTTTTGTTGTGCTTCTGCGACTGTATAGGACTGCTTGTTTTGCATAATGGAATATAAATAAACTTCACTGACTTTTTGAATTTACGCTTCAATTTTCAACAACGTTTGGGCAAAAAAAAACCACCCTGTTTTAAAAAGGTGGTTTTCGTATTAAGGACGGAGTCTTTTACGTTCTTTATTCAAGAAGCGAAACTCCAAATATTGATAAGCATGGCGTGGAACAATTCGAATCCACTTTTTATATTCAAAATACCATTTTAAACGTTGGGATGGAGTCCCGTTTAGAAGGTAAGCGGCTACAAAGGGATGAACATGTAAAAATAGTTTTTCCTTTTGGATACGCGGGTTCTTAGTAATGTTACTAAGCTCTGTGTTGATTTTGTCAATTAATACTATTGGAGCTTCCACTTCCCCATTGACATTGGGGTTGGGCTCTTGGGTTTTGATATTCATTTCAGGGCGAACACGCTGCCGTGTTATCTGAATGAGACCAAACCTACTGGGTGGCAGAATCTTGTGTTTCGTTCTGTCGGTACTCATTTCTTGGCAAAGGTGTTCAAATAGTTTTTTCCGATTTGAATTTGAATTTAAATCAATGAAATCTACTACGATAATCCCACCCATGTCTCTTAATCGCAACTGACGTGCTATTTCAGTAGCAGCAATCATGTTTACTTCCATGGCAGTATCTTCTTGACTTTTCGAACGGTTGGATCGATTCCCGCTATTGACATCAATAACGTGTAACGCTTCCGTGTGTTCTATAACCAAATAAGCTCCTTTCTGCATGGAAACTGTTGTTCCAAATGCAGATTTTATTTGCCTTTCGATACCGAATTTTTCAAAAATTGGAAGATGATTTTCATACAATTTTACGATTCCTGTTTTATCAGGAGCAATGGTTTCAATATAGTCTTTGATTTCACTTTCCATCGCGGCATCATCTACATGAATACCCGTGAAATGATCGTCAAAAATATCGCGCAATATACTCGAAGAACGGTTAATTTCACTTAACACTTTGGTTGGATATTTATCAATTTGCTTGAGTTTGCCAGATAAATTTTTCCAGCGAGTCAGCAGTTGTTGAATATCTGCATCCAGTGAGGCTACTTTTTGTCCTTCTGCAACAGTTCGGATAATTAGACCAAAACCTTTGGGTCGAATACTTTGAACCAGTTTTTTGAGTCTATTTTTTTCTGCGCGATCCTCAATTTTTTGAGAAATCGAAACGCGATCAGAGAACGGCATCAATACCATATAACGTCCAGCAAGAGAAATTTCTGAGCTCAATCGAGGACCTTTGGTAGAAATGGGTTCTTTAACAACTTGAACTAAAACGGTTTGTTTTGGAGAAATTACATCTCCTACATTGCCGTCTTTTTCAATATCATTTTCAAATCGAAATTGTTTTAAAAGATAATCTTTGTTTTTACCTGTGCTTATCTGTTTAATATACTTTACTATCGAAGGAAATTTTGGGCCGAGGTCATGATAGTGTAAAAAACCATCTTTTTCATGTCCGACATCTACAAATGCGGCATTTAACCCAGGCATTGCTTTTCTTACTTTACCGACAAAAATGTCGCCTACAGAAAAGTTATTATCTTCTACTTCTTTATTTAGCTCAATTAATTTTCCATCCTTGAGCAGTGCAAAATCAACAGCAGAGGAATGCGAACGTATAATTAATTCTTTATTCACTCTGAATTATTTTGTGTGACTATGAGCGAACTCACAGTAACGGATTAAACAATATTTTCAGGATTTTCCTGTGGCAGTAGTCAAATTTTTCAAGAACTGCCTTTTCAATGAACTTTTGGTAAATGTTTTAAGTGCATTAACCTACACTATTTTTTCTTGTGACGATTCGCTCTTCTACGTTTCTTACGCTTGTGCGTCGCCACCTTGTGTCTTTTACGTTTTTTACCACTAGGCATATAGAGATAGTTATTAAAGGGTTATAAATTTATTTAGCTACGTGTACTTTTGATTTCACACCTTGGACGAAAATTTTCGCAGGCTTGAATGATGGGATATTGTGTGCAGGAATTTTAATAGCAACATTTTTTGAAATGTTTCTACCTGTTTTTTCAGCTCGAGTTTTAATTATAAAACTACCAAAGCCTCTTAAATACACATTCTCTCCTTTTTCTAGAGAAACCTTTACTTCTTTCATGAATTTTTCAACGGTCGCTTGTACATCAGCTCGGTCTAGTCCAAGTTGGTCAGTTATGTTCGATACAATATCTGCTTTTGTCATATTTACGTTGTTATATTACTCAAAATTTAAGGCTCGCAAATATATAAATTTAAATTATAAAATGCTCTGTACAAAGTTTTTATATTCTTAATGTTTCTTTACTTTTAGCCAAATGAATACACGATTTAGATTTTGAATTGGACAAAAAAACTGTTGTTGTGGTATGCTGAAAACAAACGTTCATTTTTATGGAGAGAGTCTCAAGAGCCCTATAAAGTATGGCTTTCTGAAGTTATTCTCCAGCAAACGCGCACAGCTCAGGGACTGCCGTACTACAAACGTTTTTTAACGGCATTTCCTACTGTTGAAGCTCTGGCTTTAGCCAAAGAGGATGAAGTATTAAAATTGTGGCAAGGACTCGGATATTACTCAAGAGCTAGAAATCTCCACGCTACAGCTCAATATGTACACAGTGAATTGAAAGGAATTTTTCCCAATACCTTCGAAACCCTCATTCAGCTCAAGGGTGTAGGGGATTACACAGCCAGTGCTATAGCTTCTATTTGTTATGATATCCCCGAGGCAGTAGTTGACGGGAATGTTTACCGTTTTTTGTCCCGCTATTTTGGAATAACAACTCCAATTAATTCCAATAGCGCCCTTAAAGAGTTTAAAAAAAAGGCTAAGGATTTAATGGGTCAAACTCATCCGGGGACATTTAATCAAGCACTCATGGAGTTTGGATCCTTGTATTGTAAACCCAAGCAACCCAAATGCGTGGACTGTCCATTTGCTAGAAGATGCGTAGCATTCAATCAAAATCTGATTCATGAATTGCCTAGAAAAACGAACAAGGTTAAAAACACGAAGCGTTATTTTAACTATTTGGTTGTTTCGGATTTGAAGCATCATTATAAGATGCAAAAACGCACGGGAAATGGAATTTGGCAAAACCTCTACGAATTTCCATTGGTCGAGTCCAGTGATACAATAAGGTCAGCTGCGAAATTAATAGAGCATGAAAATTTTCCAGAAGATCTAAAAGCTACTCTAAAGCCAATTAAATTATGGAATAACAAACCCCTAATTCACAAGTTAAGCCATCAAACACTTTATATTAATTTTTGGAAAATTGAATTGGACAGTAAACTCTTAAATAGTTATTCAAAAGCTTCTCTAATGGGGCTTGCAGTACCTGTAGTAATTCAAAATTTTATGCAAAAATTCTTTTCAATTGATCATTGATTGACTAAATTTACGATTACATCTAACTCAAAAATCTTTCAACTATGAGCGGTACATTAAACAAAGTCATGCTAATTGGACATTTAGGAGATGATGTTAAAATGCATTATTTTGAAGGTGGGGGGTCAATCGGTAGATTTCCTCTTGCAACAAACGAGTCCTATGTCAACAAAAGCAATGGTGAAAAGGTGACAAACACCGAATGGCACAACATTGTTGTTCGTAACAAAGCAGCAGAAGTTTGCGAAAAATACCTAAGTAAAGGGGACAAAATTTACATTGAAGGTCGTATTAAAACCAGAAAGTGGACCGATGATGAAGGGAAAGATCGCTATTCAACAGAGATCAACGTAAATGAATTTACGTTCCTTTCAACTAAAAAAGAAACGGCAGCAGGGGAGGCTCCTGCTTCTTCTTCCTCCACAAGTTTGGTGGATAGCCCACCCCCTGAAGAGGATGATTTACCATTTTAAAAACGCATAACTGATTGGATCCTGACCCTTTGCTGACAATATCCTTATTCGTAGCCAATTTGATTTGGATACAAGGGATTGTAGTTATTTTCTTATTGATATGCTCGGCATTGATATCTGGAGCTGAAGTCGCTTTTTTTTCCTTGCAACTCAAAGCTATAGAGGAACTCAACGAAAACAATAGCGACCCTAGATTACAGCGTGTGATTACTTTGCTCAAAAGACCAAAACGTCTTTTAGCAACAATATTGGTTGCCAATAATTTTATCAATATTGCAATTGTTCTGGTATTCTCAGTTTTAAGCAGTTTCTTCTTTTCTGGAATTGAAAACCCAATTCTTGTTTTGATAATTGAAATTGGGTTAATCACTACTATTATTTTAATTTTTGGAGAAATACTGCCCAAGGTTTATGCAAATAGAAATGCATTGGAATTCGCAAAACGAATGGCATTTCTAATTTCAGCTTTGGACCAGTATTTCCTTTTTTGGATTACTTATCCGATGAGTAAAACCACCAGTTTTTTAGAAAAGCGTTTAGGAGATCAAAAAAATCAATTTTCGGTAGATAAATTATCTCAAGCCCTTGAACTTACAGGAGATGACGAAACAACATCGGATGAACAGCGGATCTTGGAAGGAATTGTAAATTTTGGGAATACCGATACTCGGGAGGTAATGTGCCCAAGGATGGATATGTTTGCGCTTTCAGACGAACTGAGTTTGGAGGAAATAATTCCCATTATACTCGAGGAAGGGTATTCCAGAATCCCAGTATATCACGAAAAAAAGGACAATATCAAGGGAATTTTATACACCAAAGATTTATTACCCAATCTAGGCAATCCAGATTTTGTTTGGCAGGGGGTTTTAAAACCACCTATTTATGTTCCCGAGAACAAAAAACTTGATGACTTGCTGAAGGAATTTCAACAGAAAAAAATTCACCTCGCTATTGTGGTTGACGAATATGGAGGAACGTCTGGGCTAATTACCCTTGAAGACATCATGGAGGAAATTGTGGGAGACATCAGTGATGAATTTGACGAGCACGATTTAAGTTACTCTAGAATTGATGACTATACCTATATATTTGAAGCTAAAATTAGTTTAAAAGATTTTTTTAAAGCAATTCATATTGAGGATACCGAAATTTTTGAAAATGTAAAAGGGGATTCTGAAACACTCGCAGGTCTATTGCTAGAACTTGCAAAGAAATTTCCCAGAAAGGGACAAAAAATCAGATTTCAAGATTACACGTTTACTGTAGAAGAGCTAGAACAAATGCGAATCAAACAGGTCAAAGTCGAACTTCCAAAACAGTAGAAACTATGAAACCTTTTTTTTTGTTTGGGATTTTTTTATTTCTGAGTTGTACTCCAGAAGTACAGCCCAAACCCTGGGGTTATTTGCGTTTAGAGTATCCTTCATCTACCTATGAAAGGTTGGAAGGTTCAGCCCCGTTTTCCTTTGAACACAACTCTTTTTCTAACGTAAAGTTATTCCATTCTGGAAATTCCCAATTGATTTATCCAGAGATGAAAGCAACCCTTTATCTCAATTACAATGGAATCAAAAACAATCTAGACTCGCTTTTGAATGACGCCTATAAACTTCCCTATAAACATATTTCAAAAGCAGAGGCCATTCCAGAAAAAGTTTTTATCAACCCGACAAAAAGAGTTTTTGGAACCCTATTCTCGGTAGTTGGTAATGCAGCCTCTCAATACCAGTTTTTTTTAACAGACAGCTCCAAACATTTTTTGGTAGGATCCGTTTATTTTTATGCAAGACCCAATTACGATTCCCTATTACCCGCGGTAAAATATCTTGAAAAGGACATTATACATTTAATTCAAACGTTGGAATGGGAGTAACAAGATTCTCCATTTCATTGTTTAAAATTCCAAATTAGGAACAAACTGAATAAAACGCCTCTTTTTTTGAAACCTCTATTTAGTAAAAAACGGTTCGAATAACGTAAAAGCTATATTAAAAAGTGCAATTTTACTCTCGATGCAGGTTTCATTAAAAAAATGGGTTTACCTTTTTGTCCTTTCAATCATTTGGGGGAGCTCCTATATCCTTATAAAAAAGGGACTATTGGGCTTAACACCTTTACAATTGGGATCCACAAGAATCTTAATGACGACAGCTATGCTTTCTCTTGTTGGATGGAAACAACTTAAAAAAATATCAAAAGATTCTTGGAAATGGATCATCTTCACAGGTTATTTTGGGACCTTTTTTCCAAGTTATTTGTTTGCTTTTGCAGAAACGGTTATTGATAGTTCTGTAGCTGCAGTTCTGAATGGGATTACGCCATTATTCACTCTAATTCTGGGCTTTTTGTTTTTTAAATCCACTTTTAAATGGATGAAAATTCTTGGGGTATTCATCGGCTTTGTAGGGACACTCATTTTGGTAAGCAATGAATTTAACATTCGATCCGGACTAAATAGTTGGTATGCTTTTTTAGTTGTAGCTGCTGCCATATGTTATTCGATAAACGTAAATGTTATTAAATACAAACTTCAAGATGTACCTGCGCTTAGTATAGCTTTAGGGAACTTTATCGCCATTGCTGTACCAGCCCTTTTGGTTTTGGTCACCTCCAATTTTCCCTGGGGGGCGGTTTATGAATCGACTGCCCTCAGTTCTTCCTTAGGATACATATTTATTTTATCTCTATTCGGAACAGCTCTAGCAAAAGTGATGTTTAATGAATTGGTCTCCATTTCTTCGCCAGTCTTTTCTATTTCAATAACGTATATCCTACCTATAGTTGCAATTTCATGGGGGATTTTAGACGGTGAGCAATTTGTTTTGATTCAATGGTTAGGATGTGCCCTGATTCTTTTGGGTGTATATCTGATTACAGATAAAAAAAACGCCCCCAAAAAGAAGGCGTCAGTAAAGAATTAATTTAAAATTATTCAAAGACGGTTGAGTCTAGTTCAATATTTATTTCGATCGAGTTGGTGATAAAATCGACGACTTGTGGTCCCATTGCCATACTGGTTTTATGCGGGAATAATATTCCATCCACTTGTTTATAGTCTCCTTTTTTAATTGTACTTGTCTGAACATTACCCATAATTTCCATGCTTTGTATGCTTTGGATTTTCAGATAACTTTCTACATCGTAAAAAGAAGTTAAGCTGTTAGAAAATTTTATTTCATATGCTTTTTGACCATCAACCTCAGTTAAACCTACGAATTCCAGGTTATCTAAATCCGTCTCTAATTCAGGAAAAATAGTCGCTTCTATGAGCATCTGCTTTAAATTATCTCCTTCCAAATCTATTCTTTGCCCTTGCATTTCTATATAAGCATTTGTTTTATTGGTGACTTGTCGCTGCATTAGATTCCCCATCATTTTGATTTTTGTTATG
>Ga0181603_10003936_pt1 | contig 10979 bp, 7 predicted proteins | sample 041ome_13_FD_148633 | JGI IMG/M metagenome (GOLD analysis project Ga0181603, IMG submission 148633) | Coastal salt marsh microbial communities from the Groves Creek Marsh, Skidaway Island, Georgia - 041409US metaG (spades assembly) | ecosystem: Environmental > Aquatic > Marine > Intertidal zone...
CCACGAGGAGAAGATTTCTCTCCTCCTCCTCCTCCTCAGGAGGAGGAAAGAGGAACGGAAAAACAACAGAAAGCTTTCGTTTACACGCGCTCAGGAAAAAACAACAAGGAGGCGCTGGCGACAAAAAACAAGATGAAACGACCATCGAATTCATCAAATCGCTCGTTTCTGGTTCCTATTACGAGGAAGACGAAGAGATTGGCGAGGATGAATTCTCTACCGCAGGAGGGAACTCGACGGAAGGGCTAGTACGTCGAAGAAAGCCAGCGAGAAGATTGAAATTTTTCAAACCGGGACTGAGGAAACTCACGGCGCGCCAACGAATGGCGCTTGCTTTTTCTGATCTGGACTCTTCAGGTTGGTGGGCGGTCATCTCATCAGGAATTGTTTTTGGAACATTCATTCTTGAATCCTACAATATAGGCACCTTTGGTGGTTGGGACGTCTTGTATCGAGATGATATACCGTGGTACTCTGGATTAGTTTCCATGGACAACATCCGCGACATCGAAGACGCCTACAACGCGTTGTTTTTCTTTGAACTCATGCTCCGAGCGTGGGTTGCAGAATTCAAGTTTTCATTTTGGACGAATCCTTTTACAGTTTTAGATACAGCGGCTACGATTCCTCCTGTGTTGGCAGTTTTTGGTTTAGTGGACAGAATGTCGCCAATTCCTCGATTTCTTCGCCTACTCCGGATCGTCCGTCTTCTTCGCTTTCTCGAGCGCTCGCCAGACTCGGTGTTGTTTGGTTTGTTCAAGTCTGATTCGATGACCGTGCAGCTCACCGGCGTTGCCGCAGAGTTCATCTGCATCTTTGTGATTGCCGCGGGTGTGATATATGATCTCGAGTTTGGTATCAATCCGGCGGTAAAGAATCTCAACGATACTTTATACTGGGCCGTGCTTACGCTTACGGGTATTGGTCAGCCGTTTGAAGTTGTCACACCAGGAGGAAGAGTTGCGACAGTTGTCTCCATTTTTGTCGCTCTTTTAGTTATCCCAGGTCAATTAGCAAAGTTAGCGACTATTTCAGGAGGCGAGATGCTTTTGGAGATGATGGAAGACGAAGACGATGAGGACGAAGACCAAGAGCTCATTTCGAACACGGGTGAAGTTTTTATTCTGAAATCTACGGATGAAGATCCCATAACGAGCGGCGCGAAAACGTTCGACGATCGCGTCTGCGATTCGTGTGGATTAGAAATGCACGAGATTGACGCTCGATATTGCCGCAGATGCTCGTATAAGTTAGCAGAATCCGACGCAACCGGCTTGAGGTTTGCCCGAAAGATTGCGAAGAAGAAGAAGGCGGTTGAAGAGAAACAAGTCCAGGGAAACGTCAACGTTGGTCGTTTAGGGGTGGATATGATGTCTTCCATCTCCACGTCTTCGAAAGCGCTCTCGAATAAGAAAAAACGCAGTAGTTAATCATTTTGTAATAACAACCTTTCTATACACATACACGAGTTTGTGTATGTCTAATGCTTTATCACCATCATCAACTTCATCAACAACAACTACTACTAGTAGGTATGTTTTTAATCACAAGGTCGTTAATCCAGTAACTACTTTCTTTCTTCTTTTCTCTCTTCTGAGTCGACTCTCGATGATGAAGAGGAAAAAGACACAGAAGAAGAGGCGTGAGAATGAGAAGAAATGAGAGACGAACCCACGTACGTGAGGAGTCCAACCGCACCGAATGCAGTTAGCACATAGGTTTGATATTTATAGTATTGAGCTGCATGCTTCCAAAGTTGAGACATGGTTGGAATTTCCTGCGTCCTCTTCATTTTCTTTCTTCGGAAGCAGACGCGAGAAGTCCAGGTAGAGACGTGAGATGTGCGCAGCTGCCCTCAACTCGCGTGGTTGCGTCTATAGATGCATGGCTTCGAATTCAATCCAATATTTTCTCGTAGAAGGAAAGAGTGCGTTTTTTTTATGCCGAAACGAGAATCTTTCATTTTTATACGAGCTCTTTGTGACTGTGTCCTTGTTCATAAACGCGTGCGCTGCAATAGATATTATTGTTTACATGAGTTACTAAAGTTTCGAAGGAATGGGAGAAGGAGAAGATGGAATCATTTTATGCGGGTTAAGAATACCGCGCGGATCGAACATGTTCTTCACTCTTTGCATGAGCCGAACTTCTTGTGTGTCTTTCCCTCGCCAAAGTTCTTGAACTTTCATCGCCCCTAATCCGTGCTCAGCTGAAATACTTCCTTTATGCTCAGTAACATAGTCATAGACGAATGGTTCAATCACCGCGAGCGTGTTTTTACACGGACCTTTTTTTCGGGATATGTTGAGGTGTAAGTTTCCGTCGCCAAGATGACCGTATCCTAAAACTTTAACGTCGTCGTCCATCCTTCTCTCGGCAAAGCGTTCTCTCATTCTCTCCACGAGCTCGTACATCTTGGTCGTTGGTAACGAAACGTCGTATTTATACACGGCACCCGCGTATTTCAACGCCACAGATATACGCTCACGCAAATTCCATAGTTCATTCGCGTGTTTCTCGTTTTTGGATATCAGAAACTGTCGTGCTAAATCTTTGTTCTTTTTTACTTTGTCCCCACGTGGAAGAATGCGCATAAAATTTCCCCTACTTTTGCTTCCATCCTCTGCAAGGACACATACTGAGCGCGAAATACTAAGCACATTTGCTCTCAATCTGCTTTCCATCGACTTTTCGTTTACAGTTGTTTCCACTGCAACGTAAAAATGTATGTTGTTTGTATGCAAACCGTCTTCATTTACATCCTTCTCTTTGTTATTGTTATCCTCGTCGTAGGGGAATGGATCTTTCGCTCCAGGTAACGTGTCGACCGTGAGTTTAAGACTTTCGCGATCAAAAAATTCTACGGCTGACAGATTCTCCGCCAATCTCTTTTTCACCTCGACCATGAGGTTCACAACGTTTTCAAACGTATCGCAAGCGTATATGGTAACAATGCGTGCCTCTGGGGCTCGAGGCGCTAAAATGGCAACTTTCGTGACTACGCCAAGCGTTCCTTCCGCGCCGATAAACAACTGCTTCAAGTCGTATCCTGTGTTATCTTTTCTATTTTTCCTGAGCAAAGAACTTAATACCGTGCCATCTGCGAGCACAACCTCTAAGCCCAAAACAGTTCCGCGCAACGAGCCGTATTTTACAAGACGCAAGCCGCCTGCATTTGTTGATACGTTGCCACCGATTTGACACTTACCTTTTGCGCCCAAATCTAAGGGCACGCACATGCCCCGTCGCTTTAGGGCATCGTCTAAATCTTCTAAAACAACTCCTGCTTCGCACACGCACACTCCTGTTACGTCATCTATGCTCAATACCGAGTTCATGCGTTTTAATGAAAGTATGACCTCATCGAAAACAGGCACGGCGCCTCCGACTAAGCCGGTGTTACCACCTTGAGGACACACCGCGATGTGGTTCTCGTAACAATATCGCAAAATTTCAGAAACCTCCTCGCTCGTGCGCGGAAACAGCGCACACTTGGATTTCCCGAAATACTTTTTCTGCCAATCTGTGTTCAAATCATTCAGCAGCGCTACGTCATCGTTTTTATCGTCATAATTATTACCATCTTCATTATCGCTTTGAGTCTTTTTCTTCTTTTTCTTCTTTACAACGGTTTGTGCGACGTTTTCTACACCAATCGCGCGAATGAAAAAATCTATATCATCGTCTGACAGAACTTTATAACGGATATTATGCTCGTGGTGACGATGATTATCATATTCGTGACGATTATGATTATGATTATGGTTCATTTTCTTCTCGCTCTGTATTTCTCGCTATAGAAAGAAAGAATACGAGGTGCCGATGTGAGAGAAAAAATGTGGATAATGGAAAGGAAAAAGCGCAAAGAAGAAAACAAGAAAACAAAAGAAGAGGGATCACGCACGCGCGAAAACGACGAAAGCGTCCTCACTCTTCCTCCTCTACCACCTTTTAAAACGCGCGAGCGAGAGAAGCAAGCACAAGAAGAAGAAGGAGAAAAACGCACCAGATGGAAGTTGAAAAGGCACCAGCAACCACTATCTGCGACGTTCGCGTCGCCGCTGTTGCGCAGCACTCGTCGGCTGAAGAGGAGTTGGGATTTGGACAACTTCAACGAGAAGCAGAAACCACAACAGCGGGAACGAGACCAATAACAACAACACAGACAATAAAGACGTTCCTTTTATCGGTGAAAGAACAAGAAGAAGACCGCGCAAACGCGACGAAGAGAATCGTGTATCCGAAAGCCTCGAGACAGGTTGCTGGGATTTCACATAAGCACGCTCGGACTGCTCGCGTCGACGCTTTTGGACATTTTTATAAACCCACGGACGATACCCGGAAGGGAATGACTGAGCTGCAGTTTTACGAAAATTGGCGAGCGATAGAGTACGAAAGAATCCCAGAGTTTTCACCATATCTAGCTACGTTCGTATCGAGGACTGAGCTGTACGAGTCTCACGACGCCGCAAACCCGATGCCGTTTCTGAAATTGCGCGACGTTACGGCAGACATGAAGCAAGCAAACGTGGTGGATATAAAAATAGGAGAGCGGACGTGGCATCCGTCGCACGATGCGGACTACAGAGAAAAACGGCATCGAGGCGACTTGGAAACGACTTCATGTTCGATGGGATTTCGAGTTTGTGGGATGTTAACCTACGAAGAAGAAAGTAAAACGGAAAGGTATTGGAATAGAAAATGGGCGAAAGCACTGAACTTAGAGACGACAACGAGTGGTCTCGACATGTTTTTTGGTCAGAATAGCAAGAGAATTACAAAAGTCCTTGAAAAGTTAAAAGACATCAGGCAAAGTTTAGAAACGAATCCGTTCCCTGTTTTCTTTTTGGGGTCGTCGATTCTCTTATGTTACGATAGCTCGGATCTTCAAAGCGACGTGCGCGTTGTCGTGGTTGATTTTTGCAACGCAGTGAAGAACGAATCTCGAGAGGTGGATAGAAATTTTTTAGACGGTCTTATATCCTTGACAAACTTGATTGAAGGTATTAGAAAACGCGTGAAAACGGAACCAATGAGCTTGTCTACTTCATCTTCGGGGTCCTTGGCAGCTGGGATTTTTAATCCAAACACGCCGAGCCCTTCGAGTAGTAATTAATAGAGCGAAGGAGAGAACGCACACATTGTAATTGTATAATATGATTGTACCGTAAAAAAGTAGCGTTGCATATTACCCGGCTGAAACCAACTCACTCATTCATCATTTTGGACTGTACTTTGACATCAGTTTTTCGTACGCCTGTTTCAACTTAATAAATTTTTCTCCAGTAGAGTTGCTATTTTTATCAGGATGGTGTGCGAGCGCTTTGCGCCTGTATTGCGTCTTGAGCACTTCTACATTACCTCGAAATTCTTCTCGGCTCAAGTCGAGGATGCTCAACAAACCGTCGTCCTCGTGTTCTTCTCTGTACCTGCTACGATCTTTGTGCTTCTGTTGTCTTTCGTAATGCTCCCAACGCTTCTTATTTTCTCGCTCTTGTTTACTCTTCTCTTCTTTTTCGGCCTCCCAGTCGACTTCGTGCTCGGTGGCGCTGCACCCACATAAATGGCAATACAAGATCTCTTCGTCAACAGCAAAGAAAGAAGGATTGCTAAACGTACAAAATTGTTTACATTCCATACAATCGTTGCAATGTTTTCGACGCATTCCTGTGAGAAGACAAAGGTGACTTTTTTCGAGTATAATCCCATTCTCCTTGGCTTCGCGCATTCGATTTTTAGCTTTTTGGATAATCGCCAACCGTTTCTTTTTCTTGAGTCGGAGCTCTTTGTTTTCCCTCTCAAAATTTGCTTTTTCTCGCGCGATGCGTCTATTGAACGTTTGCTTATCTTCGTGATGTTCATACGAACAGGAGCAATTTGCGCAACGCTCGCCGTCGTTGCTCGAGAGAAGCTTCCCGAAAGAAATCTCGTAACTGGCTTTAGAAACTTTCGATAGAAGGCTCAAGCTCGTGGAAACGCGATTGAAGTGCGGGCATATTTTACACTGCAGACATTTGCCGCGTTTGTCGCCGTTTATGTCGTCGTCGCCCAAAACAGAAATAGTTGCAGCAGAGACTTGAACCAAATCTTCGAATGATATCTTTGCGAAATTGGTACTTGCATCATCGGACGTATTTTTCTCCTTCGACCGAACATCTGGTCTTACGCGCTCATTTTTCCTCGCGTTCTGCTCTTCTTCCCATCTAATAGCCCAACTGTAACTCTCTGGATCACATTTTTCGTATTTGGGCGTATCATTGTCGCTACGAACGTCGTCACCGATATCTCTCTCATTCTCGTCGCCATCGCTGTCGCTATCGTTGAACGCCCACGTTCTGCTTCGCGCTTCGTTCTCCATTCGTTGCCGCTCGAGTCGCTCCGTTTCAAATGCGTTGAAAAAATCCACGGATTCTCTGATGTTGTCGTCGCTTGGTTCTTCGTCATTCTGTTTTACATGCGGATGCGTCTGCGTAGACGCATCTTTTGTTTCCCTCTTTGCTACTGCTAGATATTCATTTTTTTTTGTCGTTTGAGTACACGCGTCTTTCGAAATAGATTTCATCGCAACACGAGTTGGTGGTGAAGATTCAGGCGGCTGCGTCACGGAAGCCTTCGTTTCCTTCGACTTATCATTCTGCTTTGGTTGTTCGAACACGTTCAACTGTTTCAAGGCCTGTTTCGCGGTTTCGTTATCGGCGTCGAGCTTGTTTACAATGAGCTTGTATATTTTAATAGCATCTTCATGTTTTTGCAAATGCAAAAGTGCGTGTGCTTTCCTATTAAGCGCTTTTACATTTGCCGGCTCTATTCTTAACGCCTGGTTGCAGTCAGCTAGCGCTGCGCTGAAATTCTCCATGCGTAAGTTTATTGCTGCTCTGTTTGAATGAGCTTTTACTCGGAGTGCAGATTTCGGCGAGTTCAACGCTAAGGAATACTCCTTGATCGCCGTGTTGAAGTCGCCCCTGTGATAAGAGTCCGTTCCTCGCTCTAAATGGTTCCCAAACGTATCTATTTCGTGACAGTTACTCGGGCAGTGACACTTGGCGCAATTCATGATTGCAACGTCGTTTGACGGATGCGGCGACGAAGGGCTGATCTGTTTTTTCGAATATAACTTCACGTTTGATTTATACTCTGAACACGCATCGCACCGAATGCATTTTCCTCTCACTATGCCCATCAAATCGCGATTGGAATCAACGTCAAGATATCTCTCGTTTTTCTTCGCATTGTCGGAAGAAGACATTTTCAAAACGCGCGCGCTTTTTTTTTCCCTTTCGCAGAATTGAAGCGTTTTCGACTTTTTCGTTCGTTCTCAAACAACTGCAAAAGCGCGAGCGTTTTTCCACACAACAGAAAGATGGCGCCGCACGAAAACGTCTTCTTCGTCGAAAAGTTTTCCAACAATTCTTTGCACAATCCACAAAGGGAAGGTACCGACCACACATCGAAGGAAATTCAAATCGCCGCTCGATTACTCGGACGCGACTCAGTCGTCGTCGACGAGAGAACGAGAAAGAAAGTGCAAAGGGAAAAAGAGAAAGAAAAAAGGAAAGCGGAAATACTCGAAAATTCAAATCCGTTAGGGGATGGTTTTGTTCTCGTCGGCAGTGGAGATACTATGCGACGAATAAACTTAAGCGAAGTCATAACTCAAGAAAAGAGAAAAGGGGAAGAAAATGCCGATAGAAATGGCCAACGGAGACGGAAATTTGATTCGAATAGCAGATGGAAAACGGAAGAAAGAATCGAGAATGGTGGCACTGCTGGCCAGAGCGAACTAGTCGCCGCTCGAAACGCAGCTTCAGAACTTGAAAAGAAAAAGAAAGACAGAAGTCGACGTGACGAAGAAGAACTACCACTGGTTGTGTTACCTTCTGAGCTTGTTTTTGGATCCGATGGTTTTGTAAAAAAGAGCACCGAAGACGAAGGAAACGATGTCAACAAGGACGAGGCAATGAAGATGATAGCTATCGAGCGACGGAAGGCGAAAGAAAACTCAAAGCGAGACGTGCAAAGCACTGCTAAGAAAACAAAGAATATTCGGAAGCTCCTTGGTCTTTAAGTCGCAGTGTGGTCGTGTGGGTGCGCGCGCGCGTATGTATTGATTATGTATTGTATTGTAGATATTGTAGAATAGAATAGTAAATGCTGCTAAGTAGTAGACAATAACGCGATGGCATTCGGATTCCACAAAATCCCAGAAAATTCTAAACAGAGAGACTGAACATACGGCGTGAAGAAATCTTCAGGCCGCTCTTCTTCTTCATACGCGAATTTCAACTCGTGGAAATCGTGGAGAGGCGGTTTTGAATACGTTTTCGCCGCGGTTGTAATGATAGCCGTCAAATCGGGAATGCTAAATGAGTTAAGCCCACGTTCTCCCTGTTTCCTATCGATTTCTTCGTTGAAGTGCGCCAATACGACGTTTATGTTTTCTATAAGTTCCTTGAACCTCGCGTGTTTCTCAAACGGTTTGAGCGTTTCTTCACGATGTAACAACGCATAAATCAACTCTGGGTTGTGTACTAAAACGTTTTGAGATATTGCGGCGTTAAAGAGTTCGAGTAGTATTCGCAAAAAGTCCGCGTAAACGTGCATTTCTGTTCCATCTTCGTTCGCATTCATCCCGTCCGCGTGCGACTGTGCAAACCTCAAATATTTTTTCGCTATGAGTTCAAAAATAGAGACAAGTCTCTGCGCCGCATATGCTGAAACGTCCCGGAAGTGTGGTGCCATGTTTGCAAGCGCGGCAAAGCAGTTTGTATGTAAATACACGTCGCGGAGTTTCGCCATGTTAAAACGAACAGTTCGCGTCAATACGATGATGATCAAACTCCCGAGCGTTGTTTTCGTCAATATTCTTTCCTTGTACCATGAGATTTGGTGAGATATATGTATCTTGTGCACGTTTGCGTTGAATGTCTCGCCTTGCGACATGATTAAAAGAACAATCAATATCATATAAATTTGATTTTGTGTTCGAGACGAGGCTTGGTACAACATTTCCAGAAGAGGCATGACGACGACCTCGACCTGATTGTTGTTCAAACAGTACTCGCAAAAATCGGACGCGCCGAGAATACATGAATAGAACAACAACACCGAAATATCGTTCGTCAACGCTCGACCAAAGGTTTCGTATAACTCTGGAAAGGATATTTTCGCTACGTGTTTACCCCCGACGTTCGAAACACCAGCTACACCTATTCTCTCTCGCTCTTCTTCTTCTTCCTTTTCGATCCCTCCTCCGCCAGATTCAATGTCTTTGTTTTCTTCTTTTACATTTCGAATGTTTCGCAAGGCATATCGAAACGAATGTGGTAATTTTGATCGACTCGCGGGATTGTTGAAGTTGATGAGAACAAGGAGGAGCAGAGAAGAAACGTCAGCTAAGGGTGACAAAGTGAGCATCACTTTACCAGAGGCGGTCCCAACGCCGGCTTGTAAAGACGATGATGCACCGGAAGAATTCATTTCCGCGTTGGCCGTTTTCGATCCAGGCTTCACGCCGTACGATTTTAACCACGTCTTTGGCTGTTTCTGCTCCATGAAATTTCTCAGTAATGCCGAAACTACATCTTCGTTCGTGCACGCCTCATCTTTTGACGATGTCGTAGTCTCTGTGGTTCCATTTTTACGTTGCGCCTGAGCCGCACTGGCTGACGATGCGACTTCGTGTATCTTTTCCAAGAAAGGATGAGCCGTCGGTCGATTGGTCTTCTCGTCAACCATAGGTTGCGTCAATTGTGTACCGCTCATGACTAAGAGTAAGGAAACGCACGCGTGGTGTAAGGGATACGTCGCATCGGTAACTCGAACGACGTTGTTCTTACACACCGCTTTCAACAAAGCGGTGCCAAGCTGATGCATTGCGCCGAGTGTGGCGTTCTCGCCCGTGTAGTTACACGCCCACGCGCACTCTTCCGCGTTCGTTTCTTCTACAAAGTATTTCACGAACGCGGAAAGCAAAACGACGGCATTGATGGCTTTTGTCGGTACCTCTCTCGTCTCAAAGTTGACATTTTCTAGAACTCTCGAAACATAAATCATAAATCTTCCCAAGTTATTCGATGTTCGATGGTTCTGACTCATTTGCTTTCCGTATTCGTGGATAGATTTTTCAATTTCTAGATTCCCAGCCGCGCTCAAAGCTTCGGGGAAATCGCTCAGCGCACCCCACGCGTTGGAAGAAGAGGAGGCTGAATCATCACCGTCGACCACACCATTTTCGTCGTCGCTCAAGGATATCGGTGCGGTGCCTGCGAGAGCGGCGTACAGCGATTGCACCTCGTTTCCGACGAGATGCGATTGCACAGAAACGCCGTTCCCCATACTTCGCCTCTTCTTTTGTTTCTCGGTCTCGTGCGAGTCTGATCTTCGCTTTTTAACGTAACTAAGTACGAATACGAAGAAAAGTCTCGAGAAGTGAAGAGAGTCGAGATCCGAATTTTTTTTGTTTTTTTTCCGCGTGTGCTTTGTCCAGTTGTCTCGCGTTTGTCGTTGTCTGATGTTCAGTTTTGTGGGATCGATCGAACAGTCGAGTCGAAGTCCACACCCACGTGTCAACGCTCAACGGCTCAAGCGAGAACAAGAAGATATCAAAACGAGAAAAAAAAAACAAATCAGCGTCAGAACTACAAATACGAATCACGATGGCATCAGCAACAGCATCAATCGCCGCGTCAGCGAAGATCTGTAACTCATCTTCGTCGACGTTTCGACGAGGAGGAAGTCGATCGTCTCTGTACAAGAGCAACAAAAACAACAACAAGACGAGGAAAAGCGTGTGTAAAAACATCAACGCATTGCGCAACTTTGATTATCCAGAAGCGCTGTTGTTCGATTGCGATGGCGTCCTCTGCGAAACAGAAAGAGACGGACACAGAGTCACGTTCAACAAAACATTTAAAGAAAACGGGCTCGACCACGAGTGGGGAGTTGAATTATACGGCGAGCTTTTGAAAATTGGTGGAGGT
>Ga0181603_10003938_pt1 | contig 10976 bp, 11 predicted proteins | sample 041ome_13_FD_148633 | JGI IMG/M metagenome (GOLD analysis project Ga0181603, IMG submission 148633) | Coastal salt marsh microbial communities from the Groves Creek Marsh, Skidaway Island, Georgia - 041409US metaG (spades assembly) | ecosystem: Environmental > Aquatic > Marine > Intertidal zone...
CATTGATGGTTGGGTTGCAGCAAAGATTACTAAGGCTGCTGATTACTTGGGTAGTGTTAAACACTACATGGAAGGTCAAGCAATGTCTGATGTAGAACTAGCAGTTGTTCCTGTTGCTGGTGATATGACAGACGCTATGACTGTTCCTGAAGGCGAAGAAAAAGAAGAGTGCAGATATTGCGGCGGTGATTGTCCTAATGATGAGGACAATGCTTGTGATGGTTATTTGGGTGACATTGATGGACTTTATGCGGAAAGCGTTGAAGTTATTGAAGCAGAAGAGCGTGATTACATTTGTGTACATGCTAAAAAAGGCAAGTACGAATGCAGTGGCACTAGTTCATATGCTGCGGCTAAAAAGGCTGCAGAGCATTGGGGACTAAAGAGCACAGCGGGAATTGATACACATCTGGCAGACAAAGAACATACTGCTACAGAAAGCATTGAAGAAGCAGTAGTGACAGAAAATGCAGAAAGAATTATCAAAGTAACTAACATTGATTATGCTGGTCCTGCGCTAGACAAGTTGCCAACAGAAACTACACTTAAACTAAACATACCATATGATGCTGATGAAGATGACATCTACGACATGGTTGCAGACGAACTTGAAGATCGTCATGGTGTAAAAGTAAGTGGCTTTGACATGAACTTTGCAGAAAGTGTCGAAGAAGATGAAGATATCATTGGTAACATCATTGGCAAACTAGGACAAACTAAAGCAGGTCAGCGTGGTGGCAAAGATGTTATTGGTGACATTATTGCTAAACTTCCTAAAGACAGTGATGAAAAAACAGTTAATATGCCTTCGCTTCCTAAGAGTAAGCCAGAGCGTACACCAACTGTAAGTGCAGTTGCACAACAAGCAGCAGCAAACAAAGCAGTGCGTAGTATGGCACAGGATACTACACGCCCACTAAGACAAAGTAAATTCAGTGAATGGAGCAAAAAATAATGTCTGACTTTTTTAAACTAGTACAGAAGCTAAACGACATCGAAGAGAACAAAGAAACTTCAGTTGTTGTTGAAAGTGCTCCAAGCACAAAGCCAGTAGAGATTGCAGAAACAGCAAACCTACTAAGCAAGTTCAATGCTATTAGTGCAGAGAATCCTTATCAGCCAGTAGTTGTTGAAGCAGAAGAAGTTGAAGTTGACGAAACAATGCAGGATCGTTTTGCTAAGTTTATGAAAGCAGAGCGTAGTGCAGGTGTTGAAGTTGACGAAATGAAGTCAATGATTGACGAAGGCACAGCAGAATATGAATATGCTGACCGTGCATTTAGTAAGTGTGCAGAAACAATCAACATGCTAGAGAAGATGGTGCGTGAAGGTGGTATGCTTGAAACTAAGATTGCACAAGCAGGCGGAGATATTGCAGCACTAGCAGACATGCGTGAAGCACTAAATCAAGCATATGATGCATGTGAAACTGCACACTATGATGCACTAGGCAGTGCAAAAGACGGAATGGAAGACTAATGCGTTTTCATCAGTTTTCAGAAAACTCTGCAATGGATGACACAGTAGAGATTATGAAAAAATCATTCAGTCCTGAGCGTAAAGCAGTGCAAGCAGAAGTGCTTGGACTTGTTCGTGCTGTTGAAATGGGCAAGGGCGACAAGATGGAACTTGCTATGAAACTTACAGCACTTACTAAGCGTGAGTTGGAAGCAAAAGCAGCAGATGCAGATCTAAAATACAGTGTAGACAATAACATCAAACTAATGAAACGTGCAATGGATAAACTAACTGGCGTAACAGAAAGCGTTGGCGAGATTGCAGAACTAACTGAAACTGAAGTTGTTAAGATTATTCGCAGCAAGCGTGGAATGGGAAGTTTGCGTAATCGCAGTGCTTATGACGGTTTGTCAAAGATTAAAAACATTGAACTTGATAAGAAAGATGCACCTAAAAAAGCAGTTGGCGAATCACTTACAGAGGCAGAATTCGACGAAGCAGCAGGTGAAAAAGATGCTTGCTATCGCAAAGTAAAATCACGCTACAAAGTATGGCCCAGCGCATATGCTAGTGGCGCACTAGTTAAATGTCGTAAGGTTGGTGCAGCCAACTGGGGCAACAGCAAGAAGAAATAATGCGAGCTTACGAACTACATGAAGATTTGAGAGCGTGGTTCGGCAAAGGCAAAAAGGGCGGCGCAGGAGGCGGCGGCTGGGATGCTTATGATAGTTCAGGCAATCGTATTGGCAAGTGTGGCGATACCAAAGGTGATGCAAAACCTAAATGTTTGAGTAAGAGTGCAGCAGCAAAATTGCGCAACGCAGACAAAGATGGCGATGGTAAAAAAGATGGCAAGGCGGGTATTGCAAGAGCAGTAAAGCGCAAGCGTAGAGAAGATCCAAATCGTAGCCGCAAAGGTAAAGCAAAGAATGTAAGTAACTAAAATGGGATTGTTGTTAGAACAGATTGAAATTGTAGAAGGTGAAGAAGAAATGGCTGCTATCCTTTCTACAATGCGTAAACTAGGCAAAGATGTAGCGCCAAACAAATAATAATATCAAAAAACAGATCTTTACTTTAGCGAATTAAAATTGTATAATAATATTTGTTAAACTTGGAATGTTATTACACATGAAAAATATATTCATACATCTAGGTATGTATCGTCAAGTTCGTCTTGGCAGTCACAAATCACATATAATGTTTCCTTATCTTTATTTCTGGTTTAAGGATCATTACTATCAAAGATCATATGAAAATTATAAACAAACTAATTGGGATTATATAGATACACGAGAATTTATCCGCGACAATATTGATATGCAGAATGCTATTCTTGCAAATCCGCCTGACGTAGTTGCATTAAGTCTGTATGCTTGGAACGCAGAAAGGCTTTTAGAAAATGCACGTTGGATTAAGGAAAGATTTCCTGAATGTTTAATAGTTGCGGGCGGTCCTGATGCTGTAGCTAAACTTTATTATTTTCATGACTTTCCACATGTAGATATCGTAGTACGAGGACCAGGTACAGAGATTTTTAGACTTTTATTAGATGCAGTAATAGAAGATAAAGATGTATACAGTGTTCCTGGTATTGCATACCTTAAAGATGATATTGTAACATTTACTGAACTACTTCCCCGTAAAGAAGATCCGTTAATATATAATTATGTTCAAAACTTTCGCAGCGAAGTTGTGGAATGGCTTGATAATGCAGAGAAAGAATACGATGAGATTGTGTTCCTTACAACATTCCTACAAGGATGTCCCTACAGTTGTAGTTTTTGTGAACAAGGTTTGGATTTGTGGACTAAAATTACCAAGCGGCCGATTGAATATGTATTTGCTGAACTAGATCTATTATCAAATTATAAGAATATACAGTTTGAATTTATTGATGCTAACTTTGGTATAACTGCAGATTATGAAAAAATAATTGATTATATAGTTGATATCAAACAAAATAAAAATAAGAACTTTTATTTGCTCAGACCGTCATATGCCAAAAATGATGTTGATAGAGTTTTTCGTATACATGATAAAATGTTACAATATAATCTTGCTGGTAGACATGAAAGTCTGGGATATCTTGCGCTGCAAGATACAAACGAAGATATACTGGAATTAAACGGCAGACCAGTTAGTAAAGAATTCCAAAAAATTGACAAGTTTAAAGAATTAATTAAAAAGCATGGCGGCGGTGGTAAACATATTGACGCTGATATCTTAGTAATACTTGGAATGCCTGGTCAAACCACAGACAGTATGATACAGATGCTTGTAGATTTGTTTAATGCTGATATAATGTCAGGCACTACTACACCTAATTTATATATTGTAGTTGAAAATACTAGACTTACTGATGATCCCAACTCACCCTGGTATAGAGCTCAAAAATTACATGTTAAATCAATATCCACATCATCCTGGATAGATCGTGATAATGATGATCTTATACAAAATTATTTAATAGAAGCTGAAAGTTTTACGCCTAGAGATCTAGCTAGTTGGTATTACTTTTATATACTATCTACTTGGGCTGGAGGAATGTTAAGATGGTTTGATACAATTACTGCATATTTGCAAAACTATCATAACATCAAAGGCGAAGATTTCATCAGAGGATTTTTATATCATTTTAGACCAGAACATGTAAACCTACTACCTCCAGAAATACAAAAAGATATAGTAGCACTAAACGATTGGTTTAATGGCAAAACAAAATATTATACAAGACATGATGATCGCATCACTGAAGGCACACTCACAATGTATAAAGCAAGCCAGTTTAGATTTATTTCAAATTATGAAGAATTCGAACAGATAGCAATAAAAACTGGATTAGAATTAATTGGGCATCCGGATCAGATGTTTTTGGACATAATGAATTGGGTACGATTAAAGACACTACATGCTACAGATGGTGCAGGTGCAAGAAAAACAATATCATATAATTACGATGATATTGCTGAAATGAAAAGCGATGTATATTATTTGAGTGAATTTACGTTTGATTGGTACTTTAAAAACAATCACGAACTATATGAACAAATTAATAATGACAGCAGAATATTATATATTCCAGACTTAACAGTGAAAGAAATATCTCCTGATAATCAAAAGCCATTAACACAAGCTGAAATTTCAGACAAAATATCTCTTTCAAGACAAAATTTATAGACACAATCTGAAATAAATACACTATCAGGAGTATACAATGAGAGCGAATGAATTTATTACAGAGCAGCCAGTAACTACAACTAACGCACAGGGTGTTACTACTACTGTTAACAAAGCAGCAAACAGAGTTACTACAAAAGATGCAGGTGGCACAGTTGTTAAAGATCGTACTGGCGGCGTAAGAAGTATTGCAACTCCTAAAGTAGGTGGCTTCCAAGCAAAGCAAACGTTTAGACCAGATGCTACTCCAGGTTATCAACAAGCAACCTACCAAAAAGGCGGCGTTACGCTTGATGTGAAAGGTAGCCCAGAGACTGGGTATACTAAAACAGTTGGTCAAAGCGTTGGCGGACTTGATGCAAAAGTAACACAGAATTACAGTGGCCAAAAGAAGATGGATGTAAGTTACAATATGGGCAACAACAAAATCAGTGCAACATCAACTGTATCCAAACCTGGTGCTAAACCTGTTACTAAAATGTCACTGACACAAAGTCAGTTTGAGGATGTGCAAGCAGCAATCCGTGAGCATGTTGCTAAACGTGTTCCATTTACAGAGTGCATGTTCCGTCCAGGCAGTGCAGCATTTACAGAGTTTTATCGTCAAGTGCGTGAGTGCGCAGACAAACTAAACTTGGATTGGGAAGATCAAGAACTAATTGCTACAGACATCGGTGAATGTATTATGGTCGAAGGTGAAATGGTAGCACTTGATGTTCCCATGATTGAAGAAGAAGAACTTGACGAAGCAGAGTACCAGGGACGCAAAGTAAAACTTAACAGTCCTAAACGTGGCGGCCCTAAAAAGTTTTATGTATACACAAAGAATAAAAAAGGCAACGTGATTAAAGTATCATGGGGCGATGCTAAGACTGGATTAAAAGTTAAAGCAAACGATAGAGGCGCAGTTAAAAGTTTTGTAGCACGTCACAAGTGTAAGCAAGCAAATGATAAAACAACTGCTCGTTACTGGAGTTGTCGTACTCCACGTTACAAGGCTCTAGGAGTTAAAGGCGGACAATGGTGGTAAAACCTTACGAGGAAACCCAAGTCGCACCTAACATTAAAAAAAGAACATTTCGAGAAGACGCAGATAACAGTGACCTTTGCTGGCACCGTGATGCTGAGGATCGTACAGTTCGTGTGTTAGAAGGTGCAGGATGGTGTCTACAGTTAGACAACAGTTTACCTGTGGTTCTAGTTCCTGGCAGAGATTACTTTATTCCAGAAGCAGTTTATCATAGACTTATCAAAGGCAAGTCAGACCTTACAGTTGAAATAACTCAACATATTAGTTGACACTTCTCCCACATACATATATAATAAACAGATAATCAACAAGGAGTACTCACATGAGTGACAGAGTTTTCGGGCCCGAAGAAAAGGCAAAACTAACACAACTAGTAAATGAAGGCATTACTGTAATGCAGGAAGTTGATGACCTTAATGACGGTCTCAATGACACAATCAAAGCCATTGCAGAAGAAATGCAGATCAAGCCAACAGTGCTTAAAAAAGCATTGCGCACAGCATACAAAGCAGACTTTGAGAAGCACAGTGATGAATACAGTGAGCTTGAGAATATCTTGGCTACTGTAGGCAAAATCTAAGTGCAAAAAGTAAAACAGTTTTGGGTTAACAGTTACACCAGCGATAAGACTGCGTTCTGCTTTGAACTTGTTAGTTTTATTTTCACTGTGGGCGCAAGTATGTTGCTGGCAGTAAATGCTGACAATCCAAACATGTTACTTGTTTACCCTGGATTTTTTGTAGGAAGCGTAACACAACTATATGCAAGTTGGCGTAGAGGTGCAGCATGGATTATGTTGCTCACTGCCTACTTTGCATGTGTCAATGTATTTGGATATGGAGTAGCAGCACAATGGTGGTAGATTACTATACAATGCACTGGAGCGATTTTATTGGGTTGTCCGGTATGCTGTTACTAGTGTTAACGTTCTTCCTACTGCAGACTGATCGTATAGATCCAAAAGGATTCTATTATAGTTTCTTTAATCTTTTAGTTGCAGTATTTTTAGGAATTAACTTGTACTACAAGCCAGTTCTTGCTAATATAGTACTAGAGATATTCTGGGCCACAATGAGTTGTTGGGGCTTGTATAAATGGTACAAGGCAAATAAATGAGTTATGTAGACGCATTTTTCGATAGAGAACATGATCGTATTCATGTAGTTGAGCGTGTCAATGGCAAGCGAGAGTATCGTGAGTTTCCTGCCAACTATGTGTTCTACTATGATGATCCACGTGGCAAGTACAAAACTATCTTTGATACACCAGTAAGTCGCTTTAGTACACGCAACAGTAAAGAGTTTCACAAGGAACTTAAAATACAAAGCGGTAACAAACTGTATGAAAGCGATATTAATCCTGTATTCCGTTGTTTAGAAGAGAACTATTTGGGTGCAGACACTCCCAAATTACAAACAGCATTTTTCGATATTGAAGTGGACTTTCACCAAGAGCGTGGATATAGTCCTACAGATGATCCTTTTAATGCAATCACCGCAATCACTGTATACTTGGATTGGGTAGAGCAACTGGTAACACTTGCAATGCCTCCTAAGAGTATGACAATGGACACTGCAAAGGATATATGCAAGCAGTTTGATAATACATTCCTGTTTGATAATGAAGCTGATTTATTAAAAACATTTATGGATTTAGTAGAGGATGCAGATATTCTTAGTGGTTGGAACAGTGAAGGTTATGATATTCCCTATACATTTAATCGTATAACTCGCGTACTCAGTAAAGAGGATTTGAGACGTTTCTGTTTGTTTGGACAACAGCCCAAGAAGCGCACGTTTGATAGATTTGGTAAAGAGGAAGTAACGTTTGATTTAATTGGGCGTGTGCATTTGGACTACATGCAACTGTATCGCAAGTATACATATGAAGAACGTCACAGTTATAGCCTGGATGCTATTGGTGAATATGAACTTGATGAGCGTAAAACTGCTTATGAGGGTACACTGGATCAGTTATATAATCAGGACTTTGAAAAGTTTATTGAATATAACAGACAGGACGTTCTACTACTGGACAAATTGGATAAGAAACTACGCTTCATTGAACTTGCAAACGTACTTGCACATGAGAACACTGTATTGCTAATGACTACAATGGGTGCAGTTGCAGTGACAGAACAAGCAATTATCAATGATGCACATGCTCGTGGCATGGTTGTTCCCAATCGCAAAAGCAGAGATGATGGTCCTAAAGTAGTTGCAGCAGGTGCTTATGTTGCATATCCTAAAAAAGGATTGCATGACTGGATTGGTGCTATTGACATCAACAGTCTGTATCCTAGTGTTATTAGAGCACTTAACATGGGTCCAGAAACTGTGGTAGGACAACTGCGTCAAACAATGACTGAACACATGCTCAGAGAAAAGACTGCCAGTGGTACTAGTTTTGCACAGGCTTGGGAAAATGAATTTGGCAGTCGTGAGTATCGTGCAGTTATGTCCATGGAACGTGGCACTGAGATTACTATTGACTGGGAAAATGGTGATGAGGATACGCTGAGCGCACATGATGTATGGCGTTTAATCTTTGACAGTAACCAACCATGGACGCTTAGTGCTAACGGAACTATCTTTACATATGAACGTAAAGGCGTTGTGCCTGGACTACTGGAACGCTGGTATGCTGAACGTAAAGATATGCAGAAGGAACTGAAAAAAGCCAAAGATGAAGGTGGTGATGTTGAGTACTGGGATAAGCGGCAATTGGTTAAGAAGATTAATCTTAACAGTTTATATGGTGCTATTCTTAATCCTGGCTGTAGATTCTATGACTTCCGTATAGGACAAAGCACTACACTAACTGGACGTTGTATTACAAAACGTATGGCTGAAACTGTAAATGGTATTCTAACCGGCAAAGAGGATCACACAGGTGATTGTATCATATATGGTGATACTGACAGTGTGTACTTTAGTGCATGGCCTGTTATGCAGGAGGAGGTAGAGTCTGGTCGTGCAGAGTGGGGCAAGGACTTATGCACACAACTGTATGACAACATTGCAGACAAAGTTAATGATGAGTTTCCTGTGTTTATGGAACGAGCTTTTCATTGCCCAAGAGCAAACGGTGAGATCATTCGAGGCGGCAGAGAGATTGTTGCTACTAAAGGTTTGTACATTACCAAGAAACGTTATGCAGCATTGATCTATGACTTAGAAGGTTTCCGTTTAGATATGGATGGAAAACCAGGCAAAGTAAAAGCAATGGGCCTAGATCTCAAACGCAGTGATACTCCACGTTTTATGCAGGACTTCCTAAGTGAACTATTGCTGGATGTACTGACAGGCAAGACTCGTGAGAGTATTATTGAAAAAGTTAAAGAGTTCAAGTATGCATTTAAGGAGCGTCCAGGTTGGGAAAAAGGCACACCCAAGCGTGTTAACAACTTAACGAAGTTTACGGCAGAAGAAAAACGTTTGGGTAAAGCAAACATGCCTGGGCATGTTAGAGCAGCAATGAACTGGAATAATCTCCTCAAAATGCACAATGACAAATACAGTCAAACTATTGTTGATGGTGCTAAAACTATTGTATGTAAACTAAAGCCTAATCCACTGGGCTATACAAGTGTTGGATATCCAATTGATGAAGGACATCTACCACAGTGGTTTAAGGAACTGCCATTTGATGATGAAGCAATGTCAACTGCTATTGTGGATCAGAAGATTGATAACCTACTTCATGTACTGGATTGGGATTTAGCTGCAGCAACGCAAACTGCTAACACATTTGATGATTTATTCTCCTTTGAGTAATATGCGCATATAAATACAACTGGAGAACGTCGATGAAACTTGTGGATAAAATGATATTGTTTACTCGCTTTTTGCGTAATAACAAAGACCGCAAGTTGCAACTCGACGAACTACTAGCAAGCAACAAAGAATATTTCCAAGAGCAAAGCCGTTATTGGCGCGATAAATCCTTGTACAATGAACTAGATTCTGCATTAGACGATATGCAGCGTATGAACGATGAGTATAACAGTTCGTTAGACAAAGTTGATAAAAAGATCAATGAACTACTTAGAGAACAAGAACTTGTAGTGCTACGCAGAGACTATGACACATATGCTAGACAAGAGCGTACTCTTGAACTAATGCAAGAACGAGCATTGAAAGATAAAGAGTTTATCAAAGAGCTATCTGCAGATGTGGGTTATTATAGTGATTGGCGGTGGGCAGGTGTTGAGCTAAATCCTAGTAACGGCATACTTACAGAAAGCATGCTTGCATGTGATCCTCTTTATATATACACAGGTAATGTCGCAAACACAGATAGTATACGCGGCAAGTTTAACAGTTTTTTTGCAGAAAAACGTTTAATGATCTACGATGATTTAGACAAGTTGCCGCAAAATCAATTGGGCATTGCAACAAGTATTAACTGTTATGAGTTTTGGCCTATAGATCCTATAAAAGATGAAATGCGTAAAGTGTATAACATACTATGTCCAGGTGGATACTTTATATTCACTTACAATGATTGTGAACGTGAAGCAAGCCTGGACTTTTTAGCAGGTGCTGAAGCATATCGTTCATACAATACTAGAACACTTATGAAGAGTATGGTTGAAATGCTTGGATTTGACATTGTAAAAGAACAGTGTTACCGAGAAGCAAATAGTTGGATGGTAGTTAAAAAACCTGGTGAACTAACTAGTCAAAAACTAAGTGCGCCGCTAGTTGCAATTGAAACTACTGTATAATTTTATTGACATTAACCCCAAACCTAAATATAATACTACTATTATAAACATAAGGAAACTTCGATGAAAGATTATCTACTCGACATCGTCAAGCATACACATTCGCTTGGCTTTATTAGTCTTGTTAAAGTAACAGGCACAGACAAAACCACAACATTTGAAGGACTTGCAGAAGACCGTAGTGTTATTCTACAAGCCACAACTAAGACACCAGTAGCAGACTTTATGGGAACATTTGGTATGCCTAACTTGGACAAACTTGGTGTTATCCTGCGTATTCCAGAGTATGCAGAAAATGCTAACATTAGTATTAACACACAAGAGCGCAATGGCGAAAACGTACCAGTTGGTATTGCATTTGCAAATGCCAGCGGTGACTTTAAGAATGATTATCGCTTTATGGCAAGTGAGATCATCAACGAAAAACTTAAAACAGTTAAGATGCGTGAAGTAAATTGGGGCATTGAGTTCCAGCCTACAGTAGCAAGTATCCAGCGTTTCAAGTTTATGATCAGTGCTAACAGTGAAGAAACTACATTCATTGCTAAAACAGAAGGAACGGACCTTAAGTTTTACTTT
>Ga0181603_10003990_pt1 | contig 10903 bp, 10 predicted proteins | sample 041ome_13_FD_148633 | JGI IMG/M metagenome (GOLD analysis project Ga0181603, IMG submission 148633) | Coastal salt marsh microbial communities from the Groves Creek Marsh, Skidaway Island, Georgia - 041409US metaG (spades assembly) | ecosystem: Environmental > Aquatic > Marine > Intertidal zone...
GTACTCCCCAACGAGTCCAGCATACTCGCCCACGAGTCCAGCTTACTCGCCCACGAGTCCAGCTTACTCCCCAACGAGTCCAGCATACTCGCCCACGAGCCCGGCGTATTCGCCCACGAGCCCAGCGTACTCGCCCACGAGTCCAGCGTACTCCCCAACGAGTCCAGCATACTCGCCCACGAGTCCGGCATATTCGCCGACGAGTCCGGCATATTCGCCGACGAGTCCAGCGTACTCGCCCACGAGTCCAGCGTACTCGCCCACGAGTCCGGCATATTCGCCCACGAGTCCGGCATACTCCCCAACGAGTCCGGCATACTCCCCAACGAGTCCAGCGTACTCGCCAACGAATTACTCGCCAAAGGAAGAAGACGAAGACGACGAGTAAATCCAAGGCGCGCGGCGCTCGACTTTTTAGTAGTAATCCTGAAATTACATCACCACACGCATACCAAACACCCATCCATTTCCACCCATCAATTATCGCACGCACCGGTATCGACGGCGACGGCGGTGACGTACGTCTTCATGCGCAATCTCCCTCAGCGCTCGCACAAAAAATATCTGCAACGACGAGCTTTCGACGACACACTCGCTGCCCAGCGTACAAAATAGTAACGGCAGGAACATTGTCGCATCTAGTATTTTTGATTTTAAATGCATTGTTTGATTACAATTTTGAGCGCGACACGTGCGTCATGTCCTCTGGGCGTACCCATTCGTCGAATTGCTCACCCGTGAGTAATCCGAGCGCGACGCCGGCTTCGCGTAGCGTGGTGCCCTCGGCGTGCGCCTTTTTAGAAATCTTAGCCGCGGCGTCATAGCCTATGCGAGGCACTAGACTGGTGACGAGCATTAAACTACTCTTCATCAGTTCATCGATGCGCTTGAGGTTCGGTTTGATGCCGACGATACAGTTCGTGGTGAAGGACACCGCGCAGTCGGCGAGGAGGCCGATGGAGCACAGGTTGTTGTGCGCGATCAGCGGCTTGGCGACGTTGAGTTCAAATGTCGACCCCATCGCGGCGCCGATGGTGACGGCGTGATCGTTACCGATGACTTGGGCGCACACTTGCATCATGCTCTCTGATTGCGTCGGATTAACTTTGCCTGGCATGATGGACGAACCGGGTTCGTTTTCAGGCAGTTGAAGCTCTCCCAATCCCGCGCGCGGGCCGCTTCCGAGTAATCGCACGTCATTTGCAATCTTAAGTAGCGAAAGCGCGATAGTTTTAAGTATCCCGCTCAATGCGGTTTGCGCGTCATGCGCGGCGAGCGATTCAAATTTATTTGGCGCGCTCACCACGCGCAAGCCGGTAAGTTTGCGAATCTCCACAGCCATGTCTTCGGCGAAATTTGGCGGCGCGTTTAATCCAGTCCCCACCGCCGTGCCACCGATGGCGAGCTCGAGCAAGTGAATGAGCGCCCCTCGCGCACGCGCAAGAGAATTTCGCATTTGCTGCGAGTACCCGCCAAACTCTTGCCCGAGCGTCATGGGCACGGCGTCTTGAAGATGTGTTCGGCCGATTTTCACAATGTCCTTCCACTCGTCCGCCTTGCGTTGCAGCTCCGTTTTCAACATCGTCAGCGCGGGAATGAGGCGCTCTTGTACCTCATACGCAGTCGCAATTGACATTGCGGTAGGGAACGTATCGTTACTTGACTGCGAAAGGTTCACGTGATCGTTCGGGTGTATGGGTGCCTTTGCCCCGAGCGCGCCGCCCAGCACCACGGCGTTCGCGTAATTCGCAATCACCTCGTTCACATTCATATTCGTTTGCGTCCCAGACCCAGTTTGCCACACCGCGAGTGGGAATTCATCATCCAATCGACCCTGGATCACCTCAAACGCGGCCCGTCGAATCGCCTCGGCGAGTTCAGGCTTTAAAATTCCGCTGTGCTCGTTCACCGTCGCCGCCGCAAACTTTACAATCGCTAGCGAACGCACAATCGCAATCGGAATCTTCTCACCACCAATCTTAAAATTCTCCAAACTCCGCTGGGTCTGTGCCCCCCACATTCGATCGGCGGGTACGCGCACTTCGCCCATCGTATCCGACTCGAGACGCCACGCGCCCGAAGCGCCGACGCCTACGGCGGCCGACGCCGTCGCGTCTCGACCAACCTTTTCACCCTCTCTCGTAAACCTCGGCTGCGCCAACGACACCCCGTGCGCAACGAGACGACTTTCATCGTCCGCATCCGTCGTTTCCGGGCGCAACAACTCCACCAGGCGCCCCGTTAAAGCCATGTCTACGTAAAGTACTTTGCGCTGACTGGACAATTAATCACCGCGCGAAAACGTCCGCGTCGCGCGCGCGTCGCGCCGTCGATCGATCGCGCGACCGCGCGCGCGAGCGGTGACTATCACGCACGCGTGTCTCGTTCGCACGCGTGCCCAATGCGCGCGTCTCGTCGCTCTACGCGCGCGAGTGAATGCCGTCGAGCGCCGTAACGAGAAATCGCCACAATGTCACTCGCGCGCGTTCGGATCTTCGCCACCGCCGCCGCTCGTCGTTTCACCTCGCACTCCGTCACACCACACCCCGCGCGTCGTTTTCGCACCGTTACCATGGCGTCGACGGCGTCAGATGCGTCGAAGCGCGCGAACACCACGCGCGTCATCGCCACCCACGACGGCGCGTTTCATTGCGATGAAGCGCTCGGGTGCTACATGCTTCAACGCACCGCGGCGTACGCGGGGGCGACGATCACGCGATCGCGCGATGCGGACGTGTGGGCGGCAGCCGACGTCGTCATCGATGTCGGCGCGACGTACGACGTGGAGAAGAAGTTGTTTGATCATCATCAACGCGAGTTTACCGAGACGTTTGGGCACGGGTTCGTCACCAAGCTCTCGAGCGCGGGGTTGGTGTACAAGCATTTCGGCGAGGAGCTCATTCGCGATGCGTTGCGGGCGGCGAGCGCGAGCGGGGCGGAGCCTGATGATGGCTTGGTGCGGAAGATTTACTTGAAGGTGTACGAGGAGTTCATCGAAGGCGTGGACGGCAACGATAACGGAGTCAACATGTACGACACGGATGCGCTGGCCAAGTACAAAGACACCACTGGGTTGCCACATCGCGTGAAGCGTTTAAATCCCGATTGGGACGAGGCGTCTACGCCGGAGAGACAGATGGAGCAATTTCTTAAAGCCGTCGCGCTCACGGGGTCGGAATTCGACGACTGCGTCAAGTACTACACGGGCAAGTGGCTACCTGCGCGTCAGCACGTCGAACATGCGCTTAACTGCGCCAAAGACGTGCACGAATCTGGGGAAATTTTACGTCTCGACACGTTTTGCCCGTGGAAGGAGCACTTGTACGAGCTCGAGGCCGAACGCGGAATCACCGACGCGAGCGAAAACCAGCCAAAATTCATGCTCTGGCAAGATAATAAAGGCTGGCGTGTTAGCACCATCCCCGTGTCGGCATCAAGTTTTGCGTTCCGCAAGGGACTACCCACGCCGTGGCGTGGCGTGCGCGACGCAGATTTGAGTGCGCTTTCTGGCATTCCCGGTTGCGTCTTTATTCACGCCGCAGGTTTCATCGGTGGCAACGATACTTATGAAGGCGCACTCGCCATGGCTGTCGCCGGCTTGAACATGGAGTAAGTAGTACCGCGTCGTAGAAGAATTTTAGAGTTGTCGTGTCTTGTGTTTTTGTGTTTGTGTGTGTTTTAGAAAATGAAATCAAAGTAAAGAAATCCAACACTTCAGTCGTAGCCTCGCGTCTCATGCCGCCGAATATCCCGGGCGCACGTAAAGGCGTGCGCCCTCCCAAAGGCAGTCGCAAAGCAAACGCTCGCGCGCACAAGTTTCCTTCAAAAGGCAAAAGTCGTGGGAACAACGCTGATGGAGATGGCGGCTCTTCCGGGGTGGGTCTCTTTGCAGCTCTCGCGGCGGCGGTCGTTGCTGTCGTTACCATCACCTTACGTACGAATGCCGAACACAACGCGCGCAATAAAAGTATTCGCGATCGTCTACGAAGTAAACCTCGCGCCGTGAGCGAGCATGCGGCGTGTAGAATGGACTGCCGGTTTATAACGTCGCGGGACGTCGAGCAAACGCTCGTAGACGGGACGTACGACGCGAAGCATAGCACACCGAACGCGCGGCCGTGTCCGCGCGTGGCGTTAAACTCAGGACGCGTGCGTGCGATTTGGGCGGATTGTCGCGACGACACGCGATTGGTGACGGTCATCGACACGGAAACGAATCATCCGTGCGGTGCGTGTTGAGAGGTTGTTACAACTGTTTTGACTACGGCGAAGCGATTCACGAAGCTTATTTCTTCGTGGTCTTTGCGCGAGACTTCGATGGAGCTTTTGATTTCAAAGCCGTCGCAGCTTTCGCTCCCTTAGTGGACTTCTTCGCGGACTTCTTCGCGGAATTTTTCTTCTTCTTTGGGCGTTTGCGGCCGTTGCAAATCCACCGTCGAAACGCGGCTTGAATTTCGCGCGCAGCTCTAGCGCGGCGTAGAGTAAGCAATCGCGCTCGACCTGCTTGCAAACGCTTTTCAAGCTCGTAGACTTCGACACGATGGCGCAAAGTGTCGATTTCGCGCTGAATTTCGGCGTTTGAGATTTCAATCTCGCGCAACGTCGTTTTTTCGCATTCGGCGCGTCCGGCCAGCTCTAGACATTTCTTTCGAGAAATTTCCACGTACTCTGCTGTATGCTCGCGTATATTGCGTAACTTCGAAGCGTGTGTCTCCATATTGGTGTGCATGCGAACGGTGCACGCATTGAGCGCGCGTTGGAGCTGCTCAATCGCTCTCAACCGTCGCGCTCGATTGCACGCCGCGCTCGCTTCGCACTCCCCCAGCGCCATGGTCAGCTCAATGAGACGCGTACGTTCGACCCTTGAGCGGCGCGATTGGCATGACATCACCCATCGCTCCAACGCATGCCGTTGTGGCTCGTCACCGCGCCTACTTGGACCGTTACGCACGCGCATCTCGGGCGCGCTTAATATAGTAGCCATGCAGTCGGTCCCGCTCACCAAAGAATCGAGTGTTCCTGTAGCGCGCTCGCGCGCGAACGATGACAATACCCACGAACAATAGTCGAGCACTAATTCCACGCCACGTCGGTACGCGCTCGCTCGCCACAATCGCCAACGCGCCGCACTTTCGCGTCACATGTGAACCGCCGGCGCGGTCAAAAGTCCTCAAAAAAACAGTTGACACCACACACGCCACCGCACGCGCGCCGATAGCGATGCGTTCGTGCGCCCGGCGCCACCGCGCGTCGTCGGCATCGGTGCCGACGAAAGTTATGGCGTTCGCGTTGCTCTCTTCGCGCCTCTCGCGCGCCGTGGCGACGTCGAGCGCGGCGTGCGCGGCGTTGGGCTACCACGAAGGCTGCACTGCGGCAGATTGCGAGCTCCTGCGCGCGCGCACGTCTGACGATCGCATGGCGGACGAGTGCGCGTCGTGCTGCGCGTCGTCGTCGGCGGCATCGGCAGCCTCGACGGCGTATGCGTCGGCGCGCGTGCAGATGTGCAAGTGAAAAATGATTGGCTATCCGGAAATCCAAACCTTTCAGGATGACCGGCTGCCGAATTTACGCGCGAACGGGTACGATATCGACATGGCGTTCAAACAAGGCGCACCGCCCGTGTTGCACATGTTTGCACTCGACGAGGACGAACCTGAGGTTGTTCGAATTGATAAATGGAGCGCAGAGATGCTGGAGGAGTTTTTGACGTCCAAGCTCACGAAGCTGGACGCCGGAGCGTTGGACGCCGGTGGTAAAGATGAACTCTAGGAAGCCGATGAAGATGATAAGTATGCGAAGATATGTGACTCACGACGCTTGAAATGCCATCGTGGCGCGTGCGCGTGATGATTCGCTCGTATACGTATTCTCGTCGGCGCCGCGAGCCGAAATAGCCAAACGCGTGGCGATATTCATCGCGTGCGTGCGCGCCGCGTGGCGCATTTCGAGCGCCTCGGTCGAAATAGGTTGCAATGTATATTATTTACTTTATTATGCACGCCGCATCGCGCTCGAGACGATCGACAACGTGCGTCGTGTCGATAAAAGTGCGACGCTAACGACTGACAACCACATTCAATCACACTCGAAAACCATACGACGCGCCCATACGGCGGCGGCTTTCGACGCGTAGCACACGGCGCGCTCGTACAATGTTTCGACACTCGTGTACGACGTTTATCGTCGTCATCCTCGCCCTCGTCGCGTGCGTTGCGGGTGAAGATGATTACTATAAAATCTTAGGCGTCGATCGCCACGCCGACGAACGCACGCTCAAGAAAAACTACCGCATTCAGGCGCTGAAGCACCACCCCGATAAGGGCGGATCCCCCGAAGAGTTTGCGAAGATTTCCGAGGCGTACGACGCGTTATCGGACCCGGAAAAGCGCAAGGTGTACGATCAGTATGGATCAGAAGGGTTGAAGCAACACGCCGCGGGCGGACATCCGGGCGCGCATCAGCACGGTGGTTTCGGCGGATTCGGTGGCGGAGGTTTTGGCGGATTCGGCGGTGGTGGTTTCGGCGGTGGCCGCGGCGGTGGAGCGAGGTTTGAGTTCCATGGCGATCCATTTGCAGATTTCTTTGGAGGCGGCGACCCGTTTGGACGAGGCGGAGGACGCGGAGGACGCGGCGGCGGTAGGCGACATCAGCATCAAGAGCCGCCGCGTCAAAAGGACAATTTGTACGGTAAGAACTCGCCGGTTACAAATTTAAAGCAAGGACACTTCCCAGGGACGGATGCGAAGAATATTTGGTTTGTCGAATTTTACGCGCCGTGGTGCGGGCATTGTCAAGAGTTAAAGCCGCACTTTGAGCGGTTGGCTAAGGAGCTCAAAGGTTTCGTTCGCGTCGGTGCGGTGAACTGCGAGACTCAAAAGGGGTTGTGTACGATGGAGAGCGTGGACTCATTCCCGACGTTGAAGCTTAAGAAGGCTGGGGTGAGCACGCAGTACGACGGTAACCGAGAACTCCAACAAATGAAAAACTGGGTGCTCGAGCAACTTCCCATAGCGTTTGCAAACCTGCGTAAGAGCACGCAATTGCTTAAATTTATCGAAACGGATTGTAAACCAGGTGCGGGATGCGTTGTGTTTTTGAACAAGGCGTATGAGACACCGGCTTGGTTCAAAGTTGCGTCGTACGCGTATAGAGGCAAGTTGCCATTCGCCGAATCGCGGGCGAACAACGCGGAGATTGCGTTGCACTTTGACATCACCACTCAGCCGACGCTCGTGGTGGTGTGCGATGGCGATATCGACAAGACTATCACCTATCCTGGCGCGCTCGATCACGACAAACCGGGTGCGGATGTCGAAAAATGGTTGGCCGAATACGCCGCCGGCGGGCGCGGATGTAGCAAAGTGACAAAGTCAAAGAAACAAGGTCTCGCGCTCGACCCTTCGGCTGACTTTTCCAAGATGAAAGTCGGCCAAATCAAGGCGCTCATGCAAGCGCACGCAATTCCATGCGTGTCATGCTATGAGAAGAGCGATTTCGTACGCGCGATTCAGTCGCACATGGCAAACAAGGCGGAACTTTAAATCGCTCGTGGTCGTATTTAGCACACACACACAATAGCAGTGAACGAGTGGAATACATTTCTAATTTCTCTTCAACAAACAAACTATTTCATACACACGCGCGCGCGTGAGTCAGAGACACGTTATTAATCTACGTGACCACCCCAGGCGTCGCCAAACGACGGCGCCCCGGGCGCGCCTGGATGTTGCCGCGGCGGTCCGCCGCCAAACGCGTGCTGTCCCGGCGGCGGCGCGCGCGGCGGCACCGGATACCCCATCGCGCGCAACGCGATTCTCGAAAACTCCCCGTACAGATGCCCACCGCGATCTAGTAACTGTAACAACGACATGATGAAAAAATGTAACGCCTGCGTGTTCTCGTCGACGAGGAATGAAATTTTACCGAATAAATGCACGACGGAGGACAGCGAACGCATGAGCGCTTGCCAACCGGTGAGCGGCGGTCCGTCGGGCGGATACCCATCGGGGCCGAAGCCCATCGGGTCGAATCCCATGGGTGGTCGACCGTACATGCCACCACCGTATCCACCGTACCCACCGCCGTACATGCCACCGCCGTATCCACCATACATGCCGCCGCCGCCGTACATCGAACTCCCGTACATGGAATTTCCGTACACGCCGCCGCCGTACCCGCCGCCGTACATCGACCCCGCGCCGTACCCACCACCGTACCCACCACCGTACGCGCCTCGATACCCCGTATACCCGGCGCCATAGCCTACGCCTCCATAGCCGCCGCCGTAGCCACCGCCGTACGCCGACGTCGTCGAGCTCGCGTTCCCCCGGTACGTCGTCTCCCAGTTCCTCGCCGCGTTCTCGGGCGTCGATGTCGCCCCTGTGGGGTTATTTGCCGTCGCCACCGGTGCTGTGCGCGCAAAGAAACACATCACGAAACACATCGTCAGTCGTCGCATCGATGGATTGACGCGTCGCGCGACGTCGGACGCGCGACGTCGGACGCGCGCGAGACGCGGGACAATTACGCGGCTCGTCGACATCCAACGCACCTTGAGGCGTCGCACCCGCGCCTGGGCGATCCCACGGCTTAAGCGTAGACCCATCAGCGACCGGGGTGTCTTTAGACACCGTCGCACCCTCCGCGGTGGCGCGCGCCCATGGTTTCGGCGGTGGAGGCGTCGCCATCGATTGCGGCAATCAATCACAGCAATCAATCAACGAAACCTTCACCCGTCGCGCGCGCGACGTCGCGACGCGCGTGCGCGCGGGATGAATACGTGAGACGCGATGCAATGCGTGCGTCGCGCGCGTCGACGGATTACGGGACGGCGACGACGAACGCGGACGCGAACTCGAAGAGTCAGATTCTGCGGTCGCCACAGCTCCGCGCGCGGTCGCGCCTCTCGCGCGCCGCGGCGTCGACGCGTTTCGCGATGCACGCGCGCGAGAACGTGTTCGATATCATCCGCGATCGCGAGCTCGGCGATGGCGCGCGCGTGTACGGTGCGCGCGCGGTGCGCCGACGCCGGCGCGACCGCGAATCTGATGCGTATATAGAATCCTTGACGCGTGCCGACGCCACCGACGCCGCCGACGCGCGGTGTCACGCGCCGACGGGGGCGCCGATCGATGCGGTGATGCGCGATGTCACCGCGCGCACCGATGCCGAGCGCGCGGCGTCGACGTCGACGTCGGGTGCGGCGAGACTGGATGACGCGAAGACGCGCGACCGCGTCGCGGCGTGGGTCGAGTCCGACGCCTTGCGTCGCGTCGCGGGCAAGTATTGTCCGTTCACGCCGCCACCGCGAAGCACGATTGCTGTGGCGTATTCTCCAGATGGTCAAACGCTGGCGAGTACGCACGGCGATCACACGGTGAAGCTCATCGACGTCGGAGGCGGACGCGTTCGAGCGCTCGAAGGACACGGTCGAACTCCGTGGGTGGTGCGTTTTCACCCCACGAATTCGGACATACTAGCCAGTGGGAGTTTAGATAACACGGTGATTGTGTGGGACCGGCAAATCGGTGCGGCGCTGGCGCGATGGGATTTTGGGAAATCCATCGCGAGTTTGGCGTTTTACCACGAGGGTGATATTTTGTGCGTCACCGCCGGGCACAAGTTGTACGCGTGGAAGTATAAAAAGTATCGCACGCCCGGGCAGTTGAATGCAGATGGAACGGCGATAGATGTAACGAAGGCGGTGAAGGTGCTCTTGCGCACGCCGAGGTCGTTGCGAGCGGTGCACTTTCATCCGACGGGGAGGCCGATGGCGATGACGGCTGAGGTAAGAGACATGGATCCGGCGTCCATGGATCGTGCGTTGACGCGTGAAATCAGGCATGGGATGCGCATGGCGAATGGACATTATGATCAAGAGGCGGGTGTGTACGTGGCGGCACGTGATGCGCCGGGAAGCCAAGCTGGGACGCGACACGGCGTGCCGCAGCGCGAAGACGAAGCGGATCGATTTAGTTCAGGGTCTTCCTCAACCGAGGCTTTAGGGCGTTTACGATCGGTGACGATACGTAGCGATCGAACACCGCGCGCGGCAGAAAATACCATTACGCTCGCGACGCCTCGTGCGCCACAACGGGCGAATTTGGGTGTACTCAGCCGCGCGCCGATGCTATCGGCGTTGGCTTCGCGCTACGAGGCTCGCGCACGCACCAATTTTCACACCGCGCCAGGGACAGAACCGGCGGCTCAGATGCGCATCACGGGCCCACCTGCGTTTGTGCCACCGGGCGGTGGCGTGGCAGCGGCGGCGGCGGCGGCGGCACAGTCCAATGGTGACCAGGATCCTTGCATCGTGCGCTTGAAGCTGTGGAACTTTAAAACTGTCGTCGATGAAGACGGCGAGCTCGAAATTTTACCTTTTGAGGAACCAAAGCTTGTGCTTGAACACACGGTGTTATGCAGTGAGATGGGTGCGCATTTCTCGCCATGTGGACGGTATCTCGCCACGTGCCAGGCGTGCAGGCCACCGCCGTCGCTCGCGATGAACAGCACTGGCGAAACGACGCGCTACATTTGCGAGCTTCGCACGTACTCCATCGACGCTTCAAACTTTGGTGAGGTTTTGAACGCACGAGCAGTCAAAGCGGCACATTGTTTGACGAGCATTCAGTTCAGCCCGACGAGCGAGCATGTATTATTGGCGTATGGACGTCGCCATCCATCGTTGTATCTTCTTATGGCGGATGCCGAATCGTTTTCCCAAGTGCACACAATTTTGGAAATTTTCAGCGCCAAGGACATGCACCTCGTGCGCATCATACCATCCGTTGAAGATGAAGTTAATGCCGCATGTTTCCACCCGATTCCAGGACAAGGCATCGCGTACGGTACGAAGGAAGGTAAACTCCGAATGTTGACGCACGATCGATCGCCAGAAAAAAAC
>Ga0181603_10004002_pt1 | contig 10878 bp, 5 predicted proteins | sample 041ome_13_FD_148633 | JGI IMG/M metagenome (GOLD analysis project Ga0181603, IMG submission 148633) | Coastal salt marsh microbial communities from the Groves Creek Marsh, Skidaway Island, Georgia - 041409US metaG (spades assembly) | ecosystem: Environmental > Aquatic > Marine > Intertidal zone...
AAGTAGATGGCAAAACAACGTCTAGTAGATTTTAGAGGGGGGATCAACGAAAAGGTATCCCCTCACATGATCGGAGACACTCAGGGTCAGGATGCAGTAGACCTAGACTTTTCCACAGTTCGTCTGGAGGGAAGAGACAGTCTAAATGCTAGTGATTCTGCTTCTGGTTCTTTTCTTTATGACGTTGGAGATGGAACCAACCCAATCCCTGTTAGCATCTATCCTTCCGATTCAGACACTCAGGCAGATTTCAATCCATATATTCAGTACGCCAGTGATTTTGCAGTCTGGAACAGGGATCTCTATGTTGCAATGGGTGCTCCGGTGGTCATTGACAGCACAACAAATTCGTTGAGATCAGTAGTCAGTACGGATCATGCTGGAGACACTATTCGATACTTAGACGGTGTAGGGAGTGCGGCAACCCCGTTGTCCTTTTTACCTCCATCGGCTGTTACCGTTACCGTGACTGATAATTGGAATACACTGCTTGTCCCTACGATTCCAGAGGTGTCCGCACCAGCAGGATCAGGCCAGACAGGGATCGTTACAACCAATACGATTACCACGGCAAGTGATTTCTCAACAATAAATCTATCTACTTTTTCTTCTTTTGGAATTACCTACACCCTATCCAGTGGTAGGGAAGAGGCAGCAGCAGGAGGGAGAACTTACTACACCAAGGGTACAGGAACAACCAAATATTATGTAGGTGGGTCTGGAACGTCTACTTTTACCAACGAGACTACCGGATACCTTTATACCCGATCCTACGATGTACCAGCTACTGGACTACCCGGTACTTATACCTCTGTGTCTACGGCAAACAACCAAGAATTCTCCACCACAAGCACCGGGGCAATTGATACCTCGTGGAATTTTAATCAGTCTTCGACCGTACACGGGGTAGATGCTAACAACGTAGAGTACTATGTCTACACCAGCAGTCATCCTGATGTCTCAGGCCAAACGCTTTATGGCAAGGCCGATACCGTAGCCAACTTCAATACTCCGATTGTCTCCGGGACTCCTAGTGCCAGAACTGCTGGAGTCAGCTTTAGCGGCACGGTTACAGAGTCTAACTATACTAGCTTGGGGACTGCCGCTAATCCGTACTATCGATTAAACGGGGCAACTGTACCTTACTACGAACTGTACGGAACTTCCCCTTACACTTGGTCAGACTCCCGAACAGGGACAAGTTCCCAAGTATTCAGACGCTATTCAGATAATTTAGGTACTGTCTACTACGCACCTCAATCATCCCTACAATCTCCATATACGGGACTGACCGTTGGTAACTTCTACACCCAATCCGGTGGTGGAACTACCGGAGGTAATTCGGTTACCGACCCCAACACAACGGGAACATATGATGCCGCTAATTATTATTGGGATTGGACTGAAACCACAGAAACCCTATGGGACGATTACTATTCCGCAGGTCAATACTATGCCGAGACAGGTTGGGATGCTACAAACTCTCTCTATTATGTTACATTCTATTATAATGGTACTGCTGTTTCGACAGCTACTAGTCCTTATTTACCGTTAGACTATGTATCTTCTGGTCAATCATTGTTTGAATCTGGAGTAGCCAATGGCACTTACTCACGACCAACAGTTAGTGACCCCACTTATGGAACGGTTAGCTTATTTCTTAAAGGCTTTAATAGCTATTCCGGGTCTCATACCACAAGATACCTATACTCAAATAACCCCTATGGTTACTTTTGGTATGTAAATCCAAGCCAAGGAAATGGAACTTACCCTTTAATTGGGGTTGTTGAAAACGGTACTTTAACTTTTTCTTTTTATGGCCCATCTACTACTACTTCATACACTTACAACAATCGTGTCTATTATCGGGGGCAAAATGCCTATGGGCCGGATATAAATGGGTTTACTTCTTATTATATCGGCCTCCCACAGGATAAAGATTATTACAATATTAAAGGGACATATCCGAGTGGGGAAGTAAATTACGTTTGGAATGGAGTGAATAAGGGAACCCAAACCGGAGTGACCTATGCCAACGCCAACACTTCAATTGCAGTTACAGACACCATCGGCTCAGACTCTCTGACGGTTACCTACCGTAGAGGCTCTAATCAACAGGTGACCTCTTCTACCCAAAATAAGTTCAGCATTTATCGAACCTACACAACTCCTGTAGTTAATGCGGATTATACTTATACCGTCCACACCAGAAGTGAAGCCTTAGAGCCTTACAACATCTACCCGACAACTCAGGCACAGGCTCGGAAGTATGCCTTCCCTACAAACATGACCTACTCGGTATGGTCGGATACTCTGCCAACTATTTCTTCGATCCCTTCGACTCCTGCATTTTATTATGATGATGCCCGGTCTGAGATTTATCAGAAGAACACATCTTCCGGTACTCCTGCAACGATCAATGACGAGTCCAGAGGAGACAACTGGCTAGGAGAGGGAAGGGCCTTCTCTGGGCCAAACTCAGCATCCAGTTACGGTTATTTCCTCAAGTCTGTCCGAGGTTCTGCTGGGTTACCAACCCTCTCCAACCTAGAGGTTCGGGCCACGCTTTCGGGAACAGACGTAATGCAGACAGATGCCCTGCACTCACCGCAGAGGATCAACTTTGCCATCACCTCCCCTTCCGATAACTCTGCTCAAGGGGGAGAACCAGATGCGTACCGTCTGTATCGCAAGGACAATAACGGGACTGTGGATCTGGGCTACATCAAGCCGAGCAGACTGAATACTGCCTATACCACCGACATTGCCTTTTCTTTTAACAGTACAAACAAACAGATTACGATCAGCAACCTGCTCTCAACAAAAACTTATCGTCTGAAGTGGTGGGCTTATCAACAATCCAGAGTCAGTGGGATCACTTTTAACGGCAGCACCACAAGCTACAGTTCAAAGTCCAACACCACAGGGGTAACGATTGAGAACCCTACCACTAGCGTAGTAGTCCAGCTAGCAACCTCCCCGAATGGGGATACGAAGATGTATGCCTGTGACTTCTGGTTGGAGGAATCCATCCTCGCTGGATCAGATGCTAACTCCCTGCTGGATGACACCTTTGCAACGGTCAAGTGCTACGATGTTTTGTATGACATCGCAGATTCTTCCATCTCCGGGGACACCAATAACACCGTGCAAGGAACGTCTGATTTCCTCGACCTGTTCGCTTCCAGCTTGCTCAGTGATGGTCTAGGAAATTCTTCCACCGTAGGGAATGCACCGGACTACTGTAAGTTTCTTAAAGAGTCTAACAATTTCTTTTTTGCAGTAGGGACAAATCTAACAGATGCCTCCCTGTACGGAGGAACCAATAAGAAGGGTTCCTTCCTCTTTATTAGCGAGTACAACGACCCTACCACTTGGCATTCTACAGGGTATCTTCAGTTCGACAGTGAGATCACAGGTCTTCACACCTACCCCGGTGAACTCATTGTGTGGACTTCTAATGGAACTTATCGGGTCACCGGATCACGTTATGACCAGATGAGAAAGACCAAGCTAGCGACCACCGAGGGAATGCCTGATGGTCAGCACCGAACAGCAACCTTAGTCAACAACTATCTAGTCTGGTTATCTCAATCGGGGATCTGCATCTATGACGGTAGAGGAGTTACTAACCTGACTAGAGGACGGTTTGAATCTTTCGGGTTCACTGAGGCTCAGAAGCGTTGTATCTACGACCTCGATAGTGCGGACTACGGAACAGGACTTCACGCAGGACAATACGATGGAGTTTATTACCTGCTCGGTAGTGACGAAACCGGATATTCTGTGGACTTCAACCTTGAGGGATTTCCAATTACTAAGGTGGACTTGAAGGAAGGGGGAACCACAACAACCACGGATGTTCCGGTACTACTGTACAATCCTAGCTCAAACAGATTACTGTCGAGAAGAGGTCGAGTAGCGCAAGGTTCTGGTAAGCGACCTTGGACTTATAAGACCCGTGAATTCGATGGGGGTGCTTTCGGTTCTTTAAAGCTTGTAAAGAGTGTGCTGGTTAACGGTACTGGATCAGGGACGATTCAAGTCTATCTTGATAATACTTCGGTATTTAGCGGCTCTGGGCAGAGTGTGTCTATTGACTATACCCCGAACAGTTCCGATCAACCTGCGAGGATCTACCTACCTGCTAAAATTGTAGACTCCAGTGATAACTCAAGGATTCCCTATCGGGTTCCCATAGCAGATGTCTGGTCTGTTGAGATCACGAACTGGTCTGGTCAGATTGATTGGATTGATACCGAATACGAAATTGTGAGTGGCGGATGAGTATCCAAAAGAACGCAAACTACGAACAGCACATGGTTAGCGAAGATCCGATTCTTCGGGATTCTCTTCAAGTGGTTCACGATAATACGGACAATCTCCAAAACCAGATCGATATTATCTTAGAGGTTCTAACAAACGAGACAACCTTTGCTGACTTCCGGACTGAATTACTAAGTAGGTTCGCATGAACAGGAATGTTTTTCAGGCTGTCCGATTGGAGTACTCAAAACAACCCACGCTAAAAATTAGTGTAGATGGGAATCCGATTACAAATATGACGGATTTTCTCCTACCGAATCACGATACCTTCAGAGGTCGTAGGATCACGCTACCGGAGTCAACGAACGGGTTTATCCCTCACCTTGAGGTTATTGATCCCGATCCATCAGACCCGGACATATTGCCCCAGAGCCTACTGCAGAATGAGCAGTTCGAGGGTGTTCCAATTGAAAGCTTTAGTCAGCAGCAACTCTTTCATTATTACGAAGTAGGTATTCGAGGTGGGGCCAGTGGTACGCTACGGATCTATCTTGACGGAAGCCCTCAGACTCAGCAGGTTACCTACACCCCACAGCAAGATACCGATACAATTCGAGTTTATTTTAATGCTCTATCCTACGGGTATATCCCTCATATCCACAACATCGGCTCATCGGCAGCAGACTTTGAAATTCTCTGGGCTAGACCTGTGGCGTTACCTCCGAGATTCTACAGGGGAGTTCGGACACATAGCGAGTTTCAGATCACTTATAAAGGGGATGTAGACATCCAGTGGTTTTTAGACGGTGAATCAATCGGTACTTATAACTTTAATAGCCAGACCACGATAGATAACCAGAGTGTCTTTGTGACCGAAACAAAGAAAGATTATTTTCAGTCAGGAACTATCGGTCATGTCCTGCAATATAAGCACACAAACCCAGAAGGGGGTGGGAAGGTTTATATGATCGAGACAGACATTACCCTCGGAGATTTAGAACAACAGGCAATGAGTCCACAGGTAGAAGGTTAATATGGCAAAACCACAAGGCGAAACTCTTGGGGAAATGGTCCAAGAGACAAGAGCAGAAAAAGAAGAAGAAAAGAGTTTTTTTGAGAAGTTGGATGATTATATCTACAATAACCCAATTGACCTAGGTGGAGGTGGGGTCACCGAAGACGGAAAAGTAGATATTAGTAATAGGGATAACAATAACAATAACAATAACAACAACAACAACACTCCATCACCACCACCTACCCCAGCACCTACCCCTGTTCCTGTCCCGATGCCAGACCAGATCCGTAATGAGCTAAAAGGATGGGGAGGGACTACAGAACAGATTGATCAGATCCTAGCTTCTCTAGGAGAAAATGACCTAGACGTTTTATTAGATGAGCTAAAGAATGTTCCGCAGGAAGACCGAATCGTCTACTTGATCGATAACTTTGGAGATGCTGTTACAGATTGGGGAGGAGCAGGAGGAACACAAGCGATCCCACTGAATGATGCGACCCGTGCCAGTGAGCTACAAAAGCCACAAGACCAGAGACTGCAAGAGGCTGTTGATCGTCAGGTCTTGGGTTCCAGTACTGGGGAAGGACTGACCGAAAATGCCGATGGTTCCTTCACTGACCCCGATACAGGAACTACTTACTACCGTGCCGAGGATGGCAAGCTGACAGATCGAGACGGTAATGTTCGCTACGATCCCGGCACCGGACTAGCTGCAGAGATCGAATATAATCGGGAGCAGCAAACATTAGCCGAGCAGGGTCTTTATGGAGATCAAGGTGTAGTCAGTGATATCCAACAGACAGCCACAGACTACGGGAGTTTTGCCGATCAGACCCGTGCTTCTTTAGACGATCCAAGGAACGACTTTGCCCTGCAGATCACGGGAGAGATCAACAACTTTCTGAACGGCAGAGGAACGGGTAAGGGATTCCTAGACTACCAAGCTGATCTTCTCGGGGCAGGAGATACCTTCAAACAGCAAATGGGGGTTCTTAGCCAGCAGTATGATGATGCCTACGCCCAGAACCAAGGGGACATCAATCGTCTGAGGGGTGACTATGCCTCGATGACAGAAACCTATGCGAAGGAATTAAACCCTCTAAGAAACGATCTGGGAGGAGTTCGGGACCGTCTGGGGCAGGTTTCTCAAGGCCAAATGGACGTGGCAAGGGATGCTTCGGATCGTGCCTACTACAATCGACTCCGAGACACTCTCTACGCAGATACCACAGACAACATCGGACGGCAAACCGAAGCCGGGATGGACTCGATCCGTCAGAACTTTGCTGCTTCTGGGGCAGATCCCACCTCTCCTGCCTTTATCGCTGCAATGAAGGACTTACAGCAGGGTCGCTCTGATGCGATGGTCAGTGCCCGGAGAAAGGCTATTCTGGACTCTTATGGTCTCGGTAGCCAAATGCTGGGTCAACGGTCACAGGCCCTGTCCGGTGCTGGTGCGGCCCTAGGAGCAGAAGGGAGTGCCATTGGAGCAGAAATGGGGGCACTCGACTCCTTGTACGGGATGAAGTCTGCCGGACTACAGGCTGATGCCAATCTAACCGGACAGCAGATGCAGAATCGAATGAACATGCTCAACACTCGGGGTGACATGATCGGCAACAAGTACAACATCAGCCGAGACAACGCCAACACAGGAATACAGGGTCTAAACACGGTACTGAACGCCAACACCAATGCCATCAACACCAAGGCGAACCAGTTCTATAAGAACATCGGCCTCAATAGTGACCTTTACAGTGGGCAGATGGACTTCTTGGGCAAGTCCGCAAATGCTCTCGGTACTCAGTTGAATTACTACGACACCCAAAGACAAAACGCATTCGACACCTTGCTCGAGGCTAACCAAGGCCAGAAGTCTGACGCTTTCTCCTACGCAACCCTTGAGAAACTTTATAAAGATGCCGGAATGGAGATGCCTGATTTTGTCAACAATGCATTCGGAAAATAAACAATGGCTAATCGATTTGCAGTAGGGGACACCCTCGGGTACCAAGTTTATAACCAGTACCTAAATCAAGAGATCGCTCGGAAACGTGCCGAAGAAGAGAGACGCAAGCAGGAAGAGCAGAGGTCCAAGGCCAAGAAGCACAACGCCTTCGGACAGCTAGTGAACACCGCAGGATCTGTGATTGGGGCAGGAGTCGGTCTAGCGGCATCTGGGGGGAATCCTGCCGCAGGATTAGCTGGATACCAAATGGGGTCTGCAGGATCGAACCTACTGATGAACTTATTCCCTAATGTCGGAGGCACCGAACCGGACTCGAATAATCCTTATTACGACAAGCCCAGCAACATGCAGGTTGCCAATCAAGCACTCGGGGTTGGTCTTCAAGCGTATGGGCAATATAACCAGTATCTCGGGGAACAGGCCAAGACAAACCTGACGGACTTTACCAAGAGCCTGATTACCGATCCGAACCGTTCCAAGGCGATGACCGTAGAAGAGATTTCTGATGCGATTAAACAGTCTAAAGAATACGAGGACGCAAAGGGGATCTTTGGGGAGTCCGTGCTCTCAGATAACACGGTTCGTCAGATCGCTCAGAATGCCTACGAGGGTGTAGGACAACAAGCGATCAAGATGTTTGACATGATCCAGAAGGCACCTGTTAACGAGAACACTCAGCCGATGGTAGACAAGTGGTTTTCCCGGTACGGAGATGCCTACAGCAATCTGATGCCGGAAGGTATGAGGGAGAACCTGACCACGTCCGTGACGGAAAAGATAAGTGACAAGGACAAAGCAGACATCTATAAGCGAGTAGAGTTAGAGGCTAAAACTCTTGAGATGGGAGGAAAGTTTGACCCTGCAGTAATTGCTGACCTTAAAAAAGTGGACAGTGCTTTAGGTAGTACGATTGAGAATTACTTTACCGCAATCAAAGGTTCATATGACAGAAAGACAGATTTAGCTTCGAAATCCGCTACTTTGGACCGGGCAGAAGCCAATCTGAAGCTTTCTATGGACGTTCTATCTAAGATGGATGAGAACACTCCAGAGCCTATTGTTCGGATGGCAACAAGTATTGCGGCTAGTGCGGCACCGACAGTTACGGGTATGTCACCAGAGAAATCTAAAGACTTGCTAGATACCTATTACGAAGCAATCACTGCCGATCCGAAGGATGATGAAGACTTTGAAAAGGCCACACAGAAAGCTGCAGATGATGTCCATTCGTTCCTAATGAATCAGGGACCGTATGACCAAGGCTTAGATCGTGAGGAGGCTATTGCAAAACTCATCGAACAGTTTGCAGATAGGGATGCAGACGGGAAGGTTATTTCTCTGGGTCCGGTAGGGGATAAAGTCCTTAGAATGCTTGTAGGAAATGAAGAAGAAATGCAAGCGGCCTTGACTAGAAATCATTCTGCAGCATTGCAATCAGCGAATACGAAAATAAATTCGAAAGCAAAACAAATGTGGGACTTTTTCAGTAGCGCATACGGAAGATATATGCCTGAGTGGATGGGGGGTGATCGTGATGTGAGTGAAGATCAACTAAGAAGTAACCGAAACCAAGGAAGGGGCAATGAGGAGGGGATGGGATATACCGATACATTGGAAAAACTGGGGTTAAGATCAGATGTTGGTCCATAAAGTTACTTACTTCTATCGACATATAACGAAATCAAAGAAAAACTGGGGTTAAGATAATGGCACAACCTACATTTGACGATGTAAAGCTACAGTTTGACTCAATCGTTGGGGACTTTCGCACCAATAAGACTACTTGGGAGAAGTCCCGGTTTGACCTAGATGTATTACTTAAAGGCCCGGATTTCGATCTTAACGATGAGGAACGCAAAGACCTTATTGATCGGGCAGTCGGTAGATATAATGTAGACGCAATGACTCAGGGCAATACAGGTGGGATACTAGACATTGCCGGATCGTTTGTTCCAAAAAGTCTAGACTATGTCTCTGCCGTTATAGATGAATCCCCTAAACAACTCTCTAATTTCGACACTCAGTTTGCAAAGTCTGTTTACGGCATAGCACAGTCGTATTATGAAGACGATCCGGACCCGAAATATCTGCAACAAAGAACCTATGGAGGTGTGCCCAAGGTAAGTCCAGATCTAGCCCAACAAGGGGTCAATGATGCCCTGCAGAAGCTACCTTCGGCAGTAGGTGGGGGGATAGACCCCTTACCCTTTGCAGAGGAACGGAATGCGGCAACTGAATATTTAAAGGGTCTAGCTACTCGGGCTGGAGATGCATTTGTATCTGGGGCAGAGTCTCTAATCGACCTAAAAAATAGAGCAATACCTGAGAATTATGACGAATACCTTGGGGGTGCTGCGCCTAAGTATGCGACTCGAGAAGAGGTAGAGGCTAGGGTAAAGGACAATATACGGAGAAGTGTTGAGAACACACAAAAGGCTATCAGTGAACGTCTAGCCGAGAAGATCGCAGAACTTGAGGAAGACCCTCTTCCTCCTGCCTATACGGCTTTTGGGAAGGGATTTGCGAGTCTAGGGGAGTCCATAGTCACTATGGGTCCGGCTTTGTTAGCTACGGTACCCGGTGCTAGATACCCTTCGATGTATTTGAGTAACGATGTTGCGGCCCAGATGGTCGCTTCTGAAGCACGTCAAGACTTCCTCCAAGACGAGTTGTGGTTGGAAATGTCGAAGAACATGACCGACCTAGAGAAGCAAAACGCTCTGAGTGAAATCCTTCCGATTGTGTCTTTTGAAGCCAAGACGATGAGGAAAGGATTTTCTGATGCAGCAGCAGCAGATCTAGCGGCAATGTTCCCCACAGGAAGCATAAAGGTTGCCCTCTCCCTAGACGTTGCAGGAGGTGGTGTCAGTGAGATGTTCGACACGGACATTGTGGGAGTAGCTGCAAGACGGGCCTTAAAATACTATGCAGACAAAAACAACCTGCCGATTTCTAGCGATCCCCGTATTAACCTAGTCAACCGCTACGATTACATCCGGGCAAATCCAGAGAAAGCTTTAGAGTCGCTAAAGACAGGTATGGTAATGTCTGGAGTTATCTCTACCCCGTCTTCGTTGATTGATGCTTACAGAATCAAAAAGTCAAAAACCAAAGGAAAGAACCAAAACGCTAATCCGGCTCAGATAGAGGCTCTAACAAACACGGTATTGCAAAAGCTGCAGACCATCGATCCGAAGAATCAGAAGCAGGTTGAAGATACCGTTGCCTACATCACCCGAATCAATCCACTCGGAGTAAATGTTGTTGAGGAACTGAACACCCTCGTCGAGCAGGGAGGAACCCTTTCCGACACTCAGAAGGAACTCCTCAAGCTTTACAATAAGCTTCCAGCCTTCCTAGATGCCCCCATAGAGGAGGGACCAACAACAGCCGCAGAGGATGTACTGGCTACTGGTCCTGCGAACATGACGGAATATTATGACGAGTTTACAAAGAACCTGACCAGCAATGAAACCAGAGAGTCATTCGATTACGGAACACCTAGTACAGATGCCCAAGCACGACAAAGAGGTGCAGAACTTGCCGCTGCAGACGGTCCAGAGGATACCTCCGGGCTGTTGCCTACTCCAGATACTATCATCCCACCTCTGCCGCAACCTGAGTC